>ERZ791574.1356-NODE-1356-length-13095-cov-2.234739_pt1 | contig 13095 bp, 10 predicted proteins | sample MGYA00433098_ERZ791574 | MGnify/ENA primary metagenome ERZ791574 (study PRJEB30046, sample SAMN00791933) | human gut metagenome | study: EMG produced TPA metagenomics assembly of the A metagenome-wide association study of gut microbiota in type 2... | reverse complement strand
TTATGAACTTTGTGGTAAATTTGTAGATGAAAAGAGCGGTCAGTATGCTCAACTCGGTCGATACTACACATTTAAACTGACAATTGAATTGATGCAATATAGTAGTCAACATATTGATACCGGGATCCCTGAAATTGATATGTTTGAAAGTCTCAAGACGTTTGATGTTGACCCTGATACCAATCTGTGGGGTGGTCTCGTTGAGGTGCAGATTGAAAACCCTGGTAAGGGATACATTCACCCTCCTGAAATCATTATTGACAGTTTAACAGGGAATGGTGCTGTTGCATTAGTAACATTGAATGAAGAGGGTGGAATTGAAGCAATTGCTGTTGAAGATCATGGACAGGGGTATCATAGTACTGATGTTGCTCATGTAATTGGTAATTGTGAACAACGAGCAGTTGTTACCCCAATTTTCCGAACCATTATTGAAAATGCTGGCGACGGATGGGGAGCTAACGAGGCGTTTATTAAAGAACACCAAGAAAATAGCCCGGATAATTGGGATCCCCAAAACCCATTTGGTACTATTGAATGTGAAGATATTAACAGTTATCGACGTCAGTGAAATATGCGTTTAAAAGCGTCTAAAATCGTTTATACACGGTTCGTGGTAATTGGTTAACTAATCATAAAGGGTCAAGTCGTAAAGCTTGTTATAAACGATTTTAAGCGGGTTAAACACAATATAATAAACATAACAATGAGCTCATTTTATCATTCAACAATAAAACAAACAGTTTCGGCGTTTGGATCATTCTTCTCAAACATTCACATCATTCGAAGAAGAGGTGATTCAAAGAATGGTCCCGCAGTACAGGACATTAGGGTTCCAATCGCATTCAGTAATCGTGCGAAGTGGATCCAACAAATTATGGAAGGGACTCGTGAAAAACAAGTTAAAATCACGCTTCCAAGAATCGCATTCGATATCACTGGGATGTCATATGACGCAACACGTAAAAAGAGTCGCAATCAAAATATCACATGCGTAGATGAAGACGGAAATGCACAGGTGGTCAAAACACCAGTACCATGGAATGTTGAGATTGGAATGTATATTGTTGCTGACAATATTGAGGATTGTTTGCAAATCGTTGAACAAATTCTTCCTCAGTTTAATCCCGACTTAACACTAAACATTAGAACGGTTCTTGATCTTATTCAACCAATTCCAATTAGTTTGACTAGCTGCAGCTTCACAGATTCATATGAAGGCAGTTATACAGAATCGCGGTTGGTAATATACACACTGACATTTATTGCTAAGTTGGATCTGTATGGAGAAGTGTTTGAAATGCCGTCAGTCACTGATCCGGGAATTGAATTTAATCCAGAAAATGATCAAGATGATGATCAGGATGGAATGTGGATGCAGTGGAGTGGTGATGTCAGTAACGGAATTAAGACCGTTAAAGAATTGAAAAGTCCTGAGGTGTTTGTCGTCGAAACTGATGCATCTTTGCGCCATTAAGTGCTGATAATCGACCATGGTCGATTATACCCAATTCGGCTGTTAAAAAGGTAGCCCACGTACTTAGTACGTGGGCTATGTTTTTCTATGTATGATGCAACGTTATCTTCTTATGAGTTTGTCTTCATTACCAACTACGTTTGTGGATGCTATCTATCCGGTTGGAGCTATTTTCCAAACCACTAGTGATGTAAACCCGAATGATTATGTTGGTGTTTGGGAGAAGATCGAAAATGTGTTTTTGTATGGTAGTGGCACCAAGACGGTGAAATCGGTGGGCGGTGAAGAGACCCACACATTGACATTAAGTGAAATGCCATCGCACTCACATAGTGGAAGCACAAATAGTACTGGTGGCCACACACATACTCGAGGAACAATGAATATCACTGGTAACTTTGGTTGTGTGGACGCCCCAAAATGTGATGGTGCATTTGCTTTAGCATCGGGCACTTACTCTCAAAATTCTAATGGCGGGAATAATAATGATCACGTCAACTTCAATGCCTCACGAAGCTGGACTGGAGCGACGTCCAGCAATGGTTCACACACCCATACTGTAACAGTCGATTATTCTGGTGGTGGTGCAGCTCATAACAATATGCCACCATATTATGTGGTGCACATTTGGCATCGTGTTTCTTAAGTATTGGTTATTGTATTACTGATTGTTTGTAATGCGTAAACGTTGGGAATATTTGAAACACAATGTGTTTCAGTTTTTGTTAGCCGTTGATCAACTATTGAACACGCTATTGTTTTTATTTGCAAATACTCGAAATTGGGCTGATGAAAGTTTAAGCAGCCGTAGTTGGCGCCATTATGTCAAAGGTGATCGTAAATGGCCTTGTATTTTAATTGATCATATTTTCTTTTGGCAGGAAAATCATTGCAAGACCGCTTATGATAGTGAGTTGTTACAAAAACAGCTTCCCCCTGCATGTCGACAGGATAATGATTAAATTTGGTTAAAAAGATAGCCCCAATATTGGGGCTATTATTTTTTAATCCATAACACCGGAATACTCTTCAAACGTTCCAAAACATCGTGAATCTAGAATAGTTTTGTCATTAGTGATCCAATCAAGATAAATTTGCTGAATTTCCTTGTAATCGAATTCACGTGTTGATGTGACAATACGACCACCGAAGTGGACAAATAGTCGTGCAGTTGTTTTATCGTGTTCAAGTGAAACGTATTCAGCATCAGCAACAATTAGTTCGACATCATCACAGTACGGATCAATAACCTTAACAATCACACGCATCATAAGCTCCTTTTCATGAAAATGTGATTATTATCAACACGAATCGTCTAAAAGTCAACACATTGACATCATATTCATATAGACAGGTTTATTGTGCAAAACAAAAAAAAAGGAGAGAACTAGTTCTCTCCTTTTTCCTTTATTCAATAATCAATTATTCACCACTGATACTGAATGTTGTCTGACCGCTCTTAGAGCATGTAAAGTTCAATTGGATCCAGTCGCAAGTACGATTTGGTACAACAAAAATGTCAATGACCATCTTATTTGCATTGATCACGTCAGGACCGTTATTCTGTTCGTTACAGATAACCTTGTAATTCTCAACACCACCAAGGCCACTAACGGTACGAAGAATTGGTTCAACCAAATTAATCGCATATTCACGTGTGCTTGGGTTGTTAAGTTCAAACATGAGGTAGCGAGCAACTTCAGCAACGTTCTTTTCAAGGTAAATGAAAAGACGACGTACATTAAGGCGGTCGAATGCACTAGGCTTATTCAGTAGTGACTTGCTACCATAGAGAACTGTACCTTCACCAACAAATGTTACCACAGGGTTGATCTGAGCTGGATACAACTGGTCGCGATGGGCCTTTTCTGGGCTGTAGCTAAGCTTGATCACGTTCTTGATCTGACCGCGATTAAACCCTGCTGCACTAGTCCATTGGTTGGTCGTCGTGTCACATTGTGCATATAAACCAGCACAGTCACCATTCAATGGAACCCAACGATTACAATCATTGTATTTGTCGTATTGATACTTCCAACCACTATCGAGATGACCATAGCTAGAGTTGACACCAAAGCTAGCTTCGTTACGATATGCTAGTGTGCGTTGAAGAACCTTCATTTCAGAAGATGTAATTCCTTCTGCACGATCGTTGCTAGAAAGAGTGCCAAGAATTGGACCACGATCGCTTGTTGATGGTGAGCAGAAAGCCACACAATCCATTCGAGCTTCACAAATGTTTTGAATCACGTACTTGCTAACGGTAGCATCAGCCGGACCGCAAATACAAAGGCCAACGTCGTATTTTTCTTTATTAGCAACAAGATCCCACGCCTTCATTTCATCAGCATCAGTGTACTCAAAATCGTTGGTACCGCCACTCATCTGCTTGAAGTATGGAGCCTTGAGGCTCTTAAATGTAACATCTTCACAATCAACACCCCATGCACCTTCATCGGTGTCGATTGGTGTTAGTTTTGGTTCACCATTACCTTCTTCAACAGAAAGTTGGTAGGTCACTTGAAGTGCTTGGTCGTATACTTTATAATCAAGTTTAACCCAGTCAAGGAGTTGTGCAACTTCAACGAATTTGATTACTGTTTTACGGACACCTTCATCACTGATAACAGTTTCACGAATAGCTTTTTTGATGACCTTTTCTTTTGTATTGATGATTTGGTCACCAACTTTAACACCATCTTCAAGAAGTTGAGTTTCTTGTTCTTCACTAGTAACTGTTTGAAGAATTGTTTGGTTGTAAGCTGGAGTTAGAAGATCCTTGCCTGGATAATCCATACAATAAACATAGTTGGATTGATCTTTCAGCACACGTTTGTAGTTACTAGCAACCCCATCCAGACTGCGAGCATTTGCACTCTTGCTCAAATATTCATATTTTTCAAGAATCGTTCCCTTCGTGCCGGTGATTTGGCCACCAGCATCAACAACGAGAAGGTGAATCTCGTCATTATGACCGTCACGTGTGCGAGCCCAACGACTAGTGCCTGGAGCGGCAGCGTATTCAAGACGCCAGTCGTGAACATCGCCGTTAGCGTCTGTCCACACCCAATCCTTAAAGGTTGCAGCGTCAGCGTACGTGACCATGATGCTGTTGCCAATGGAACCAGGATAACGGGCAGCAAACTCACCGAAATTGCCATTACCACTTTCATAGTTGGCTGCATAATCAACGTCATTATTAATTACAAGACCAACTCGATGTTTGACTGGATCTCCATCCTCATCAACAACATCGACCATCATGCCTTTACTGTTTTCAAACTGCTCGACTTCCCAACCGGTTTTGCCTGCAGCGTTTGCGTTAAACTGATTTTCAGTTTCCATACGAATTGCATAGCAACTGTCAGAATAAGCAAGGAAGTTTGCAATTGACATCCAATTTTTGTAGTTGTTGTCGTTTGGTTGTCCAAAAATATTGACCAAATCGTCTTCACTATTAACGAGCTGTGGATCAAGTACAGGACCAAAATTGCTAGCTAATACTGCAACCCCAGTACTGATCCCATAAGTTCGATTACTAGTAGAATCGTCTCGTTCTTGGATTACGACATCTGGCGATAAAAAAGTAGCCATTTGTTTATATTCCTTTATAAAGCGCTTTTAAGAATAGTTTCTCAAAACGAGAATAATACAATTACTTATAGTTTTTAAAAGCCCACAGTAAGTAATACTGTGTAACAATAAACAAATATTTTGCAACAATGGCAGCTTTTCGTCCTGGATTTCATCAAAGTTTAGTCACAAAAATGGTTGAAGATGTTTTCTATCAACGCAATCATTTATTCATTTGGATTGGCAAGGTTGATCAGTGGCGTGAATATGTTGACGATAAAGTTGTCGTTGATCAATGCGATTGTGATTGTCCCGCTTGTGAAAATAAAAACGGGACATTGATCACTGTTGAATATGGTGATGGTAAAAACCCACATCGAGATCCTGATTCAGCTTATGCAAATGAAATTACTATGCGTGATAATATTGCATATGTCCACAAAATCAGCGCCAATGATATTAGTGTTGTTGCACCAAATCATATTTGGAAATGTGATACCGTTTATACTGCTTGGGACGATACAAAGGATATGACCAGACTCGATCCAGATCATCCTTTTTATTGCGTTAACAAAAAGTATCAAGTGTTTAAGTGTTTGAATACGGGTCGAAAGATCAACAAAGATGGAACATATGCTGAAGTTCCTTCAAAAGTTGAGCCAGAGGGGGTTAGTTATGATACACTTCGAACAACTGACGGTTATGTTTGGAAATACTTGTTTACTGTTCCATTGACTAAGCGGTCTAAGTTCTACAATAGCAAATGGTTACCCGTTCAAAAGGCAATTGAAACAACATTTTACAATCGAGGAGCCATTGAGCAAATTATTGTTCAAGATGGTGGCAGTGGTTATAGTTCTGATCCACGAACACTAATAACCGTCAATGATCCTCAAGATGTCAATGGTGTACAAGCTCAATGCGTGCCAATTGTCAATCCGGACACTGGATCAATTGAAGCCGTTTTTATTACCGAACCGGGTAGCGGCTATTTGCCTAAAGAACCACCAGTGATTACTGTAATTGATTATAGTGGTCGAGGTCAAGCAAAATATCCACATGAGGGTGGTCATACGAAAGCGGTATTAAAGGCACATATTACAGACGATGGAAAACTTGGAGACGTCAGTATCGAAGATCCTGGAATCAATTATCCTGCAGACACGGCGACACAAATAGTTGTTACTGGTGATGGAGAAGGTTGTACTGCGTATCCAAAAATTGTTAATGGCAGAATTGAGGGGGTTGTAATTACCAATCCTGGTATTGGTTATACTTTTGCTGATATCAAAGCGGTATGTAATAAAAATCCGTATGATGTTCAGCCGGCTCAATTCACCACTAAAATTGGGGGCGAGATTCAAATTAATGAACAGAGTGTGGTTGAGCAGTTAGCAATTCCTGGAGCAATTTACAATATTGAGATGACGAAGGCTGGTGCCGATTATACGGGCGCTACTGAAGTTATTATTGAAGGTGATGGAGAGGGGTGCGTTGCTCATGCAGAGGTTGAAGGCGGATCAATTGTTCGTGTGATTATTGACAATCCTGGGAAAAATTACACTCGCGCCAAGATTTCATTCAAAGACGTTAATCGTCGCGAGCCTAATCCTAATCCAACAGCAGAAGCATATGCAATATTGCCACCATCAAAAGGTCATGGATTTAATGCTGTTGAAGAGTTATATGGACAGACTGTTGCAAATTATGTCGTGGTTCGTAGCGATAATTTACTAGCACAATATCAACAAGAATTCCGACAATTTGGGATCATCGAGAATTTAAGAACTGTTTGCTCCCAAGTAATCGTTCCAAACGAAGAGTTGGTGTTGACGTTTAATTTAACGGTCGATCCACCAAGCACAATCAGTGGTAATTTGAAAAATGACAGTATTGTGTATATTGGACTCACCCCTTATCGTGTGTTATACATGGAAAACACACAGTTTATGCTACAACAAATGAGCTCAATTTATCGTGATGTTAATCCAGGAGAAGTGATGCAATTTACTGATCCTATTACCGGGAAGAAATACTCATATCCTATCATTTCTGTAGAAAACAAACCAGAAGCTGACAAATATAGCGGAACTATGTTATACAGCAGCAACAATACACCATTTTACATGACTGACAATAAAACATTGGCGATTCGAACGTATATCAAGTTGTAATTACCATACTTGAAAAATGTACAAAGGGCACATTAAATGTGCCCTTTGTTTTTAGCTCACCATACGCCCCAAAGACGAAATAACTTCTGCTCTAAGTTGATAATAATCTTGTCGGTGTGAATGACGATTATACTCAACTTTTCGAGCTAGACGTTTTATTGTTCTATATTGCTGACTTTGATAATCAAATAATGGCTCTATCATTTGACTCGTTTTGATTAAAATTTCAGCCAAACGAGTATGATTATGAGCCTGGGCAATCTCATTCATTGCTTGCCTTATTATATTGCTTAATCTAACAATCATAAGACGTCTATGAGTGAAAATTTCATTTGTATTTAAAGAAAATTGTTAATCACCGCACTTGTTGTGAATTTTGTTTCAATAACCAATCATACGGATTGACGAACAAATTGGCGCAAGCAAGCAATGAATTCGCTCATTTGCTGTTGATTCATGTACACTCGATATTTTTCAGCACCTTCACTCAAATCAATTCCGCAAGCGGCGTCTTTAAGAAAAATCGATAGTGTTCCACGACCATATTTGGCGATGAGTATAATATAATTGCTGCGATATTGGATACAAAGATCTGCAGCTGTCGAAGGATTAACGATATAGAGATGTGAACCAAACCAAAAATGGAAGAAAGGACTATACAACTCTCCGTCAGCTGAAGGACTTACTTCATACGCAAATTCGGGATTAATACCATCGTTAATAACAACCTTATCCATTCGTTGCTCCTCATTGTTTCTATATGATTATTATCAACACACTATCACAATAAGGCAACATGCTGCTAATAATGGATAAGCCCCATTAAATGGGGCTTATGATTTAACGATTCACAGAAGGTGTTTCGTCTTCAAGCACCTCATCGTGGGTGCTAGTTACAGCCATAATAGTTAATGTGTATGTGATGATTAGCGTATCGTCACGTGTTTTATACACTGGTTGAAATACACAACGATTTAACATGCATCCTTCTGTAGCCGCATTGAAGAGACCAACTTCTTCTACACGACAATTGGATACGTCCGGTTGAGCAGGAAGGAATGTTGTCTTGTATTGAATATCATTACCAGTACGCGTAACTTTATCAAAAACATTACGATAAAGTTCATTAATCAGTTTTGTATCAGAAGACGTTACATCACGACTTTCTGAACCAATTGCACAGTGAGTTGGAATCGAAATATAATTTGAATCGTTATCTGGACCAGCAATCAAACTTGCAATTTGTTCTAGCCCTGTATCAACAACTCGATTGTGCTGATCTACTCGTTGCTTAAGATTACCATCTTTATCAATAACCTCAACAACGAACTTTCCATTTACTTGAAGAGTGCTTTCCATTATATTATAGCCTATATGCTTCTAAGCAATTACTTATTATATTTGCTTTCGACTTTCTGTTTAATATTACCATTGGTATCAATAATAACAATCGACACCTTTTCTGAGATATTAGTTTTTTCGTTCATTGTACAATTGTTGTATTAAGCGAAGCCCTGGGCTTCGCTTTTGTTAAGAATTAATTATTAAGCCGGTTTGAAAGATGGTGATACAGTGGCTGTCACGGTAACATCATCTGGAGGCATTCTAAAGAAGTATGACGATCCTTGATTGGAACTATTCAATTGTATGATGTTTTGATTCGTTGTTTTCTGAACCGCTACCACACTTTGAATAACCATTTGTACAGTCCCTCCATTCTGAGGATTTGCTACAGGATTGGATACCAAATCAATATTAACCACATCACCAACATTAACTGTATTTGATTTTACAGCTCCGTTAGGAGTGGATCCATTAAAGGTTTTGCCATCAACAGTTGTTGTAATATAACACTGATCATATGATTGTTGACTTCCATTTGTTGGTGACAATACACCTTGTTTTTGAGGAACATTCAACGTTGTGCTATAATGAGCTCGTTCCCAAACAGCATTGAATGTGACATTTGCTGCTGGCATAACAAATTCTTTGTTGTTGGTAATGTCTACTTCTCCGCTTCCTGAATTATATGTCAATCTAACAAGATTGTACCCACTATCCGCTTTAGAACCAATGACTACCGTTTTGCCTTTGCTAACACGATTAACTCCATTGTGAAGCGCTTGGCCATCAACCGTTAATAAGATTGTACCACCAGATGATTTTACATTATTCAAATCGTAGATATACTTGTCCCAAGTTGCACTAACTGTAGTATCGACAGCAGGCATCGCAAATGTTTTTTCTTTGGTAATATCAAAAGTGCCTCGACTATTTGAATAAATCAATTTAACCAAGCGATATCGATCATTAGCTGATGCGGTCACATTAATGGTGGTCCCTGCGAGAACACTACCTTGGCTTGACAATGTAATTGTACCGCCTACGCTTTGTTGAATCGTCAGTGACGAAGATACTGGCGTATAAATCACATCTGTAATATAAACATCAAGTTGACCCATTTTAAACGTATGTGGCAATTCAGTAACAACTGTTTTGTCACCATCACCAAAATTGTTTTCGTCACCGTACTCTAGTGATTTGAATATCATTCCCTCCACAGGCGGTACATTGATAGTGACATTCTCACCCATATTAATCCAAGTGCCAATTTTAGGAGTTGTAATTACGTTATTCTCATATTCAATGTCATTATTAACATAACCTCCAGTTGGCTTGAAATCAGCAATGACATTGATAGGATATAACCCCACATTAAACGTGAACACTTGCTGAGTCAGTGAATCACTAGCTAATAAATGCTTAATCTTAGAACCGTCTGGTTTCAGTTCTTCATAACACAATTGATCTAATTCAGAGCGTAATCCAGGATCAGCAATTATCTTACACTCAGTACCAATATTGACAAATCCTTCAGGCCGCACTTGAAGCGTTCCCTTCGCACGCATCCCTATAAGTCTACATGTTTTGGACACTATATTTGTTTTGACTTCACTATCAATAACAATTACGATATCGTAATTGACCATAGAAAATCTCGGATTTTCTCTATCAATATAAATGGGTGAACCATCTTGACTATTGTATGTTGCTCCATTGAACGTGTATACGGCAGTTGATCCTACTCTAAGCTCAATTTCTGTACCTTGGCGAATAAAATCATTTTCGCCAATTTTTTTGTTATTTGCCCACACAGAAACATCGAGACTTGTTGGACAATTAAGCTTGACAGTCCCACCGTTACTAACAAACGAAGCACCAATAGTCACAACTTCATCAGGCATAGTGAATTTTTTCGTTTCTGTAATATACGTTGTTCCAAGATACTTGGTTTGATAATACAAACTACCCAAAGCATATCGATCATCTGGTTTTGTCTCAATAGTTATTTGTTCACCTTTAAAAGCAACAACCTTGCTTGGTGTGATATCGCCATGCTCTGTAAATTGAACAACAACTGGCCAACGAAGTGTGCTTCCTTCAATATTAGCAACCACGTCACTATCAGGCATTTCAAACGTCGCTTGATAATGATTTTCACCAATTATTTTCATAGTAACATCGATTGGTTGACGTTTGTCCTCGCTAGTGACTGTAACCTTATCAAAACGATAACGTGTTGTATTTGTCACCACAAACTCCAATATTACCTTTTCACCTTTGTTATAAAATTTGTCTAAAGATCGTTTGATAATATTAATGCCGTCACAGTAAAACAGTTTGACGAAACCGCCTTTAGTTACTTCTGGAAACGGATTGACTGGCACATCAGGAACATAATGTTGATCATAGTTGATGTGTAACGAATGAATAAATCCACTATCAACATATGATGTTTTCTTGAACGTTTTAGCGTCAACTGTACGTTCAACCCACTTATAATCTTCATTCGGATTATCATAATTGAGCTCTAGCGAGTACATGATGTTGTTTTCACCATCACCATCATACAACGCAGCACGTTCTTTTAAATTTTTATAAACTGTCTTTTCTAAAAACTCTTCAACGTTAACATATTCATGGAGATTTTTGATAAACAGCTTGGTCAATTTTTCAGTTGCGTTTGCTACTTCAACTAGCGACACGTATTGCCATGGGCTATGAACGTCAATATCGAAACCCACCTGAGCATCTAAATCTGCATCAACAATATATGCTGTAAACATTTTGGTGCCTGCTGGGTGTAATAGATTCGCTATATCTTTAAATTCGTTTCCATCGACATTTGCAATAATATCGTAAGAAAACTGTTGATAGTAATCACTGTCTTGAATTCGAATATCATTACAGCTCAACCAACCACTAAAATCATCAAAAAATCCAGCATTGCGACCAACAGTGCTGTATGTTAATTCAATCTGAGCATCCATCTCAGGTGTCGATTGACCATTACAACCACTTAAAGGTGATATCGTGATTGTTTTGCCAGCACCATATGGAATGTGATCACCGTATTGAAGAATCTCAACAGTTTTAATAGCGCCATTATCGGCGGTCGTCAATACACGACCAATTAGCGGTTTGCCAATGCTGTATTCAATTGGGATCCCTTTATTGTTGATCAACGAAACGTTGTGTTCATCATTTTGGTTGGGGTCGGTATATGTGTACCAAATCTGTTCTTTTGACGCCGTAAAAATTTGACCAGTCTGCCAATACTTGCCAGGTTGCTTAACCGATACAGAATCAATTCCATAAACAACATTACCAACATAACTAACGTATTCCTGTCCAAGATCATTTTTTTCAATGACACGAACCTCTTGATTGATTAAAGCATTTGGGTCTTCCTCAAGATAGAAGCGAATGTACATGTTGACCTTACGATCACCAAATGTGCCATAACAACGATCTTCATTCGGATTAAAAATAATTGCACCGGAAACAGGATCGCGATCATATGGTTTGTATTTGTCGGTACCATACCATTCATCACGGTTCCAGTATGGACCGTGATCATCAAAGGCTGTAATGTCGTCAAAATTAATAATTTTACCGTTAGTCCAATACCCCTCATCAAACTGAGTATGTGTTAAGGTGTCAAATGTAAAAGGTTCAGCATTTTCGTCGATCAGAGGACCATGATCGTAGTTTTCACTTTGTTTTGCAAAAACTTCAATTCTGCCGACTGCAAAATCTTTATATTTTTGATTTCCATAATCATCTTCTTCATCATACATGAGACGAATATGATCGATTTGTAACGGAACATAGTGCCAATAATTTGGATCGGTAGCTACTGTAATACAAAATTTTTGATTCCATCGACCATCACTAAGACATAAGACATTGTCCCATGGATATTTGATTTCAACATCAATATTTTTTGTAGCTTTAATCAAATACTTCAAAGCACGTTCACTACCTTTTGCTTTGTACAAAGAGCGAACATTGCGAAGAATTGTGGCAATATTTGGGGTGTGGGTGCCAAAAATTTGATCGCTATCCAACATTTTACTGAAGTGATCAATAAAAGCACTAGGAAGTGTTTCTACCTGACTAATCGTCGCACGGTCTAAATTGTTGTATTGGTCGTCAGTATATTTGTCTTCACTATTTGCACGAATGTGGATATTATCATCTAGAGCAAATTTTGCATCCGAAGTAAGATAGCGAATAATCAGACGGTCTTGATCAACACCAACAACTTCAGCTTTAGCAGATCCGTTACTAATAGTGTGATGCAAATACTTTATTGGATCAACTGTGCTATCTTTAATGGTGATTGAATTTGTAACACTATCAATGTTTTGAAGATCAGATAAAGATACAAAACCACGTGTTTGTAACCAACGATAATAATACTCAATAAATTTGCAAAATACAGGATGAGCCTGCTGAATGTGTGCTGGAATTTGTCTAGCTAATAGATGATAAACTGAAGGCATTGAACACCCTTAAGTAATTATG
>ERZ791574.1353-NODE-1353-length-13120-cov-2.790203_pt1 | contig 13120 bp, 10 predicted proteins | sample MGYA00433098_ERZ791574 | MGnify/ENA primary metagenome ERZ791574 (study PRJEB30046, sample SAMN00791933) | human gut metagenome | study: EMG produced TPA metagenomics assembly of the A metagenome-wide association study of gut microbiota in type 2... | reverse complement strand
AAGTTATCCAAGTTTCATCTTCCGATATTATGGGAGAAATAATGATGTGGGTTTTGCAAATGCGGTTTGTCAAATCGACTTCGCTTCTGCCATGCACCTTCATATAGTTCGTGGTATGCCCTTCATAAATCCCATCGCCGACGGCTCTTTCATACAGCACCTCCGCATCCGTCCCAACGGCATCCACCAGAAATTCCGCCGCCATTTTGTCGCTCAGCTGAATGAGCGTATGGCTTCTTTCGGCTTTTACCGCATTGAGCAGCTGATCCTTCCTTGCCGCCGCAGGTGTGCCGCGCTTGGGCGAATAAGGAAATACATGAATCTTCGCAAAGCCGATTTCCTCCGCAAAGGCATAGCTTTCCCTGAAATCCTCCTCGGTTTCTCCAGGGAAGCCGACAATGATATCCGTTGTCAGCGCAACCTTCGGCAGATATTTCCTGAGCGTCGCTGCCGCCTGTCTGTATTTCTCCGTATCATATTTCCGGTTCATTTCCTTCAGGGTTTTATCGCAGCCGCTCTGCAGGGAAAGATGGAAATGGTCGCAGACCTTTGGCAGTGCCGCCATGGTCTGTGCAAATTCCTCCGTCACCACATTCGGCTCAATGGAGCTGAAGCGAATCCGCTCAATTCCTTCCACCTCATGCACCTGCTTGAGAATATCCAGCAGAGAGGTATCCCTTCTGTCCTTGCCGTAGCTTGCCACATGGATGCCCGTCAGCACAACCTCTTTAAAGCCGTTCTCCGCCAAACGCTTTACCTCAGCCACAACCTCCTGCGGCTCTCTGCTGCGGATAGGGCCTCTCGCATAAGGAATGATGCAGTAGGAGCAATACTGGCTGCACCCATCCTGAATTTTCAGATAGGCTCTTGTTCTGTTTGCCAGCTTTTGAATGGAAAGCGGCTCAAATACACGCTCCTTCATAATATCGGAAACGTGGTTTTCCACGCCGTTTGCCCTGTCATACTGCTCCACCATTTCCACAATCTGCGCTCTGTCCTTCGTTCCGATGACCAGGTTCACGCCTGCAATCTCCATCAGCTCCTTGGGCGCAGTCTGCGCATAGCAGCCGACAACCGCCACAATGGCATTTTCATTCTGCCGCTTTACCTTACGAATCAGCTGACGGGATTTCTTGTCCCCGAAATTCGTTACCGTACAGGTATTGATGACATACACATCCGCTTCTTCATCAATCCCCACAATTTCATAGCCCTTTTCTGCGAACAGCTCCGCAATGGCTTCGCTTTCATACTGATTTACCTTGCAGCCCAATGCAAAACTTGCTGCTTTCTTCATATTAAAACGCTCCTTCGCGGCAGAAAAATTTCCTTTTGCTCTGCCGCTCTCTATTATTCATCAATTTATTCTGAAAAACAACGGTAATATCTTCATTGCTACCGTTACATCCTTTCCGGAAAGCCAGACCAGATGCTCTCTGAGCATTTCCCAGCGTTCCTTTTTGGGCGTAACCTGCGCGCAGATGGTCTCCATGGCATCCAAATGCACCATGATATCCTCCCGCTCCACAAGGGAAAGCCCCTGCATCATGCCGATTTCCAGCCGCACCGTTGTAAAATCCGCATTAAAATTCAGCTCCTCCCGCTCCTTGGCAATGGAATATTCGATTAAGCCTTCGTTGCTGTATCCATTTTCCCGAAACAGCTTCATCCGCTCCAGCAATGTCCGCACGTTCTCCCGATAATTCTCCGCCATATCCGCGACATCCTCATACGGCTGAATGACCTTCAGCCTCTTCGTGAAGCCTTCGATTCTTTCGGCATAATGCTCCAGAAGCAGGCGGAACAGCTCCTCCAAGGCATCGCTGTCATAGGAGGATGCCTCCCAAACACGTTCCACGCGGTCAATATCCTCGTCAATCATGGTTCGTATATCCTTTTCCTCCGGCATATCCTCCACCGCCCCTTCTGCATTTAAATTATCTTTTAGTATAGCATAAAAACAAGGGCTCTGGCAAGAAGCCCGCCCCGTTAAAACCGTTTTTTCGCAAAAATCGCAAAAACTCTGCAAAAGAACGCCCGATTCCGATTGATTTTTCCCTTCCTTTATGCTATCATAGCAGTAAGAAAGGATTACCGCTTGTGGAAGGGCGGTCAGTCCGTAATAGTTGTGAATGACCGTCTAACTTCTGTTAGGCTGTCACTTTTTATTTATTTCCTGTTTCACGCAGGGCGATAAGAGCTATGAAAAAGGATTACCGCTTGTGGAAGGGCGGTCAGTCCGTAATAATGTGGTTGACCGTCTAACTTCTGTTAGGCGGTCTTTTTCTTATCATTTCTTATGCAAAAAGCATAAGGTGATAATTCCAATGATTACTAAGCTATATTGAAACAATTCAGCGTATGTAACCATAAACATCACCCCCTTTACAGGAAGTGACTGAACCGCCGAGCGATAATCCTCGCTTATACCATACCACATTTTTCTTTTTTCGACAAGCAACAAAAAAGCCGCATCCCCTATAGGTAATACGGCTCTCTTATTTTTCCGCTTATTTTTCTTCTTCGTCATCCTCAATGATTACAACCATGCCGCCCAGTCTTCTGTTCAGCTCTTTTCTTGTAATCTTAATGATATTGGGTGTCACGCCGTCCGGCTGTTCCTCGATAAAGTATGCTTCCTCCTTATCGCAGTCGTTTTCATCCAACCAGCCGCTGAAATAGGACAGAATGGAACGCATAATTTCCACGCTGTGCCCCCAATAATCCAAATCCAGGAAAACCAGTCTGTTCTTCTCGCCGTTTTTGGAGAATTTACGGCTCTTGTAAACCATTGTAAACAAACGTCTTTCCTCTCCCTTATAGGTAAAATATACAGCCATTTCATTGCTTTCACCAAAACGATTCTCGTAACGGTTTACCTTTGCCTCGGGGTCAAAAAATTTCAAAATAAACTGATAAATCTGCTCCAGTTCAATCTCTTTTGTAATGTACCCATGCGTTTTTGCCGTCATTTGAAAGGCCTCCTTTTTTCCTACTTTCATCATTTCCGCATCAATATTTTGCGTACAAATTGTTTTTGATTCTGATTGCATTATACAGGAAGAAAATCCCCTTTACAAGAGCAATACCTTCCATGGAAAGCCAAATTTTCCGCCTCTTTTTTAGGCAGTTTTACGCCAGCTTTTCCAGTATTTTTTCCACCAGCTCACTGCTGCGCTTTGCCGCCAGAAGCACAAACTGCTCATAGGACATATTCGCCTGTTCATCCGCGCTGTCGCTGATGGCACGAATGATAACAAAGGGAATTCGGTTCAGCCAGCAGGCATGGGCAATCGCCGCACCCTCCATTTCCGCACAATCCCCCTGCACATACCTTTTGATATGCTCCTTGCCTTCCTTTGTGCCGATGAATTTATCCCCACTGGCAACTCTGCCGAGAATCACATGATAGTTTTCCGCCGTTTCCGCCGCAGCCTCCTGCGCCAGCTTCACCAGCATCTCGATGGAAGGCTGAATGTTATCGTTTTCCCAGTTGGAAATAGCTTTCCGCCAAACGGGGAATAGTCCCAATAGGGTCGCCCAGCGCAGAAACATCCATGTCATGCTGTACCGCATCCGTGGAAATGAGGATATCCCCAATGCCCAGTTCGGGGTGAATTGCCCCCGCACAGCCCGTATTGATGATATAATCCACACCGAAATGGTCAATCAGCACCTGTGTGCAGACAGCCGCATTCACCTTGCCGATGCCGCTGATGACCAGCACAATGCTGTTGCCGCAATATTTCCCCACATGGAAATCCAGCCCGATGATATTTTTTGTCGTCACAATCTCGATTTTCTCTTTTAAATATGTGATTTCCTCCGACATTGCACCAATGATGCCAATGGTTTTCATTTCGTTGTCATCTCCGTTTCTGTTGTCTCGCGGATATCTGTCCGCATACTTCAGCCGTTTGGTTTTTATCTCGCATACGAATTATACCACAAACTGTATACACTCTGCAAGTCGAAGCCGATTTTACCATCCTTCCGTTGCAAAAAAAGAGCATCTTCTGTATACTGAGGAGAGAAAAAGAAAGTAAGAGGTGTAACCAATGAACACAAAACCGATTATCGGCATTGCGCCGAATTATTCTTACGAAAAAAAGGAATATACCCTCAGTGAGGATTATGTCCTTGCCATCGAAAAGGCAGGCGGCTGTCCCATCGTGCTCCTGCCCCATCAGGCATTGCCCCCCTTTCTGGACGGACTTCTGCTGACCGGCGGCGGTGATATCGATCCGCTCCTGTTCGGAGAAGAGCCCCTTTGCCAGAGCGGCGAGATTAACCCCCTCCGTGATGCCTGTGAAATGCGCATCTGCGAGGCTGCACTGGAAAAGGATTTGCCCATGCTCGGCATCTGCCGCGGCATGCAGGTCATGAATATCGTCAAGGGCGGCGGCATCTATCAGGATATCGGCGTACAGGCAGGCACAACCCTCAAGCATATCCAGCAGGCACCCCGTTCCTATGGCACACACAGCATTTTTGTCGAGGACAACACCCTTTTAACCGACCTCTGGGAAAATAAACGCACCGTTGTCAATTCCCTGCATCATCAGTCCTGCTCCACGCTTGGGGAGGGCTTTATTGTCTCTGCCCGCAGTGCGGATGGTCTGATTGAAGCCATTGAGCATAAGGATAACCGCTTCGCCGTCGGCGTGCAGTGGCATCCCGAGGCAATGAAAACAGAGGAAATGGGGCTGCTGTTCTCTGCCTTCTTGAAGGCGGCGGCAGAATATCAACAGGCAAGGAGGTAAGAAGCATGGATGTTATCAATGATCTAACCTCGTCTCTTTCCTCTGATTTAAACAGCACGGAGCTTGCGAAGGATTTAGGGCTTGGCTTCCTTGCCAAATCCACAGCCATCAATGGTGCCGTCAATTTGGGCATCAAGCTTCTGGAAATTCTGTTCACGCTCTTTCTTTGCTGGCTCATGATTCGCATTTCCAGTAAGCTGGTCAATAAATTCCTGCGGACACAGGTACAGCGCGAAAAGCTTTCCATGTCCGAAAGAAAAGCAAAAACTCTCAGCACCGTCACAGGCAGCATCCTGAAATATGTGATTTATTTCATCGGGCTGATGTCTATTTTAAAGCAGCTGGGTGTTTCCTCAGAATCCCTCGTTGTCATTGCCTCCGCAGGCTCGGTTGCCATTGGTCTGGGCGCACAGAGCATCGCAGGAGATATGATGGAGGGCTTCTTCATCCTCTTTGAGGACCATTACGCCGTCGGGGATATCGTCACCATTCAGGGCATTACAGGTACGGTCGAAAGCGTCACCCTGCGTTCCACAAAGCTGCGCGATTTCGGCGGCGCTGTGCATATCATCCCGAATGGCTCTATCGGTACGGTCACCAATAACTGCCGTGAATTTATCAACGCCGTTGTCACCGTCGGCATTGCCTATGGCGAAAGCATCGACCGCGCCATTGCCGTTCTGCAGGATGAGATGCAAAAAACCGCAGATATGGAGGCTGTGCTGGAAACCCCCACCGTTGCAGGTGTCATCGGTCTGGATGATTCCGCCGTTACCATTAAAATTGTAGCAAAATGCAAGGTAAAAATGAATTACGCTGTGGAAGCGGAGCTGCGCCGCCGCATCAAAAACCGCTTTGATGCAGAGGGCATTGAAATCCCCTTCCCCCAGCAGGTTGTCCATTTGATGAAGGAGGCGTAACGTATGGATTTTTCTGTCGGAGATATTGTGCAGATGAAAAAAAGCCACCCCTGCGGCTCTGCCCAGTGGGAAATCCTCAGAACCGGCATTGATTTTCGCATCAAATGCTGCGGCTGCGGACACATGGTCATGCTGCCCAGAGCAAAATTCGAGAAAAACGTAAAAAAAATCATTCCAAAAGAGCAATAAAAAACAGAGTTGTCGTTCTTTCGACAACTCTGTTTTTTATTCTGTTTTTTTACTTATTATTTTAGTAGCGCGGTCATTAAGTTAGTTTTCATACCCTAAAGTTCTTCATTTTCACGCATAAATGTACTACTTAGAAACTTCCGCTATTATCCTCTTTGTATCTGGTATCAAAATATCCAAGCGAAGTGCTGATATCAAATGCTCCATTTGCCCGTGTCAGTAAAACAATTTTAGTATTCTTATCGGGCATAATCCATTGTGCACCATATTCAATATAACCCATCTGCAACGCTGCTCCGGGATCGGTGCTATTATAGCCGTAATCAGCAACAAAAGAAAGTTTCTTCGGTTCTGCTGCTGCTGTAGGTTCTCCGTATTTTGCCACTAACTCTTTTCTTAACGTATAGTAATCTTCAATGTATTTTGAACCTACGGTATAACTCTCAGTAATATTATAAATCGCAGATTCCAAACCGTAACTTTCATCAACATTGTAAAAAATTTGTGTATTTAAGCCGCAGAGCACGTCTTCAAACACAACAGCACTCCCGTCAACTGCCACTTCTTTTGCTGTTTCCAGATTTCTTACCATGTCCATGCTATCACCCCATGCGGCATTGCGGAAGTTCGTTTCCGTGCGATTCAAAACAGTGATAGTCATATCCTTTGTCGTTTCATTCCCTGATGCATCCTTCGCCGTAACTACAATAGGGTAGTCACCAGGCTTCTTTGTATCCACATCCACAGAAGATGTAATAGTAACTTCACCACTCATATCCGATGCCGTCACAAGCTTCTGAATGTTAAACTCTGCCCCTTTCACAAGAACAATCTTTTCCTTGGAAGTAATTTCCGGCGCTGTTGTATCAACCACTTCATAGGTAAAAGTTTTATCCTCAGTTTTGTCACCCTCTTTGATAGTAAAGGTAACCTCATAACTACCAACCTTCATAATATCCAGTTGCTTTTCATCTTTAAAAGACGCAGACACCCCTTCCTTACATTTTACCAAATCCATAGCAGTTACATTTTCGCCCAGTTCAATTTTCTTTGTCGTTTGGGATACATTGCCACACCCTGCTAACAATACAGCACTGCATGCACCTATCAATAATACGCCTGCCCGTTTCTTCATTATAATTTCCCCTTTCGTAAGCATCGTATCTACAGTATGACGTATCTTTCATTTTTTGTCAACAAAGTCGTCCTTATCATTATAAAAAACAGGGTATCCCAATCTTGAGATACTCTGTTTTTTTCTGTCGAATCCCCTCTGCTTAAGCCTTCTTCCGCATTGCATTCAGAATTGCCAGTACGCAAACACCGACATCCGCAAATACCGCCATCCACATCGTCGCAATGCCGGGAATGGAAAGCAGCAGCACCAGAATCTTAAAGCCCAGTGCAAAGGTCACGTTCTGGTTTACAATCCTTCTTGTGCTTCTTGCAACCTTCATGCCGACTGCCAGCTTACCGATATCATCATCCATCAGCACAACATCCGCCGCCTCGATTGCCGCATCGGAACCAATCGCCCCCATAGCAATCCCCAGATCAGCCGCCGCCAGTACGGGTGCATCATTGATGCCGTCCCCCACAAACGCCGTCTTGTCGCCTTCTGCGCCCTTCTGCTTTTCCATCCATTCCACTTTGTTTTCGGGCAGCAGCTCACTGTGGAATTCATCCAGCTGCAGCTCCTCTGCCACAGCCGCCGCTGTTTCCCTTCTGTCGCCCGTCAGCATTACCATCTTCCGAATCCCCTGCTTGCGCAACGCCGCAAGGGAATCGGCAATGTTTTCCTTCAGCGTATCCGCAACCAGAATGTACCCTAAGAATTTGCCGCCCTTTGCAACATAAACCACCGTACCGATGCCGTTTGCCTTTTCATACGCAATTTTTTCATGCTCCATCAGACGGCTGTTCCCCAAGAGAACCGTTTCGCCGTCCAGCTCGTAGGAAATCCCGTAACCGCCCAGCTCCTGATAGCTCTGTGCCGCAGGAAGCTCGCCTTTGTACGCCTGTACGATTGCCTGTGCAATGGGGTGATTGCTCATTGCTTCCCCGATTGCCGCCGGCTTCAGCACATCGCCCTTCACCTCCGTTACAGAAAATCTGCCCTTTGTCAGCGTCCCTGTTTTATCAAAAACAACCGTTTTCAGTCGGCTCAGCGTATCCAGATCGCCGCCGCCCTTTACCAGAATCCCGCACTTGGATGCCGCGCCAATCCCCGCAAAATACGTCAGCGGCACAGACAATACCAATGCACAGGGACAGGAAACAACTAAGAATACCAATGCTCTGCCAAACCACAGGGAGAATTTCCCAAGCCCTGCCAACGGCGGCAGAACCGCAACTAGAACCGCCAGCAGAACCACAATGGGTGTATAAACTCTTGCAAAGCGTGTGATGAATTTCTCCGTCTTGGATTTCTTTGCAGATGCGTTTTCCACCATTTCCAGAATCTTCATCACCGTAGATTCGCCAAAGCCCTTTTCTACGCGAACCTTCAGACTGCCGTCCATATTGATGCAGCCGCTGAGCACCTGATCTCCTGCGCCTACAGAACGAGGCAGGGATTCGCCTGTCAGTGCCGCAGTATCCAGCATCGCATGTCCTTCCGTGATTACCCCGTCCAGAGGGATTCTTTCCCCTGCCTTTACCAGAATCATATCCCCCACCTGCACCAGAGAAGGGTCTACCTTCCTTTCCTCGCCATCCACGATTAAATGTGCAAAATCGGGACGGATATCCAGCAGTGCCGTAATGGATTTTCTGGAGCGTGCCACCGCATATTCCTGGAATGCCTCGCCCACCTGATAGAACAGCATAACGAAAACAGCCTCTGCCATTTCCCCAAGGTAAAGCGCGCCAATCGTAGAGAAAGACATCAGGAAGTTTTCATCGAAAACCTTCCCCTGTCCGATATGCTTCGCCGCACGCAGCAAAACATCATACCCGAAAATCAAATATGCGCAGATATAAAGAATCGTGCGGATCGTTCCCTCATGCAGGAAAACAGCCGCAAGGAAAACAGCCAGACCTATGCCAAAGCGCAGAAAAAATTTTCTGCCGAACACATTCTCATCCCCATGCGCATGGTCGTGTCCACATCCACAGCCACACCCACAGCCGCAGTCATCGTCGTCATCATCGTCACAGCCGCAGCCGCAATGCTCATGATGCGCATGATGATGCTCTGCCTTCTGCCCCTGCAAAAAGGCAACCTCTACCTCCGGCTCAAATTTATGCACCACCCGTTCCACCGTTTCCTGCATTTCCTCTGCCGAAGCATTTGGCGCAAGCTTTACTGTCATTTCCTGCCGCAGCAGATTGATGGAAACCTCCTGCGTTTCAGAAAGCTTAGAAAGCGTATCCTCAATCTTTCCCGCACAGTTCGCGCAGGTCAACCCTTTTAATGCTACCTTCATTTCAGCCATAGTCACACCTCTTTTTTCGCTGTTTGCTTTTTCATTTGTTCGTTTGAATAACTGTTCATATAACATTTGAAAATTTAGGCTGTAATTTTCAGATATCCTTACACCTATATCATTACAGCCTATTCCTTTTTTATTCGTGATATCCACGCTTATGCCGCAGATGCGTCATGCCCTGCTCCAGAACCATCCGAATATGCTCATCGTCCAGAGAATAGAACACGGTTTTGCCCTCCTTGCGGTATTTTACAAGATCATTCTGCCGCAGTACGCGCAGCTGATGCGACACAGCGGATTGGCTCATTTCCAGTACGTCTGCCAAATCCCCCACATTTCGCTCCCCCTCCAGCAGGGTCTGCAAAATGCGGATACGGGTCGCATCCCCGAAAATCTTGAAAAATTCTGCCAGCTCCTGAATAAACTCCTGCTGCAGTTCCTTTTCCATATCAAATTCTTCCTGCATCGGTGTCTCCTTCATGGCTCGCTCCTTTTCTTATATGAATATCTGTTCATATATTAACGCATTATTTTTACTTTGTCAACACTGCTATTGATAATTTTTTCATCAATAACACACCGAAATCCCGATTTCGATTTAATTTCATTTAATTCTTTTCCTTCGGAAACTCAATCAGGTCGATAAATCCCTTTAACGCATGCGGCATTGCCACATTTTTCAGCCGCACCATCCCAATGCTCCGCTTCGGTACGGGCGGTTCCACGGGAATCTCAAACAGGTGCTTGTTCTGCAGCTCCCTCTGCGTAAACTCCTCGATCACATACGTCAGTCCAAGGTTGATTTCCGCAAAGCTTACCAGTAAATCACTGCTCCCCAGCTCCAGAATCGGGTTCAGCACTACGCCGTTTTCCTCTGCATAGCGGTCAATATAGCGGCGCGAATTGCTCAAATCCTCCAATAAAAGCAGGGGATATTTCGGCAAATCCTTCAACTCCATGCCCATCTCCGCAAGCATCCGATACCGCTCGCCCCCCACCAGAACATCATGAATTTCAATGCAGGGCGTTACCTCTAAATCCTCATCCTCCGCAATCGGCAAATTGATAAAGCAGACATCCACACTGCCGTTTCTCAGCAGCCTGAGCGATTCGTAGGTTGTCTTATTCGTCACCTTAATATTGATATCGGGATACAGCTTATGATACTTTTCCAGATAAGGCAGCAGGAAATTGGCAATGACCGTATCACTCGCGCCAATCTTGAGCTCCCCCATCTCCATGTGTACCATCTGATAATATTTTTCCTCCGCCGCCTGAATCAGTCCCAACGCCTGCTCCAGATAGGTATATAACAGCTTGCCCTCCGCGGTGGGATAAACCCCCTTCGCCGTACGCACCAGAAGCGGACTGCCCATGCGGTCCTCCAGCTGACGAATGGACATGCTTACCGCAGGCTGTGAAATAAAGAGCTCTCTTGCCGCAGCAGACATATTGCCCGTGCGGACAACTGCACAAAAAATACGATATAAATCTAACGAAACATCAACTTTCATGAGGGGAACCTCCCTTTTCTTTGGTTTCTTCTATTATACAGAATTCAAAGAGCCAACGCAAGCGCGATAAGTAAAAATGATAACAATTTTTTCATTTTTTTCTCCGCCGCCTGTCGCACAGCTTTTCTAATTCTACAATCGGCAAGGGTGCCAATGCCAACGCCGCAACCACAAGCCATTCCTTCCCATTCAGCGGACATACCTTGAAAATCTCCGCCAGCGGCAGCACCATAATCACCCCAATCTGCATCAGACACCCGATAAAAAACGCCAGCAGCAGCATCGGGTTCCCCAAGGGCGAAATCCGAAACAGCGAATGCTCCGACCGCATATTAAAGGCGTGTATCAGCTGCGAAAGCGAAAGCACCGCAAACGCCATCGTCCGCCCTGTAATATATGCCCCTTCCTCGTCAAAATAAATGTGCCCGATCCCAAAGGCAAGCAGTGCCAGCATCCCAATCATCGCCCCCTCTAAGGCAATGCTGCTCACCATGCCGTCCGAAAAGAGGGAATTTCCCCTCCGCGGCGGCTGCTCCATGCTGTCCGCGTCCGCAGGGTCAACCCCCAGTGCAATCGCAGGCAGGGAATCCGTCACAAGGTTCACCCATAACAGCTGAATCGGCAAAAGCGGCGTTGCCCAGCCAAAGCACATCGCCACGAAAATCGTCATAATCTCGCCAATGTTGCTCGCACGCAGAAAATGGACCGCCTTGCGGATGTTTTCATAAATGCCGCGTCCCTCGCGCACCGCCTCCACGATTGTCGCAAAGTTATCATCCATCAGAATCATATCTGCCGCACCCTTGGCAACCTCTGTGCCGTTTTTCCCCATCGCACAGCCGATATCCGCCGCCTTAAGCGCAGGCGCATCATTCACGCCGTCCCCCGTCATGGCAACCACGCGCCCCTCCTTCTGAAACGCCTTCACAATCCGCACCTTATGTGCCGGCGAAACGCGCGCAAAAACCGTACAATCCTCCGCCGCCCGCTCCAGCGCCTCGTCCGACATCTGTTCCAGCTCCTGCCCCGTCAGCACGGTATCCCCTGCACGGTAAATCCCAAGCTCTGCGGCAATCGCCTGTGCTGTCAGCGCATGATCTCCCGTAATCATCACAGGACGAATCCCTGCCCTTTGACAAATCTCCACTGCCGCCTGCGCCTCCGGTCTCGGCGGGTCCATCATCCCTGCCATCCCTGCAAATACCAGATCCCTTTCCAGCTCCTCCGCCGTAAAAAAGAGCGGCTCCTCGTCCCATTCCCGAAACGCCACCGCCACCACGCGCAGGGCATTTGCCGCCATCTCGCCGTTTTTCAGCCTTGCCTCGCTTTTTCTTCTGCCATCAAATACAGCCTGTCTGCCGCCATCCAGGCAGTATGCGCATTTCTCAAAAAGAATATCGGGTGCCCCCTTCGTCACAGAAATCCATTTCCCCCCACTGGGATGCACCGTTGTCATCAGCTTTCGCTCCGAGGAAAACGGTACCTCGCCGATTCTGGGCATTTCCTTCCAAAGCCCCTTGAGCGATACCCCGCCTTCCTCTGCCGCCTCCGCAAGTGCCTTTTCCGTCGGCTCCCCAATGATTTTTGTCCCCTGCCGCTTCACATCATTGCAAAGCGTAAACAGCGTCAGAATGAATCTTCGCTTTTCCTCGTCCTGCTCCAAGCCCTTCCCGATTGCCGCAAGCCGTGTCACCTTCATGCGGTTTTGCGTCAGCGTCCCCGTCTTATCCGAGCAGATGACCTCTGCGCTCCCCAAGGTTTCCACCGCAGGCAGTCTGCGGATAATCGTATTTTTCCTTGCCATCCGCTGCATCCCAATTGCAAGCACAATCGTCACAATCGCAGGCAGTCCTTCGGGAATTGCCGCCACCGCAAGGCTCACAGAGGTCATAAACATCGGAAACGGCGGCTGCCTTCGCAAAAGCCCCATCCCGAAGATAATGCCGCAGATAATCAGCGCCCCCATGCCAAGCAGCTTTCCTGTCTCCCCCAGTTTTTTCTGCAAGGGCGTTTCGCGCTCCTCCTGCTCCGCCAAAAGGGCTGCAATCTGTCCAATTTCGGTCGCCATGCCCGTTGCCGTCACCGCAACCGTGCCTCTCCCCGCGAGAACGTAGCTTCCTGCAAGCACCATGTTTTTGCGGTCGCCCGGCAGTGTTTTCTCCGCCAGAACGTCCTCCTCCTTCTCAATCGCAAGCGCTTCCCCCGTAATCGCGCTTTCCTCCGTTTTCAACCCTTGGTTTTCCAGAATCCGCCCATCCGCGCAAATATAATCTCCTGCCGCAAGCAAAAGGATATCCCCCTGC
>ERZ791574.1345-NODE-1345-length-13201-cov-2.724327_pt1 | contig 13201 bp, 9 predicted proteins | sample MGYA00433098_ERZ791574 | MGnify/ENA primary metagenome ERZ791574 (study PRJEB30046, sample SAMN00791933) | human gut metagenome | study: EMG produced TPA metagenomics assembly of the A metagenome-wide association study of gut microbiota in type 2... | reverse complement strand
CAGGTCCGGCAATAATACCGGCAACAATATACCCCAAAACGACAGGTTGTTTCAACCATTTAAAAACCAATGTAATTATTCCCGCAGCAATTAATATAACTGCCAGGTCGGAAATTAGAGGTGCAATTTCAGACATGTTATTTATTATTATGTGCTTGCAAATTTACATATTAACTTAAAACTTTGTTGGAACAAAATAAAATACTCTTGTTCTAAAATCATAATATAACGTGAGTTCGAAACAAGCATAAATATCATCTGTTTCAAGCATTATTACAAGTAGTATGTCTGCAAACATCTGAAGCACTTATTGTTACGGAGCGTTTGCTGGGTACGGAGACTTATGTTAAGTAGATGGCAGGTTTCTTGGCAGTCTACCCATTCCCCCCATTTTTTCATCGTACATTTTGCAGATAGGATTAAAAAATAATAATGCAATAAAGATATATGTATTATATTTGTGGCAATCAGTTAAACAGTATTTGAATGTATCCAAATACTGTTTAACTGATTCTATATTAGAGAAAAGTCGAAAAAATGAGATATGATACAGATATATTGATAATAACTAAAAAAGAAAGGATTTTTTATGAAAATGATTTTTTTATGGGCTATATTTGGGGTTGTCATGATCAGTTGTAATTCTTCTCAGAAGAATAATGCCCCAATTAAGAACAGCGAAATAAAAACAGAAATCCAAGCCCAGACTTCTAATTTATTTGGAACTTATGAGGGAACTCTTCCTGCAGCAGATTGTGAAGGCATAAAAACGATATTAGTTATAAATGAAGATAAAACCTATACCTTGAAGAGCGAATACATAGGGAGGGAAGATGCAACATTTGAAACTAGTGGTATATATCATATAATAGGGGATTCAATAATGGAATTAGTCACTCCTTCTTCAGGAGAAAAGACCTATTATAGAATGCTAAATAATAGACAAGTAATGCTGTCCGATAAAGAAGGAACCATTAGTCAAAGTCTTTTGGCTGAGCATTATATTTTAAATAAAAAATAACAGCCTATTCTCTTTGTTATTCTCTAAACAAGACGGAAAGTAAGACAAGAACTGCATTGGACAAATAGAATAAATGAAAAGTGAGAACAAATGCCCTGTTGATATGCTCTCTAATCTCAAGTGCAATCATTTCATGGGATGATTGTACTTGAGACGGGCGATTTCAAATGTGGTCCGTTTGTCCTTCAGCCTTTGTCGGATCGAGAATTTGCTTCTTATCCCTTTCATTTCTTCGGAAACGGTCTGGTCCAAAATCCTCGTGTATATTTTGTTGTCCTGATGTCTGTATGTCCGAGCATTTTCACAACGGATTCCATTGAAATCCTGTTGGCTAGCGCGACGGTGGCGAATGTATGTCTAGCCATAAAATGATGTTACAAAATTAATTTCGAACTATGTAAAAAAAGAGAAGGTCTTCAAGACTGAAGACCTTCTTTGGTGATCCGCCTGGGATCCGAATCTTATTTATAAATCACTGATTATCAATCCAATTTAAGGTGTTGTCTTTTTAATCCTCCGATTCCACCTTGTGACAATTTCCGCATTATACTTGGGTCTAACCAACAATTCTGTTATCTTTGCTGGTAAAGATACGAATAAAAATTGGGAATATTAAAGATTAATGTCACAAAGAAATCGGAAAGAACTGATAATTTTTCTTTCAGCAGTCTTGTTGTCTATCGGTTTGTATTGGTTAAAGAACTTTGATGAGAATGTTTTCCGATCCAAAAGGAAAAGAAGATTGATCCAGAAAACAACCTCAGGAGATTCAATATTCATTGAACAACTGATATCTTATTGGAAACTGGCGCCTATCTATTGGTTATTCAGTGGTCAAGCCGTTCATGTGACAATCCGTCTTTTTCAAATGGAATGAAAATACCAATTTTGACTTTTCGGTTACCTCTTTCATAGAATCCCAAATAAAGCAGACAAAGGTCAAAACTCAATTTTAGCCCAGATGAGCTTTTGATTTGAAACTTGAACATCCTTAAAGGCTAAAGGAAGAATCGTATCATTACTCAAAACAGAGCTTGATACGACTCTTTTAGGTTTTGTAGTTACAATCTGTAACTTTTCAGAGAGGTCATTTTAGTTTTTCACACTCCCATCCACTTCTTTTGTTTACTGGAACTATCGGTATGATCGCAGTGTACACATTCACCATACACATCTCAGACGGTACGAAAAGTGCGGCATGTCCATTGCCGGTTGTTATTATGGCATTTGTCTAGCCTGCCAAGCTTCTTTGTATCCATTTTGTAACATCCTTTCTATATCGCTCTCTTTGTACAACACTTTACCCCCAAGTTGGATGTAGGGTAACTTACCCTCATTCCGATATTCCTGCAAGGTTCTGCGGCTGATTTTCAACCTTTCGGAAAGTTCCCGATCGGAAAGAAAACGCTCTCCATTTAACATCGGACGGTAGTTTCGGGATAAACCGTCCAGTCTTTCTACCATGTGATCAAGCGTTCGGAAGAAAGATAGGATGTCTTCATCTTCCTTCATAATCAGTTTATTCATACTTGCTTCTCCTTTCTTTTTTGAATAAGGGGAAGTATCCCCTGTATGTCTTCTACCCTATAATAAATCTTGTGACCGATCCGGCTGTATGCCAAGGTCCCATTGTCACGGAATGTTTGCAAGGTACGGGGACTTACGCCAAGCCGAAGGCAGGCATCCTGGCTGTCCATCCACCCCCCTATTTTTCGTTCACCGTGCATTTTGCAGATCTCATCCGTAATCCGTGCCATATCCTTCAGGCGCTGTAACATCCGGTCAAATGTTTGGGCTTCGATAGCGACGATTTCCATAAGCGTATTCAATTGATTTGGAGCAAATATAAGGAGAACGCAAATCCTGTTCCAAGCGATTGTCTTCAGATTTCATTAAATGTCATCAGATGTCAAAGCAAGAGAACGAAAGGATATATCACGAATGTATTTATCACATAAAAGAGGATAAATAAAAAAACACACGAATTGGAAACCGGTAATAACGGAAAGGCACATACACGCAAAAGGGGAACACGATCCGAAAACAAGGAAAACGTAAACAATGCAGATTGGAGGGAACTGAAGTCCTATACGTCTCATGAAGTTCGGATATTTTTGACGGCAAATTTATCTGGCATCGTTTTATCATCATCCGTTTCCTTGCAGAAATAGTCCTGCAAAAAACAAGGGGAAGATATATATCGTTTATGCGTCATGTCGGTCACAGTTAGTCCTATAATCTATCATCAAATCAAAGCCGTTTGTCCGGGCGTTTATTTCCATGAATATTTTCCCCGACTTTAGTCGCAAGGAAAATATTCATGGAAAGCGAAGCCGGAATGCCCGTGACAATAAGGCTTTGATTTATTTTTGATTATGGGAATAACTCCTTGAGAAAAGCATTATATTACAAGGCGCATAAAAATGTATTTCCGATGGATTTCCACACATTTCTTACCCGATCCTCACAACGTTTGGCAAACTTCGATTAACTGGTTTGTATCCCGTATTTTTCTAAAATTATTCTGTTGAGTTTCTTATATTATCCCTTTGGTATATTCTTCTACAAAAGATTTTCCCATAACAAGAAAAACTTTTGTAGAAGAATATACAATACCAAATCATATAGCAAAAATTGCTATCCGGTAAAAATCGGCACAATCTTATATCCAGCACAAATACACCAAGCTTCATCAATTTTGCAAAAAGAGGGTTGTCTTTTAGTCTTGTATGAAATTGGTAGTACCAAGCATAAAAAGCCTTTAGCAGACATTTATACTAGTCAAATTCATGTTATATGGGATAAAAATCGTCTAGTTTCTATCATGCTAAAGTTTTACCGGACAGCAATAATAGCAAAATCCTTTCTAGGTGATGGTACTTATATTCAAATTAAAGAAATACCAGAACATAGTTGGCAGGAGAACATAGAGGGAAACTTCATATAGATAGCTTGAATTGTCAATGTAACACGGGTAAATCAGCCTCTTTAATTTGAAATTCTGGCATGTTAGCAATTTGGCTCAAGAAACGATGTACGTGCGTCAAGTCGACTCCTATCAATTCCACTATTATTCTATTTTCCTCTTCTGATATATAAAGATCGTTAATCCCTACTTTATAGTACTCAATTCTCCCCGTGTCCATTTCCTCGATAAATGGTTCCAAAACTATTATAAGTGAGTCATATTTAGCAATACTTCGGTAAATTTTTATCGAAAAATTAAAAGTTAAACAATAGAACCGGCAAAAGCTAGTTCGAAAACACTAAAGAGGTCATTGAAATGTTGTCAAAAACGAATGGTTTAGCATGAAGAAATGTTCTGAAAAAATGGGCTAACCTGCTGATAATAAAGATGAAATTTGTTTTGTTGTTCGTTGATACTTAGCAAATTAGAAGTTGGCTACTCATCTAATTAAGGCTAAAGAAACACTCCTTATGCAATACCAATCCGAGTGCCTGTCGGCTCTCAAATCAGTCGTGAATATACACAAACCTTTTGAAAAAACGTTCATGGACACCATGAAATTATCCATGGCCATCCCGGATCGTATAAATTTCCTCCAATTGGGCAGGTATGGATGTTTTTCGGAACAGACATACCGTAACCTTTTTGAGAATGAAACTTTCAACTGGTTTGCGTTCAACGCCTCTATCATCAGCAAGCATCTCACAGGCAAAAGAAAAGCTATCGCCATCGCTCCTTCCTATATCCCCAAGTCCGGTCATAAGACACCTTGGATTGGTTACTTCTGGTCAGGCTGTGTCGGGGATTATAAGCGAGGATTGGAAATCTTGGGCATCGGTGTCATTGACATCGACAACCATGAATGCATGACTTTAGGTTCCATTCAGACGTCGGATTGTAAGACCTTGGATAATATGGGTAAGAACCTGGTTGACTGGTATAGCAGCTATCTTATCAGTAGAAAAGACAAGCTACAGAGCCTATCCAAAACAGTGGTTGCAGACGCATTCTTTTCCAAGGAAACATTCATAACGCCTATGTGTGAGAGCGATTTCCATATCATCAGCCGCTTCAGGAACGATGTAATCCTGTACTATCCGACATTGGAAAAGAAAACAGGAAAACGTGGTCATCCCAAGTGGTTTGACGGCAGGATTGACTTTGCCAATTGGATCTGATCTGGTGCAAGGAATACGAGGTGAACAAGGGAAAGCTATACGGATTGAGGGTATATGCAAAAGCTCTCAAAAGGTATGTTTCCTTAACCATCTGGTATCCGATGGACGGGAGGACAGACAAGTGGCAGCTTTATTTCTCCACAGACGATTCCATGGATGGACGATAAGTCCTGGATTATTACAGAACCAGGTTCCAATTGGAATTTTGCTTTAGAGATGGAAAGCAGCATGCAGGAATCACCAACTGTCAGTCAACTGACTTCAGAAAGTTGGATTTTCACTTCAATGCATCGCTTGCTGCTGTCAACTTGGCCAAAGCAGCATGTAAGAGGCTCGGAATAGCTATTCCATATCCTCTTGCAAGTCATTCATACACAATGCTTATATGCTTGAACGATTTATTTGCATGTTTGGGGTTAACCCAGACATGCAAGTTATTGACAAACTTTTCAAAGAACTCATTTTATTTACTGCCAGAGCCGCTTAGGCTTGGCGAATTTTTAACGAACTATTGATTTAGACAATAAATGATTATATGAATACTCGCACTCGGTAATCAAGAACAAATTATTACCGAGTATTTTTCTTATCTCATCTCGATATACGGACGTATCCCCTACAACCCCTATAACCAGTTCACAGGCGGAATTAACATAAGATCCCGCATAATAATCCGGATATATTGTCTTTCCCAAGCTATCCACGAGAAACGAATCCTTATATTTATCCTTATTTGTATTGGCGATGGTCGCTTTATCTGGCAGATTTTTCCAGATTCCCTCGTCGGCATTCTTATGTAGACAAGAACACATTGTACTAATCAGCGACAATAACAGGAGTATTTTCATATTGTTTAATATAATACAACCATTATTCACTATATATTTTTTTAAACTTAGAGCCTGTTTGAATTTATTTGTTTAAAATAAATATATATTCAGAGAAGGTAGAACAAGAGTTAGTACTTCACAAAAAAAATTTCGAAAGAGTTGAATATATATGACTTCGTATTTACTAATGTATTTCCTTATTTTTATGCTTTAGAAGATCTTGTTTATTTTTAATCCCTTTGAGGGAAACTATTTATTAACTAAATATTCCCAATCATATACCCTCCCTCTTCTTTTTTGCGCCTTTATTAAATGAGTGTCGATACTCAGATGTTTTTAATTGGAGCAAATGAATCAAATAGATAATTATATACAATCGTTTCTGAATGGATCTCTGGGGGCTGAAGGGCATACTGTTTTGCGACAGTGGATCAAAGAAAAGCCGGAGAACAGATACTATTTCCAAGCCCAGGTTGCCATATGGAAAGCGACCGGTGTGATATCGAATGCGGAAGAATTCGATGTGACAGGTGCTATCAATCGATTTAATAAGAAAGCAAAACAGGTAAATCGAATCGATTTCTATCGTTGTACGTTGAGGTTTTCGGTTGTCGCTATCATTCTTTTAATATGCGGAATTTCTTCCTTATTCTTTTTGTGGCAGTCGGAAGGGAGAGTTTCAGAAGTTGTGGAAGAATATAGGGAATATGTGGTTGAGGTTCCGGACGGAGCAAAATCTAAAATTACATTTCCGGATGGTTCCATTGTCTGGCTGAATGCTGGGAGTAAGGTAAAGTATGATTCAAACTTTGCCAAGGCTTCGAGAAAAGTGGAACTGACAGGTGAAGGTTATTTTGAAGTAAGCAAGAATAAGGAATTACCATTTGTGGTGAGTACGGGGAAATTGTCTGTAAAGGTACTTGGTACAAAATTCAATCTAAAATCCTATGAAGAAGACTCAGAGTTGAAAGTAACCCTCAAAGAGGGCGCGGTGAAAGTCGGAGATTTTTTGATCGATGCCGCTCCGGTCGAGTTGAAACCCAATCAGAGGTTTACCCTCAGGAAAGCAGACCTGAGCATGCAGGTGGATTCAGTGGATGCCAGCCATATAGATAACTGGCGCAATGGAGCAATGACCTTTGATAAAGTTCCGCTGGAAGAAATAGCCAAAGAACTGAAACGTCTTTATAACATACCGATCCGGATAGAAAGTGATAAGCTGAAGCAGATAGTCTACTATTCTGATTTTCAGGAAAATGTATCGGTAGAGAAGGTCCTGGAGATATTGTCATCCGGTAATAAATTCCGGTATGAGATAAAATCGGAAGAGATTCGAATTTTCAATTAATATAAGTCAAACTAAAAAGAAGATGTGAATGAGGAGAAAGTAATTGTAACCATGGGTGGAAAAATTCATAAGCCCCAAAAAATGAAGTGATTAAAAGTTAAATCTTAAACAAGTGAAGTATGAAAAAAACATTTAGAAAATCTGTTCAGGACTTGCTGTCTGTAAGGGCAGGACGTTTGGTGAACTTAGCAGGTGTATTTCTTGTTGCCGGAACGCTTTCGCTTAGTGCGAGTACTTATGCAACTGAACATATGCTTTCCTTAAATCTTAAAAATGCCACGATCCGTGAGGCTATTGAATCCATCAAGAGCCAAAGCGAATTTTCATTCAGTCTGGATGTGAAAGACTTGAATTTGGATGAAAAAGTGTCTGTATCCCTGGATAATAAGACAATCAATGAAGTATTGGCGGTATTGTTCAACGGACGTAATGTCCGATACGAAATCAATGATCGTCATGTGGTGATTACCCGTGCCGGACAGGTGGGATCGAATGCTGTGATGCAGCAGGTTAAGCAAATTACAGGCCGTGTGCTGGATGCCAATAATGAACCGATTATCGGTGCGAATGTGGTAGTTGAAGGAACGACAATCGGTACAGTGACGGATGCGGATGGTAATTTTGCGTTGGATGTGCCTGATGGAGCGACATTAAAGATTTCTTATATCGGTTATATCGAACAAAGTATCTCTGTGGGGAATAAATCTGTTATATCTGTTATCCTGAAAGAAGATTCACAGGCATTGGATGAGGTGGTTGTGGTCGGTTTCGGTACACAGAAGAAATTGAACTTGACTGGTGCGGTAACGGCTGTAACCGGTGAAGAAATGACGAAACGTCCGGTTACGAATGCGGCAACCATGTTGCAGGGACAAGTTCCGGGTTTGCGTGTTAACCAGGGTTTGGGTGCACCGGGTGCTGAAGCAACCACTTTCCGTGTGCGTGGCCAGGGTACTTTCTCGGATGCCGGTTCCGATCCGCTAGTATTGGTAAATGGTGTTCCGGGCAGTATTTCTAACCTGGACCCGAGTATGATTGAAAGTGTTTCAGTATTGAAGGATGCTGCTTCAGCCGCTATCTATGGTGCGCGTGCTGCCAATGGTGTGATCCTAGTTACAACGAAACAAGGGGCAGAAGGGGATGGCAAAGCGCATATTGCTTATCATGGTAATGTGGCGATTTATAATCCGACCCGTATGTATGATTTGGTGACTAATTCTGCCGAATATATGGAACTGTATAATCTTGCCAAAGCGAATTCCGGTGCTGGAGAGCGTTATACGCAGGAACAGATCAATGCTTACCGGAATGGTGGTGGTAGCGTACAGTATCCTAATTTTGACTGGTTGGATTATATGTTTAATCCGGCTGTTGTCCAAAACCATAATTTGTCGATCGCCGGTAATGCAGGAAGGACTACGTATAATGTGGCTTTGAATTTTGTAGACCAGCCGGGTACGTTGAAAGGTTTCGATTACCAAAAGTACAATGCAACTGTCGATTTGACTTCACAAATTACGGATTTTATCAAGATCGGTACCTACACCAATTTGATGTATGGTGATCGGGATGAACCTCGTCAGGGACAAAGTGACGTTTTACTTTCGACGATGTCGCAAGCTCCGACTTATATGCCTTGGTTGCCGGACGATGGGTCAGGAGTTACCCGTTGGACAAATTCTGCTTATTCATTCGAATCTCACAATAAGAATATGCCGGCTATCATAGGTACGGGTACGAATAAGAATTATCAGGATTTCGATATAAATGCGCAATTGTGGTTGGATATTAAATTGGCCAAAGGACTGAGCTGGTACACGAAAGGTGCCGTTCGTTTGCAATCTAACAAATGGAAGGAATGGGGAGGTTCTGATGTCCCTATTTATGACTATCATACAGGTGAACAAACAGGTTATCTGGATAGAGGAGCAAACGGCTTGACGGTAGAAGACCAGCGGCGTTTTTATACAAATTTGTATACCTATCTGAAATATGATTTCACAACTCCGAACCTGTATCATAATTTCAATATCATGGCTGGTTATAGCCAGGAGTCTGAAAAGTATGAAACGGTAAGAGCTTTCAGAAAAGAGTATGCGTTCGATCTGCCGGTGATTGATGCGGGATCTAATGCGAACTGGTCTAATGAAGGTAAATTGGAAGAATGGGCTATTCAGTCTGTTTTTGCCCGTTTGAACTATAATTTTAAAGAACGTTATTTGTTTGAAGCAAATATGCGTTATGACGGTACGTCCCGTATTTCTTCAGAAAATCGTTGGGGTATCTTCCCATCATTCTCTGCCGGTTGGCGTATTACCGAAGAAGATTTTATAAAAGATTTGAATCTGAATTGGTTGAATAATGCCAAGATCCGTGCTTCTTGGGGACAGTTGGGTAACCAGAACATTGGTCTGTATCCTTATCAGGCAATGATTGCCGGTGTTTCTAACTATCCGTTTGATAAGAAAACAGAAACGGTAGGTTATCAGCAGAAAGCATATGCAAACCGTGATATCAAATGGGAAACTACGACTATAACTGATGTTGGTTTCGATTTGCAGGTGTTTAATGGACTGAATGTAACATTTGACTGGTATAAGAAGGTGACTTCAGACATTTTACGTAAATCTCAGGTTTCAAACATTTTAGGTTTGGAAGCTCCGACTGTTAATAGCGGAGAAGTTGAAAACAAAGGTTTTGAAATTGCTTTCAATTATAATAACATGATTACAGACGGTGTCTTCAAAGGTTTGCAATACAATGCCGGTGTTTATTTTGACCGTTCAAGGAACAAATTGACTAAGTTTGGTGCGGAAGAAATAGATGGATATAAACTGAGAAGAGAAGGACTTCCTTATAATGAATACTATATGCTGGAGTGCATCGGTATTTTTGCAACGGAAGATGAAGTAAAAAATTCACCGAAACAGTTTAATGACAACACATTGCCTGGCGACTTGAAATATAAGGATCAGGATAATAACGGCGTGATTGACAACAATGACCGTGTACCTATTTCAGGACGTTTCCCCGGATTTGAATATTCCGTCAATCTAGGAGCAAACTGGAAAGGCTTCGACCTGTCTTTGCAGGGACAAGGTGTTTCGGGTAAGAAATGGTATACAAACGAGTGGGGAATTTATCCGTTCCGTCAGGGATCTGCTCCGACACGTGAATATATAGAAGGCATGTGGACGGAAGAAAATCCGTATAATGCTGAACATCCGCGTCTGTATTTTGATAATTTGGGCGGTAATAAGAATACCAGACCAAACACTTATATGTTGCAGAATGCTTCTTATTTCCGTTTGAAGAATTTGACGTTCGGTTATACTTTGCCTAAATCTGTTACGGATAAAGTAAAGATGTCGAGAGTAAGAGTTTATTTCTCAGGGGATAACTTATTGACGTTTACGAAATTCTATGGGTTGGATCCGGAGCGTGAAGGTGATGGACGTGCTGCTGTTTATCCACAGAATAGAATTTGTTCATTTGGTTTGAATGTTGAATTTTAAAAGTAGAATGCAATGAAAAAAATAGTAAATATTATATTGGCTTCGGCTTTGTTAGTGAGTTCTACTACTTCTTGTAGTGATTTTTTACAGAAAGATCCCCCTTCTTCACCTTCACAGTCTATTTTTTGGCAGAAAAAGAGTGATTTTCAATCTGCATTGGCAGGAAGTTTTTCTATGGTATATGAATGGCCGGGAGTCATGTCGCAAATTGTGGCTTGTTTTGATAATCTTACTGACAACTCCATTTGCCAGCATGACGAGGATACATACGGAAAGGCTAAGACGATTGCTTTAGGTGATTTAGATCCGAATACTTCCGGGTATGTGACTTACATGTATAAGCATTGTTACCAAGGTATAGCTCGTGTTCATTTATTGATGGAAAATTTGGAAGCTTATCAAGGAACTGATATGTCTGCTGATGAGAAATCTTTTATGCTTGCGCAAGCGAAAGCATTGAGAGGATATTTTTATTCCTGGTTGTACCAGTGTTATCGGGAAGTTCCTTTGGTTACAGAGTCTTTGACAATGGATAACATGTATCAGGCAAAAGCTTCACGTGCTGATATTTATGCTCAGATAATGAATGATTTTGACGGAGCCATAGCTGCTTTGCCGGATAAACCTTATTCTGATGCCCAAATGTCCGGATATTTCTCTCCGGGTGCTTTGAAAGCACTTAAGGCTCGTCTCATGTTGGCTGAAGCCTACGATGATAAAGGAAATGCAGATCCTTCTAAAATGGGGGATATTGTTTCTTTGTTGGAATCAATCAATGGGTATAGTTTGGCGGATCGGATGCGTGATAACTTTATATCTTCCAAGCAGCTGGCTTCTCCTGAGATTATGTTCTCCGTTCGTTATTTGGCACCGAATATAACCCATAGTATGGACTTGTATTATGCAGCATGGACTACTTGCGGTGTGACTCGTGATTTAGTAGATGCATTTGAGTGTACAGATGGTCTGAAATGGGGTGAATCTCCGTTGACTGTCCCAGTCGATGAATCTTTACTGGCTACCGGAGAATTAGGAGATGCTAATAAAGCTGAAAGGACTAAATTGTTCCAAAATCGCGATCGTCGTTTGTATGAAACGGTTTGCCATAGTGGTGTAGCTGATTTCTCGATAGATGGACAAGATGGAGAGCCGGTAACAATTACCAATCAGATGCAAACAGGATTTGGAATGATGAAGTTGATTCAGCCGACAAAAGAAATGCCGAGTTATTCGACTATATCTGATGCGGATGTAATTATTTTACGTTATGCCGAGGTGTTGATGATGATTGCTGAAGCAGAAAATGAAGTAAACGGACCGACTCAGAAAGTATATGATGCGGTTAATCAGATCCGTGTTCGTTCCGGTCAACCTGAGTTACCTACCGGTTTGACTAAAGAGCAGATGCGTGAACGCATTCGTAATGAATGGCGTGTAGAATTTGTATTTGAAGGCCATCGTTACTTTCAACTAAAACGTTGGAAATTAATGGAAAAATTAGTGAATGGTGCAGCTGATCCTGCACTACCCACTTATATAAAGGTCTTTAAGCCTGCATTCTATTATTTCCCATTGCCACAGAGTGAAATTGATAAAGCTGGTGGTGTTCTGGTTCAAGATCCGAATTATATTTAATAATGTAGTTTAAAAAAAGGAATACCAGGGAGGTTTTTTTAGTTGATTTTCCTGGTATTTTCTTTGATAATTAAAGTTTTAGCCATTAAAAAGAAATGACTAAAAAAAACGTTCCTTTTTTTTAGTCATTTTTTCAGTCTTGTTCATTCAAATAGATATTGCCACTAAAAGTACTAAAAATGTGAAAGATAAATCCTTTTCTAAGCCCAAAAAAATAACAACTCCGAGAAAATAAAAATGACTAAAAAAAAAGAACGTTTTTTCTAGTCATTTTTATTTGGCAAATGGTATTGAGGCTTAATTAACAAACTGAAATACATATATATATGCATTAATAAGGGAATGCATTTAATCAGGGAGAATGGCTGTCGTTGGTGAGATTTTAGACTTGAAGAAGGGAAATCATAAAACTTTTGAGCTTTTATTCAAAAAGTACTATGTTTTTCTTTGTTATGAGGCACGTTCTTACATCACGGAAAAATATATAATAGAGGAGGTTGTCGGTGATGTATTTCGCTGGTTATGGGAAAACAGAGAGACATTGGTTATTACTTCCGTCAGGGCTTATTTAGTCAGGGCTGTTCATAATGCGTGCTTGTCATACCTTAGGCAAAATCAACCTGAATATGTGGAGTTGGATGATACTGTTGTAGAAAGGAGTACTTTGTTTTCTCTGGATGAATCTCCCCTCGATTACGTTCTTTCT
>ERZ791574.1331-NODE-1331-length-13272-cov-3.828327_pt1 | contig 13272 bp, 10 predicted proteins | sample MGYA00433098_ERZ791574 | MGnify/ENA primary metagenome ERZ791574 (study PRJEB30046, sample SAMN00791933) | human gut metagenome | study: EMG produced TPA metagenomics assembly of the A metagenome-wide association study of gut microbiota in type 2... | reverse complement strand
GCTCCAGCCGGGCAGCTTGGCGCCGGCCAGACCCAGCAGCTCCGCCGGGGAGATGTGATTGCTGCCCATACCGTCGGCGCAGACCAGAGCGCACAGGGCCGCACAGATCACCACCACAATGGCGGAATACAGCTTGCGGCGGTCGCCCTTGCCCTTTTCCCGTGCCTTATCGCAGAAATGGGCCACGATGACCTCCAGCATGGAGATGGAGGAGGAGATAGCGGCAAAGAACACCAGCAGGTAAAACAGGATGCCGAACACGGGACCGGCGGGTCCCATCTTATCGAACACGTTCTGCATGGTGATAAACAGCAGCTCCGGGCCTCCCAGATCTCCGCTGGGATCCAAGGCGAAGCGCCCGGGAATGACGCACAGGCCGGCCATCAGGGCCACCACGGTATCCATGCCCACGATGATCATGGCGCTCTTGCCCAGATCCTGCTTCTTATCCAGATAGGAGCCGTAGGTAATCATGACACCGGCGCCCAGAGACAGGGAGAAGAACATCTGCCCGCCGGCGGCGGTGAGGACCCTCCAGAAGCCGGGGGCCTCGTCGATGATGCCGTTGGCCACGGCCCAGCCGGGGACGAACATATACTTCAGGCCGTCCGCCGCACCCGGCAGGGTGCAGGAGCGGATGATGCAGATGATGAGGATGAAGAACAGGGCCGGCATCCCCACGGAGCAGACCCGCTCGATGCCGCCGCCTACGCCGCTCATGACCACCAGCATGGTGATGAGCATGAAGGCCAGCGCAAAGGCGATGGACACGTCGGGCTGGCTCAGCAGCCCCTGAAACACGTCGGCGCCGCCCACTCCGTTAGTGCCAAATTCGGCGCCGATGAGGTTGCCGAAGTTCACCACCACATAGCGCAGACAGTAGCCGCCCAGAGCGCTGTAAAAGCTGAAGATCAGCGCCGCAGCGGCAATACCCAGCCAGCCCAGCCACTTGAAGCGCTTGGAGATGCTCTGGTAAGCGCCCACAGCGCCATGGCCCGTCTTGCGGCCCAGCGCCAGCTCACCCAGCATGATGATAACGCCGCAGCACAGCGCCAGCGCCAGATACAGGATCAGGAAGGGGAAGCCACCGTTGGCACCCATTTTGTTGGGGAAGCCCCATATATTGCCCAGCCCCACAGCCGAGCCCACAGCGGCCATCAGAAAACCGAAGTTTGATCCGAAGCCCTTGCGATCGTTCATCGTGTGTTTCTCCTCTCCGGTGCATAACGCATAAAACCTTAAATATTATACAGCATTTTAACATAAGATACAACGATTTTTTCCGCAAACTCCGTTGGATACAACATCTATTTATCCAGCAAAATGAGGCAGACCGCATATTTAGCCGGGGCGCTCCACGATTTTAGGTGTTTTCGGAAAAAAGTGTTGACACCGTGGCAGAGATGTGGTATATTAAGTGTTGTCGATATCCGCCGGTGTGGTGGAATGGCAGACACAGGAGACTTAAAATCTCCCGGTAGCAATACCGTACCGGTTCGAGTCCGGTCACCGGCACCATCCGGTTCTTCTGAATATCGCGGAGTAGAGCAGTTGGCAGCTCGTCGGGCTCATAACCCGGAGGTCGCAGGTTCAAGTCCTGCCTCCGCAACCAGATCGAGTGTTCTTAACCAACCTGAGAGTTGGGTGTGGACACTCGATTTTTTTGCCTACATTTGTGTCTCTTTGATCAGCGGATACAGCACATCCCTCCAACCCGCACACGATCCCGCAGCCCCTGCATTTTCCAGAAACCCCCAACAGCGGCGGCTACATATTTTTGCCGCCATTGCAGAAAATAGGCATACCGCCGATGAAGAAGGGCAAGCACACCCACCATCGCCGGTAACAAAACTCAACAGCTGGAGGATGTATATAGATGAAAGCAACTGGGATCGTGCGGCGCATCGATGACCTGGGCCGGGTCGTGATCCCCAAGGAGATCCGCCGCACCATGCGTATCCGTGAGGGCGACCCATCACAGATAACATTGGCACTGTGGCAGCGTTTCAGCTTCGCCATGCTGGATCTGGCAAAACGGCAAGGCTGGAACTAATACATAATGTCGAGACGGCCCGACTCATGTCATTTGCATGAGTCAGGCCGTCTTTTACCACCAATATCCGGAATGTTTTGGCGTTTTTTCATCCTTTGCTTTTGCGTGATCTCGTTTTCCCAGAAGCTCATCCTCTCGGGATATGGTCGGATCGTACCAATCCGCTTTTGCGTTTGCCCACTCCTGCCATTCAGAAATATCTTCATCCAGATGGGCTACTTTATACGCTGATATGTAGCGGCGAATCTTGCAAGCGGTGTCATAGTCATCAGCAATATTAGCCAGCGCAAGAGTGCGGTCGACCTCTGTATTATACCGCTTGCGGCGTTCTTCCTCCCTGCGCGCATCTTCCTGACGTTTGCGTTCAGCCTCTTCCCGCGCAAGTCGCTGCTGTCGCAATCCCTCAGCAGCCGCATAGAGCTCCAACATCATGTCGCCCAAACGGTCTTCCAGTTGATATGCTTTACAATCGCGGAAGCTTTTCTGATTGTTGATCTTGAGACAAAGACGGCCGTTGTATTGGTAGTCGTACTTGCTGATCTGGGGCCTTGATGCATAGGAATACTTCCGGCGCTTTTCTTCGTATTCTAAAAGTTGGCGGTTTTCCTCTTTTGTCGGGATGTGATTGATTTTATCCTGTGACTCAGAGAAAGAAACACAAACAGTTTCCCCATTAACAGCAAACTCCAGATTATCAGTAAGCTTGCAGCCCAACGGTTCCATTGCTTTGATCAGGGCGTCTATGATGCGGCAGGCACGTGGAATAGAAGTGTTGGATATCGTGTTTGCTAAAAACGGTGGTGCCGGTGTATTGCGCGGCCGCCATTTGTCATTGGCATTGCGGTTTTCTTGCTTTTTCCATTCCGCAATCACCTTCCGGTGGGCAATGATTTTGGAATGCATACGTTCGTTTTCATCCGGCAAAAGAATTTGTGACGCAACTGCCATCACAACAGCACGCTCTTCATCCCCCAGAAACTCAAGAACATTTTGGTTTGTTTCAGATGGTGGAGTGTATCCTGTTTGTGCGCCGATTTTCTTTGCAGTCTTGGTGCTTTGAGGTAACGGTGTCTTTGCAACAGGCTTTCCAGCCCTGAGTTTTGCCCAATACCCCTGTGACGGAGTTGGGATCTCAAGGGATTTGCACACCTTATGGATGGCAACGTCTGACACTTTGTATTTCTTTGCGACCTCTGTCACCGGGGCAGCCCAGACCTCCTTGTAGAGTGTTTCTCGGTCATAGACATTGTAAGTTTGGCCCCATTGTTTGATGGTTTCTGGTTCCTGAAATAGTTCCGCAACCACGTCAACTTTATGCGTCTCGTCGGGTACCTGTTGTTCCTGTACTACGGTTGACGATACAGAGAGTTGCCGTACCTTTTCCTGTTGATCAGAGAGTTTCTTGTTTGGATCAGATCCCGGTTCGGGCTTCTCCCCCTTGGGCAAAGAGACTTCCTTTACGAGCGAAACGACTTTATCAAACGGCTTTTTCAGCGCAGTCTTTTCCACAGGTTTCCCAAAACTTATTTTTGTCCAATATCCGGACGGTGGAATTGGAATATTAGCCTCTTTGATCTGCTTTAGAAACTGCGAATAGGGAATATCATATTTCTTCGCTGTTCCGGCGGCGGAGATTTCCCAGATCTCATCATATAGCTGCTTCCGTGTCAATCGAATGACTGTCATTTGCACAGTTGATACCTCCTTTCTTTTTGAGCCTTGGACTGTCTGGTCTTGCGGGGGAATGACTTTCTCTGTAGCAAGCGTATTGGGTTTCGTACCATCATCGTTTTCCGCCATTATGGAATTCTGTGGTTCTAATGGCTTTCCGATGAGCGCACAAAATTGTTTGATCCCTCCTATTCTTCTTTTTCGCTTAATAGAAAAACCAGATCCCGCTTCAAGTCCTCAAATTGAGAAATGATCCGACTCAGATTCTTTTCGATCCCTTCCACCTGGATCTCGTTAATTTTGCCGTGGTTATAAGCAATCAATCTTTCTGGAATGATGGAGTAGCTCCAGCTTTCACGGTAAGCGTCTTCATTCTTTACGGCAAATCCGATTGGCAACACATTGTTTCTCATGCCGAGTGTCAACAAGTTCGTAGAGATCCCGAGATAATCCGCTGCGATTTTGATAGTGATCTTAGACATAGCTCTGATTTCATCATCTGTATACTTTCCCATGCGTTCACCTCCTTCTAAAAGTCATTCTATGGGCAAATAATTTGCCATTGTTGCTTTCATTGTACAGATTTCGTGTCAGTTTGGCAAGGCTTCTCCGAAAACTTGATTGAGTGGAAGACCACGCAAGAGCGTAGAACGAGAATCACTTGAAGTCCTGTAAAATACAAATTGAACATTTGCGGTTTACATTAGCGCCGTGGGAGCAGTTTTGTTTCGGAATGATGGATTTATCCAAGCGGCCGGGGTGGAAACTGCTGTGATCCCGGATACTTATAGTTTGTTTTGTTGGCGCTGTCATTGAACTGCTGGTTGAATTTGATGACAGCATTGTAAATTGAAGAAATACGCAAAATTCCAGAAAGTGAATATTGACTTGCTTTCGGGAGTACAATATAATGAGGTCAAGAAAACTGCGTAATTACGCAAAATTCCCGAGTGAGGTATGGGTATGATTGAACGGAAAAAATATCTGGAACGGCTCATCGCAAGAAAAGAAAACGGTTTAGTGAAGGTCATCACCGGCATCCGGCGGTGTGGAAAGTCCTATCTGCTGTTCAATATCTACAAGAGCTATTTGAAATCCACCGGTGTGGAGGACGAGCAGATCATCTGCCTTGCGCTGGACGATGACGAAAACATCCAGTACCGCAATCCGCTGGAGTTGGGCAAATACATTCGTAGCATGACCACAGATGAGAGCAAGACCTATTATGTATTCCTCGACGAGATCCAGAAGGTCGTAACCATTCAGAACCCCTACATTCAGGGCGCGGAGGATAAGATCGGCTTTGTGGACGTGGTCCTCGGCCTGATGAAACACGATAATATTGACGTGTATGTGACGGGCAGCAACTCGAAAATGCTGTCCTCGGATATTTTGACCGAATTTCGCGGGCGCGGCGATGAGATCCGGGTCAATCCCCTGTCTTTTGAGGAGTTTTACCACGCCTACGAGGGCGACAAGCGGGACGCTTGGCAGGAGTATTATACTTACGGCGGCCTGCCCCTCGTGATGATGAAAAAGAGCCACGAGGAAAAGGCAAAGTACCTGCAATCCCTGTTTGATAAGATTTATCTTGGCGACATCATCGAACGGAACAAGATCTTGCACGATAAGTCCGTTTTAGATGATATTCTGAACATCATTTCCTCCTCGGTCGGCTCCCTGACCAACGCGGGTAAAATTGCCAAGACCTTCCGCAGCGAGCGGCAGGTCAACATCAGCGATGAAACTGTCAGCCGGTATCTGGAGTTTTTTGTGGATGCCTTTATGATCTACAAGGCAGACCGCTATGATGTGAAGGGCAGAAAATATATCGGCTCGCCGCTGAAGTATTATTTCAGCGATGTGGGCTTGCGAAATGCCAGACTGAATTTCCGCCAGCAGGAAGAAAATCATATCATGGAAAACATCATCTATAATGAACTTCTGTGTCGTGAGTTCAATGTGGATGTGGGCGTGGTGGAGTACTGCTACAAGGATGAGCAGAAAAAGAGCAAGCGCACACAGTTGGAGATCGACTTTGTGGCAAACAAGGGGAGCCGCCGGTATTATATCCAATCTGCCTTGACCGTGGCGGACGAGGAAAAGCGGGCGCAGGAAGTAAACTCCCTCAACCGCGTGGGGGACTCCTTTAAGAAGATCGTGGTGGTGAAGGACAATATCATCCCATGGCATGATGAGAACGGGATCCTGTATGTGGGCATCGAGAAATTCCTGCTGGATGAAACAGCAATGGAACTGTGAGAGGGTAGCGAGGTGTTACTATGTTCTACAAAATGATCGAGACCAAGCGCAATGAGTGGTTGGCTTCGGAGACCTGCACAGTCAAGGCGGTCATTGACTACATCGTAAAAACCGGGCAAATGCGCGATGCGCAGGTTGAGGCAATCAGAACCTATCTGTTTTTAAAAATCGCGTGTGGCTGCAAGCCTTTAGCAGAGCTGTTCTGCGAGGGGGCGTTCAATACGCTGGATCTGGATGATTCGGAGGTATCGCACAGCACCCGTAAATATCTCAAAGAAAACAAAGCTGCTGCGGCACTGTTTGAATACGCCTGTCTCACCAACGATGCAGGAGAGCAGGTCTCTCCCAGGTTGGAACAGCAGATCCGCAAAGAACCGGAAAGCATTGATTGCCATGCGTTCTTCCACAAAGCCTTTTATGATTTATCTTACACCGACTACCTGTTCAGCCTCCCCATGGGCGCAGGCAAGACCTATCTGATGGCGGCTTTTATCTATCTGGACTTATACTTTGCACGGAATGAGCCGAAAAATTCTGCTTTCGCACATAACTTTATTATCTTTGCGCCCTCCGGCCTGAAGTCCTCCGTTGTCCCCAGTCTGAAAACCATTCAAAACTTTGATCCTACATGGGTCATTCCCGAACCGGCCGCTTCGGAACTCAAGCGCACGATCTCCTTTGAGGTACTGGATCAGAGCAAAACGGCAAAGAAGTCCAACAAGACGAAAAATCCGAATGTGCAGAAAATCGCAAACCATCAGCCGCTGTCGGAGTTGTTCGGTCTGGTTGCCGTCACTAACGCGGAAAAAGTCATTCTCGACCGTATTCAGGAAAGTCAAGGTCAAATCAACCTATTTGAGGAAAGTGATGACGAAAAAGATCGTCAGGCGAATGAACTGCGCAACCTGATCGGCAAACTCCCCTCTCTGTCGATTTTCATTGACGAGGTGCACCACGCTGTCAGCGATGAGATCAAACTGCGCGCTGTTGTCACACGTTGGGCGGAAAATGATACGGTCAATTCAGTCATCGGCTTTTCCGGCACGCCGTATCTGGAAAAAGCAGAGAAAATCACCGTGGTGGACAATCTGTCAGTCGCCACAGCGGAGATCACAAATATCGTGTATTACTACCCGCTCATTAACGGTGTTGGAAATTTTCTCAAGCGTCCGGTGGTGAAGATCGCGGAGTTTGCGGACAGCAGCCGTATCATTGAAGCCGGTGTGCGTGAATTTTTTGAAACCTACAAGGATACCGTCTATGCCAATGGCACAGTCGCAAAGCTGGGCATCTACTGCGGAACCATCGAAAAGCTGGAAGAACTTGTTTACCCGCTTGTCGCAAAAATCGCCGCGGAATGCGGCTTTGGCAGCGACACCATTCTCAAGTTCCACAAGGGCAATAAGCAGTATCCCCAGTCTGCCGACAGCCAGATGCAGTTTGATTCACTGGATAAAACAATTTCTAAAATCCGCGTTGTTCTGCTGGTTCAAATCGGCAAGGAGGGCTGGGACTGCCGCAGCCTGACTGGGATCATCCTCTCGCAGGAGGGTGGCTGCCCGAAGAATATGGTGCTGCAAACCTCCTGCCGATGCCTTCGTCAGGTGGATAAGAACGCGCCGGAAACGGCACTCATCTACTTGAACGACAGCAATGCGGACAAGCTCAATGCTCAACTCCAACAGCAGCACCGCATTTCTCTGAAAGAATTCACCGAGGCCAGCCACGGTAAAACTGAAATCAAACGGTATGATCGCACCGCTTATTTGAAGTTGCCCAAAATTGATTTCTACCAGTTCAAAGTCAATTACGAAACCCAGACCGTGGAACCTGCCGCTCCGGAATCAAAGATCCCTGTTGCCGCAGACGAAGCGAAGGTGTCTGATGACATTATCAAGACCACCGACCTGACTATGGAGACTCAGAACATCAAGGTGGATGATACTGAGCGCGGCACAGAACAGGCGACCTTTGCCACGTGGCTGCTTCGTATTGTCAAGGGCAGCTTTGGTTCACTGACCATGCGGGAATTAAGCCGCTACAGCGATTTGCTGCGGGAGGTCTATTTGACCGTGACCTACGAGCGCGACGGCGTTCGTTACTACAGTTCCCGCTACGACCATGCTATGGTGGAAGCAAATATCCGAAAGGCGTTCTGCGAAAAGCGCACCTTCCACACAAAGGAAGAGCTGATTCCCGAGGAAGCCAGCCTGCTGAATATCGCAAATTTCACTCCCACAGTCCACACAGAGAAACCGGACGATTACTACCCCGCACAGGACTTGGTAGAACGCATCATTCTGGATGATAAAGGTAAGTTGAAAGTCAGCGCAAAAGAGCAGGCCATGATGGAGTTGGCAGAGGAAACCGGAAATACCGCCATTTTGGAGATGCTTCGCAAGCAAAATTCATCCCATCCGCAAAAAGACCGCACCTTCCACTATCTGCCCTACCACACAGACAGCAGATTTGAGCAGACTTTCCTCAAAGAAGTCCTGACCTTCGATGAGGTTGAGCGGCTTGGCTTGGAGGTCTACTACAACGGTGACCGTGCCATGACGGAGTTCAAGATCAAGTGCTACCGGCGCACGAGCGGCGGCTGGCGATATATTGGAATGTACACGCCGGACTTCCTCGTTCTCCAGCGCAAGGATAATAAAATCCACAAAGCCATTATCGTGGAAACCAAGGGCGGTATTTATGCCAATGACCCTGCATTCAAGGATAAGCGGACTTTTATGGAAATGGAGTTCTCCCGCTATAACAATCAGGCGTTCGGCTACGCACGATTTGAGTATCTCTATTTGGAGGATACTCTGCCAGAGGCGGAACGTATCAGACAAACACATGGGAAAATCTGCGGATTTTTTGAGGAGAGATAAATAATGGATTGGCTTGATTATCGACAGGCACTTGGGTTATCGTTTAATGACAACCAAAAAAAGGGCCTATTTATAAAGCGTATAGAAGTTTTTATGCAATCTGGGGAGAATTGCCCTTTCGAAGAGCAAGACGAAATGGGCCTTGCTTATATGATAGGTGAAAGCTACCTCCTCGCAGAACAGGATCCACTGGACTTGGATTTCGGTAATAATCCCTTGGGACTACAAAGAGCATGGCTTTATCTTTCGAAACGCACAAAAAGTTTTGCTGACTTTTTGTCTTGCCTTGTGGCTCTAATCAACACATATGGCGGTAAGAAAACGGACAAGCGAACGATATTATCGGGCATAAAAAAAGCTCTCGAAGACTGCCGCATAAGTTTCGAAATAATTGAAGATGATGACGGAATTTTTATCTTCCCCAAAGGCGCAAAAGAATTGGACGATGCGCTTGTTTCTGAGCCGTTAGAGTGGTTAGCTGATTATCCTGAGTCGCGCAAGGCATTTGTAAAAGCTCTAAAAGAGTATTCAGAAACAACTCCGGATAACGCCAGCGATATTGCAGACAAATTTCGCAAAACCTTGGAAAACTTTTTCCAAGAGTTTTTTGGAGGCAACAAGTCACTCGAAAACTACAAAAATACATATGGGACATATTTGAAAAGCCAAGGAGTTTCTAAAGAAGTAAGTGGAAATTTTGAAACACTGCTTCAAGCATATACAAGCTTTATGAACAACTACGCAAAGCATCGAGACGCCACAAGCAACAGACTTCTGGAATACCTTATGTATCAAACAGGTAACATCATTCGTCTCCTGATCACATTAAAACAAGGGGAGGACAAACAATGAATATCAGACCTACAGTAGATTTTGATGACAAATATCTGAATGCAAAGTGTAAAGTGATTGAATGTATTAAAGCGCTGAATCAACTAACTCCGGAACAAAACCAGCAACTGGCTCGAGAATGTTTTGCCTCCATGGGGATGGCAATGTCACTTGAACAGTTCATACACCACATGGAGAATGGAGGACAAGGATAATGCCCATTAAATACATTCCCTTCATTCCCGAACCCGTGGAGGGGCAGGCGGTGCTGGAAAATTTCAACCGCATTCTGCGCTACAAGGGCGCGGATGAGCTGTCCATGACGCTCCAGCGGGGAATGCCCCTGTATGAGATGGAAAAGCAGGAGACCGTGGGTGAGAACACCGATGGCAACATGGTCATTCGCGGCGAATGCGTGTCTGCCTGCGCCTATTTGAAAGAACAGGGCATTCAGGTTGACTTGGTCTACATCGACCCGCCCTTTGCCAGCGGTGCGGACTACGCCAAAAAGGTCTATATCCGCCGCAATCCCAAGGTTGCCGAGGCCATCGCGCAGGCGGAGCGGGAACTGGATGTGGACGAGCTGAAAGCCTTTGAGGAAAAGATGTATGGCGATGTCTGGGATAAAGAAAAGTACCTGAGCTGGATGTACGAAAACCTCATGGCGATCAAGGGCGTCATGAGTGAAACGGCATCGATCTATGTGCATCTGGACTGGCATATTGTCCATTATGTTAAAATTCTTATGGATGAAATTTTTGGTGAAGATAACTTCCGTAACGATATCGCATGGCATTATTCCGGCTGGAACAAAAAACTCAAAGTGAGTTTCGAAAAACGGCATGATACCATTTTATACTACTGTGTGGATAGTGAGGGGGCTAATTTTAATTCTTTCTTTGAACATTGGGAATCTGAGGAGGAGTACATTAAAAGAAGAAAGCAAAAGCCGCTAATTGATGAAGCTGGCCGGCGATATGTTCTGTCTGATGCGGGAGGTGGAAAGCGTGTAAAGCGGTATTTGGACGAGGCAATCAAGGACGGCGTAGTAGTTGACGATGTATGGGATATTGACAAAATGAATAATTCTGCCAATGAGTCTGTAGACTATGCAACTCAAAAGCCAATAGCATTACTTGAACGCATTATCACTGCATCTTCCAATCAAGGTATGCTCGTTGCTGACTTCTTCGGCGGCAGCGGCGTGACTGCCGCCGTTGCCAACAAGCTGGGGCGGCGCTTTATCCACTGCGACATCGGGCTCAACTCCATCCAGACCGCCCGCGACCGCCTCGTTACTGATGGCGCGGAATTTGATGTACTGGAGATCAAGGACGGCGTACAGCTTTACCGCAACCCCGTTCAGACGATGGATAAGATTAAGTCCCTCATTCCCGGTCTAAAAAACGAGGACGATTTGGACTCCTTCTGGGAGGGAGCCATCTCTGACAGCAAGCTGGGCATGATTCCTGTCTATGTGCCAAACCTGATGGACAGCAGCTCCAAGCTGCTGGATGTGGTGCTGATGAACCGCATTCTCCATCAGGCCATCCCTGACTTGGATAGTAGTGTAAAAAAGGTCATCGTGTATTACATCGACATCACCGACGAGGACGAAATTCGCCGCTTTATCGCCGCGGATGACAGTACCACCGTGGAGATTGAGCTGCGCGACCTGAAAACGGTGCTGGACGATGTGGTCATTGGGGACGAGGCATCGTTCCATTGCGCGGAAGTCCATGATGACCTCTTCGGCGGCTGGCAGGTGATGATCGACAGCTTCGTCAGTGACCGCGTGCTGCAAAAGATCACGGAGTTCAACAACAAAGCCCGCATGAACGCCTCGCCTAAGAAGCCCTTCAAGCCCATTGAAATCAGCGAGGAGGGGCTGGAACTGATCGAGTATCTGAGCCTTGACTGCACCGCCGCTGACGACGCGTGGCACTCCGATAGCGAGATCAAAATCGACAAGCTGGGCTATGTCGTCCGCAACGGCGAGAAAACCAAGGAGTTCTGGGACGGAGCTATCCGCAGCGAAAAGAAACCGCTTAGATTGAAGATCCGTAACATCTGCGGAGATGAAACCATGTGGGAGATTTGATATTATAAATCTTTGGAAAAGTAAGGACTGAGGGAGTTTTACTCCCTCAGTCCTCACTTTTTATACTTCTCCCTTAAGCTCCCATGACCGCCGCGGGCAATATCCTCCTGTTCCTCCGGCGTCCAAACCTTCCATTCCGCGTTCTCTTCTCTCAGGTCCAGCAACATGAAGCCCTTGTAGTTGGCAGCCGCATCAAAGTCCAAATTCCCTCTGATATTCTGTCGCCATGCCGTACTGTTCGGCTCCGGCAGAGACACCTGCTCGACATCATAGGTTTCCAGTTCCCCAAAGATATCGATCTCCCGCAGGAAATCCGATGCGGAAATTTTTCCTTTGAGATACCTCCCTCTGACCTTGACCGCTGCACTGATCCATTCCTGATAGCGAGCGTCGCTCACAGGCTTCAGCCGATCCCGCTGGTCTGGCGGAGCGTCCTCATAACGGTTTCGTCGTTCTTCCATCCTATGTCGCAGAACATTGTATATTCGCAGTGCCTCATCCAATGCCGCACCATCCTTGCCCTTGAGTTTTGGCCCCAGCGCCTTGCAGGACAGTCCGTCGATCACACGGTCGCAGTAGTGCGTTTCCGCAGAGGTCTTTGGAATAAAATACTGCCAGCAGCACTCACACCGTGCGATACGCTTTTTCTTCTGGTGGAAATAAAGCTGCAATTCCAGCAGGTACAGCTCAAAGTTGTTTTCAACCGTATACCGCAACCGGTGTCCGAACGGCATCGGCCTGCAAGGAAAGAACTGGTGCATTAACGCGGGGTATGCCTCCTCCAACGCTCCATACCGCTTCCACTGCGCGGCACGCTCATAATCGGCAAAACCGATCTCCAGAAGATTTCGAATACGCAGCTGTGCCCTGCACGGCTCGTCCAGTGCCAGAAGAACTGCGGCACCTTTCTCGGACGGAAAAATCGGCGAACCATTGTCCTGCATTGCCATTGCGTCCCGAAGATGTTCAGCGGCATAAAAAGCGGATATGGTATCGATCCTCTTGATCCAATCGGGCAAGGCACCGATCTGCTTTTCAAAATCCTCATAGTCCGAATACGGAACATCCATGCGTTCCAAAAACAAAGGGTGTTCCGTCCAGAGCCGCTGGATCACGGCATGGTATTCCGCAAAATTCAGAGAAGCAAACCGAACAATCTCCTCCGCTGGCGTTCGGCCCCTGAGTTCTTCTACACGCCCATCCTTGCCAACCAATAAAATATCAATGTTCTCTCCGGTATCTGTTTCCAAAAAGATGCCGGAGAGATTCTTTTCAGGAGCAGTCAACTTAGGGTCTCGCAGTCCGAGCTGTAGTTGCAAGTTTTGAAAAAATCTCGAAAACCACTCTTCCATGTAAAAACCATCTCCCTTCCTTTACAGTATCAGTATACCACATTGACAAACCGGAAAGGAGTATTTTTTATGAACCGACTGCAAACCATTGACGCGGACACGCTGCAAAGCACCGCTTAC
>ERZ791574.1330-NODE-1330-length-13303-cov-5.933575_pt1 | contig 13303 bp, 10 predicted proteins | sample MGYA00433098_ERZ791574 | MGnify/ENA primary metagenome ERZ791574 (study PRJEB30046, sample SAMN00791933) | human gut metagenome | study: EMG produced TPA metagenomics assembly of the A metagenome-wide association study of gut microbiota in type 2... | reverse complement strand
AACCGAATGACCGTCTGCATGGGATACCCGGCCATGACCCCGCAAGGGAGAGCCGGAAAACGCCGCTAAAAGGGGGCTGGAAATCCATGTAGGGAGAACGGCTAAACTACCAATAAATTTTCGAAAGGAGATTTTGCCTATGAGAAAAAACAAGTTTGAATTTATCATCGACCCCGAATTTCAATCTCAGATTCCTGCATTGACCGATGAAGAATTTCAGCAACTGGAAGAAAACATCCTTTCAGAGGGCGAAGTCCTGTCTCCCCTGATCGTCTGGGGCAACATTCTTGTTGATGGTCATAATCGCTATAAGATTCTCCAGCAGCACCCGGAAATTCCTTATACCACCCGTTCGATTTCCTGCACCTGCGAAACCCGTGAAGATGTTCTGGCATGGATCTGCAAACATCAGCTGGGTCGTCGGAATCTGACACCCGAGCAGAAAAAGTTTCTGATTGGAAAGCAGTATCACTCTGAAAAATCCACTCGTGGGGGAAACCATGGCAATCAGTACACGCAGGTGGCAAACTGTCAAATTGACAATTTGCCATCGGTAGAAAACACGACCGAACGAATCGCCAAAGAAAATAATGTAAGTCCCTCTTTTGTAATTCGTGCCGAGCAGTTCATGAAAACCGTTGAGCTGATGGAAAAATACTGCCCCGGCATTCAGGAAGAAATCTTATCCGGCAAACTTAAGCTATCCCAGCGAGAGGCTACCATTATCCGTGGAACTCCCACAGAAGCATTGCCCACCGTGGTATCAACGTGGCGAGAGAAAAAGTTAAACGGTAAACCAGACGATAGTGCAGACACCTATGAAAATTTAGAATTGCTTTCCAAGGTCACCGAACGCAATTTCTCTAGTGCTGCCACATCGAAGGTCCAAACGGCTGATCCACTCTCGGAGAATCGACCTTTTATTTCATCGGGAAAGCGCAGCACCGAACTCCAGACCATTCGTGAGCTAGGAGAAAAGATGGCAATGGTTGATCATGTCGCCGATGCCGAAGGAATGTTCAGTGAAATCAACAGTGCCTCTGATAGCTTTATTTTCCGTCTCGAACAATGCTTTGCTCTGTATCCCGACTTTCTGACAAATGTAGAGATTGAAGCAAAAGTTATTGCTGCTTTGCAAAAGGCAGAAAGCTATATTGTGCATCTGAAAGAACAGCATCGGCAGCATCTTCTGGAGACTACCAACAGCCAGTAAAATGCTTTCCAAAAATTTGTTTGATGAAAAAACACTGGAGGTGAATTTTATTTCCGACTACCTGACTGTCACTACACCTTTGCCGCAATATCTGCCCTATGCTCGCTTTCTGCTGGATACAGACCTGAGCCACACAGCAAAATTGCTCTACACCCTGCTGCTGGACCGGGCAACACTTTCCCAAAAGAACAACTGGATGGATGAGCGCGGCTTCGTCTATGTGATTTTCCCTCTTTCATCATTGAGCGATGCTCTACGATGCAGCACCATGAGCATTAAACGTGCGTTGCGTTCACTGGAAGATGCCGATTTGATTGAGCGCAGAAGAGGTCGCATTACTGTACCCAACAGCATCTTTGTAAAAGTTCCGACAGTGCAAAAATGTTCCCCTGCATGGAACGATTTTGTTCCATCCGATGGAACAGAAATGATATCTTCCATGGAACAAAAGTGTTCCACTAACCAACGTTATAAGAACAATCTGAAAGATAGCCACCTGATAAAAACAACAGCCGCCCCTTTAACCTTTGGAGAATATCACAATGTCTTTCTGACGGAAAAAGAGTACAAGCAACTCAAAGCCGATTTCTTCGGGCTGGATAGCCTGATCGAACAGCTTTCAGCTTATATCCAGTCCACCGGCAAAAAATATGCCGACCATGCCGCTACCCTGCGCATCTGGGCAAAACGGCAAAAGTCGGAACAAAAGCAAGCACCGAGCATCCCGGACTACACATTTAGGGAAGGAGAAAGCCTATAAAAACGATCGAAAAAATTTTGGAACAGCTCCCATCCAGTATTCCCGAAAACACCGATGATTATTATGGCAAGGACGGTCTGCTTTATTGCGGAAAATGTCATACCCCAAAAGAAGCGTTCTTTGCAAAGGGCATTGTCCTGATGGGCAAGAACAAGCATCCCGTCGAATGCAGCTGCCAGCGCACGGAAAGAGAACAGCAGGAAGCCCTTATCAACCAGCAAAAGCACAACGACCTTGTGCGGCGGTTGAAAGCAGAGGGATTTTCTGACCCGTCAATGCTGGACTTGACCTTTGAAAACGACAATGGCCGCAGCCCTCAGATGCACCATGCACATCGCTATGTGGAGCAATGGCAGACCATGCGTTCAGAGAACCTTGGGCTGCTTCTCTGGGGCGGTGTTGGCACCGGCAAGAGTTTCCTTGCCGGATGCATTGCGAACGCTCTGATGGAGCAGGAAGTGCCTGCGCGTATGACGAACTTTGCACGAATCCTGAACGAGCTGAACAGCAGCTTTTCCGGGCGCAATGATATTGTGGACAAGCTCTGCCGCTATCCCCTGCTCATCATTGACGATTTCGGCATGGAGCGTGGTACCGAGTACGCACTGGAACAGATCTACAGCATCGTGGACAGCCGATACCGCAGCCGGAAGCCGCTGATCGTCACCACCAACCTGACGCTGGACGAGATACGCCACCCACAGGATACCCCTCATACCCGCATCTATGACCGCCTGCTGGAAATGTGCATTCCTATCTCCTGTATCGGCATGAGTTTCCGCAAAGAAACAGCGCAGGAAAAGCTGGAGCGACTGAAACTTTTAATCGGATGAATCAAGGGATGTTTCTAAAATTCGCAGGACTGTCAAAGTTCTGCTACAAGGAAATGGAGCTGCCTATTGAAAAAATACTATGACACCGAAACTGACAACGCATCCTTTGTACGCTGCATCGATGTTATGGCAAAGCTGATTCAAAAATACGGCTCGACCGTACTGGAGCAAAAAGAGTCTCCGCTTTGCGCGACCAACAGTAAAGCTGCATAAGCAGATTTACACGTTGCGTAATTTTTATTTTTATGTTAAAATAATTGCGTAGCGTGTTTTACATATATGAGGGCAACTTTATGGACTGCAAAGACAAAATCCTCGAACTGCGCGAATCGACCGGGATGAACCGCCGGGAGTTTTGCACTTTCTTCCAAATTCCCTACCGCACTGTAACAGAATGGGAGCTCGGCCACCGCCATGCGCCAGAGTATGTACTCCGGTTGCTAGAGTATTATATCCAGCATGAAAATCTCACACAACAACCAACCGCCGAAAGTGAGGATTTCTTATGAAAAAAGCACGCACCAAATGCTACATTTATACTCGCGTATCTACGGCCATGCAGGTGGACGGTTACAGCCTTGATGCACAGCGTGAAAAGCTGCGCAAATATGCCGATTATGAAGATATGGTCATTGCTGGAGAATACTCTGATGAAGGATTTTCCGGTAAGAACATTCAAGGTCGGCACGAATTTCAACAGATGCTGCGAGATGTGCAAGACTGTAAAGACGGCGTTTCTTATGTTCTGGTATTCAAACTCTCCCGTTTTGGGCGCAATGCGGCCGATGTTCTGAACTCCTTGCAGCTTATGCAGGATTTCGGTGTCAATTTGATTTGCGTAGAAGATGGCATCGACAGTTCCAAAGATTCCGGCAAGTTAATGATTTCTGTTCTTTCTGCTGTTGCTGAAATCGAACGTGAGAATATCCGTGCTCAAACGATGGCCGGCCGTGAACAGAAAGCCCGTGAGGGCAAATGGAACGGCGGCTTTGCACCCTATGGCTATAGGCTGGAAAATGGCGAGCTTTCGATTGCAGACGATGAAGTGGAAGTTATCCGTGTTATTTTTGACCGCTTTATCCATACCAACGATGGTGTAGCAGGTATTGCCCGGTATCTGAACACCCATGGGTATGTGAAAAAGCTCCGTCAGAATGGAACTATCCCAAAGTTTTCTGCTGTATTTGTTAGAGGTATTCTGGACAATCCCATTTACTGCGGTAAGATTGCATTTGGTCGCCGCAAGGTTGAAAAGAAACTCGGCACTCGAAACGAAATGCACGTTGTGAAGCAATCTGAGTTTCCCGTCTATGTCGGTCAACATGAAGCCATCGTTTCCGAGGACGACTGGAATCTTGCACAGACAAAGCGTCAGCGTACCACAGGGCGGCGTGAAAAGGTCCGCGACCCAGACCACGCACATATTCTTTCCGGCATTCTGAAATGCCCCTGCTGTGGACGGAATCTGTACGGAAATGTCTCTAAGGCTCACAGTAAGGATAACAAAACTCGTTACTACTACTTCTGCAAGAGCATCAAAGGGCAGACTGGACACGAATGTTCTTTCCGATTGAACATTGAACAGAACGAAATCAATCAGATGGTCGCATCCATCGTATCTGCTATGGTTCACGACCCACGCTTCGTAGATGCCATCAAAGAGAAAATCGGTTCCGCAGTCGATACCAGCGAGTTGGAGCAGCAGGCCGATGCAATCAAAGCGCAGCTCCGCCAGCGACTCAGTACGAAATCTCGTCTGGAGCACCAGATGGACACACTGGACTTTAATGATCCCTATTATGACCGTAAGTCTTTGGATTTGCAGCGACGTTACGATGAGCAATATGAACTGATTGAGGACATGGAAACCCAGCTCGCTGAAATCCAAGGTCAGATTGATGACATTCATCAGGAGAAGATCACAGCGGACAACATCTATCACCTGCTTCTGGCCTTCGATGAAGTCTACAATGCCGCCACTGAGGTGGAGCAAAAGGAATTCATGCGCGCCTTCATCGAGCGCATTGATATTTTCCCGGAAAAACAGCCGGATGGCAACTGGATTCGGAACATTGTATTCGCCTTCCCTGTTCCCTATAATGGAAAAGAGATTCGAGAATTCCCCTTGGAATCGCAATCAACCGTTGAAGCGGTTCTCCTTTTGACCAAACTCAATGTCGAGCGGCACATCGAAGTGGACGTCAGCATGGATGAACTGGATGTGACTGCCGCAGAGAGCAAGGCGACTTACAACGAGATTCAGGATTATGTGTTGGAGCATCATCAGCTCAAGGTGTCCAATCTCTATATCGCACAGGTGAAGCAGAAACACGGCATTATTGAGCGAGAGAATTACCATAAAGCAAAAAACGAAAATGCGAAGCAGCCCCAGTGTCCGAAGGCGAAAGAGGATGCGATTGTGGAGGCACTGAAGCATTTTCAGATGATTTGATACGCAATCACCCCAGAGAGAATAGCCTCTTGTGCGTTCTCTCTGGGGTGATTTTTGCGTTATGCTACTTCCGGGTAGCGCATATATACATACTCGTAGATTTTCTTCTGGTAGGTCTGGATATCGCTTACATCATAGCTATTGGGAAGTTCTTGCCAAAGGGTATTGCGGATCAGATTATCCACAATTGCCTTAGTTTCCTGCTTGTCCGTCCAATGGTCGAGTTTGGCAATCTGCTGTTTGATTTTTGTCAACAAGTCCACAGACACCTTCTTGATCGTTTCAATTTCCTGCTTCGTGAGGTTCTCCGAAAACAGCAAATCATACACCGAAAGTTCCTCATCGCTGGAAAAGCCCTCACGCACATAGCGCTGCTGCTCCGTGTCCAGCGAACTTGCAAGCTCCATCAGATCCATGAAGGTTTTCTCAATGGTTGCCCGGTTCTGCTCTGCATTATAGGCATCTATGATCTCCTGATAGCGGTCATAATAATCAATGCGCTGCGGGTTTGCAAACAGCATTTTCGCCAATTGCTGATTCACCAGTTCATCCAGATCGCGCAGCAAGAGATTCTTCCGCCGGGTGTGGGCAAACTCCCGGCTCAGCAGGTCAAAATCAATTTTGCTGATGTCAAACTGCCGGGAAGGTACAGCCTCCCGATCCGGCTTTTCCACATGGATGTACTCGTTGACGATGCCGTTGATCTGCACCATCAGGTCGGTATTGTCCGCGTGTTTCCGCTTCTGCTGCAAGCCCTCGTAGATGGCGAGAATTGCGTTTTTCCGGGCGCGCACGGTATCGTCCACATCGTCACGGTCTGCGTAGCGGAACAGCCGCGCCAGTTCAGACGCATAGGTCTGAAAGGTTTTCTTGGTTTCCAATGTCTCGCACATTGCGTTGACCGCATCCTGTACAAGGCTCATCTTTTCAAAGTCCTGTGCGTCCACCAGTTCCTGCAGCTGGAACCCATGTTCTGCCAGAAAACCGTCCGTTTCTCCGATGACCGTACGGATACGCTGAATCAGCTCCGTTTTGTCCACCGTTGGGTCAATGCCCGCCGGGCTGTTCTTGCTGACCGTATAGTCCGCCAGAGCCTTGCGCAGCGCCTTTACGATACCAATATAGTCCACGATCAGGCCGTTGCTCTTGCCCTCCGAAACACGGTTTGCACGAGCGATGGTCTGCATCAGGGTATGGGCTTTCAACGGCTTGTCCAGATACAGGCAGGACAGACACTTTACATCAAAGCCTGTCAGCCACATGGCACAGACGAACACCACCCGGAACGGATTCTTGCTGTCCTTGAATTCTTTATCCAGCTCCCGCTTTTCCATTTTGGCACGGTGCGGCAGAATATCCAGCCCCCACTTTTTGAAGGTCTGCACCTCGTTCTGCTCCTGACTGATCACCACTGCCATTTCGGTTTCTTTCATCCATGCCAGTTTGCGGGCAAGCTCCTGTGCTTCCTGCTGGGTCGCTGTACCCTGCCGGGCTTCCAGTTCCCTGATCTTTGCCCGCCAGTATTCCTGCACATAGTTGTACATCCGCACACAGGTGACCTTATTCAGGCAGACGAACATCGCCTTGCCGCTGGTCCAAAGGTCAGAGTAATGCTCCACAAAATCCTTTGCAATGGAGCGCAGCCGTTCATCTGCGGTGAGAATATGGATCTCCTTGGCAAATTCTCGTTCCAGCTTTTCCTCCTGCGAAGGATCAAGGTCGGCTGCTTCAATGGCATCCAGGATCCGCCCGGTGATCTCCGGCTTGTCCAACTGGGCGATCTTATCCGCACGGTTTTCATAATACAGCGGCACCGTTGCGCCGTCCTCCACTGCCCGCTTGAAATCATACACCGACAGATACCCGCCAAAGGTGCGCTCGGTGATATGGTCATCCGCCAGCAGCGGTGTACCGGTAAAGCCGATGCGGGATGCCGTGGGCAGCAGGTGCATCATGTTGTCTGCAAAAATGCCGTACTGGCTGCGGTGGGCTTCGTCCGACAAAATCAGAATGTCGTGATCCGGGTAGATGGGCGGCTCCTTGGGCAGGTTGAACTTCTGGATCAGGGTAAACACAAAGCTGGGGTTGCCCTGCAGCTTTTTTACAAGGTCTGCACCGCTGGATGCAATGAACTGCGAAGCCTTGGTTTTGCCCAGCAGACCGCAGTTTTCAAAGGTATCGCTGATCTGCCGGTTCAGCTCGTCACGGTCGGTCAGCACCACAATGGTGGGCGAGCCTGCAAACTTGCGCCGGATCTTCTGCGCCAGAAAGACCATCGAATAACTCTTGCCTGACCCCTGCGTGTGCCAGAACACACCCAGCCTGCCGTCTTTCAGCTTGCGGTTCTCGTAAGCACTGACGGCCTCGTTGACGCCGAGATACTGGTGGTTGCGGGCCAGAATCTTGGTGGTGCGCCCACCGGAATGGTCGTAAAGGATGAAGTTTTCCAGCAGATCGAGGAAGGTCTTTTTCTCGCAGATGCCCCGCAGCATGGTTTCCAGTTCCACGCTGCCTGCATCGCTTTCCTTCAGACGCTTCCACTCGTGGAAGAACTCGTACTTGCTGCCAAGCGTGCCCACCTTGGCTTCCAATCCATTGGATAGCATAAGAAAGGCATTGTAATAGAACAGCTGCGGAATGGTATCGAGGTAATCCCGATAGTTGTCTATGTAGGCGTTCTGCACATCCACGGTGGGCTTTTTCAGTTCGATGAACAGCAGCGGAATGCCATTGACAAAGCCCACAATGTCTGTCCGGCGGCGGTACAGCTGCGAGTGGATCTTCATTTCTTTTACGGCGAGGAAGTGGTTGTTTTCCGGGTTTTTGAAGTCGATCACCGCCGCGCTGCGGATTTCGGTGCGGCCATCCGGCCGCTTGACCGTCACCGGGATGCCATCCCGCAGCAGAAAATACTTTTCCTCGTTGATCTGCATCAGGGATGCGGTGGAAATGTGCGCCGTAAATTTCTTCTGCACCTCGTCCAGCTGGTTCGGGGTGAGCCACGGGTTCAGCCGCAAAAGCGCCTGCCGAAAATACCGGGTCAGCAGCACTTCCCCATAGCTGGTGCGGCCCAACGTCCCATCCGGCCCCAGCTTTTCGGAGTTGTAAGCCAGCACCACCTCCCAGCCCAGAACATTTTGCAGCAAGTTGCCTGCACTGTTCTGAACAAGGACATTTTCGGAGTATTCGCGGCTCATTTTCTATTCCTCCTTACAGCAGATCAGGCAACGATGGGTCGCAACGCTTTGCATTTGTATGTGCCAGGATTTTCCCTGCGGATGTAATATCAAATCCTGTAGGAATTGTATCCCACCATTCATGGAACTTTCGGAGCGATTCTATGGAATCCCAACGTTGTACAAACACTTCATCGACTTGCTTTTGTAACAAATCAGTTCTATCGTATGAATCCCATATAGATTCCAAAACAGCTACTTCTTCAGAATCAATCACGCGGTTTCCTTGTGGAGAATTAATTATCAGTTCACGAATGTGCTCTTTCGACCTTATATTTAGCTTCACATATCCATCCAAAAGACTATTAGGGATCAAGCATCCCGCCTCATTCAATTTGACGCTCTGAAGCATTTCAACTGCCTTTTTATAAGTTTCGGAGTCTTTTCTTATCCCGACACATGAATAGCCTTGCAGTCTTTTAGGATAATACTCTATCAATTTATTAAATCCACTGAGTGGAGAAATCCGAACTGCATTTAATATATCCAGGTGGTCTATCCAGTCTGTCCCCTGTGGAAACTCTTCATACTCCAATTTCTCAAACATTCCACCGAGCACTTCTAACCCGTGTTCCATATCTCCTGTCATAGGAACAAATGTTTCAAATGCGTGTATTGCTGTAAGCCCACAAAGCGCCCTATTATCAACCTTGTCAACAATTTCAAGCGCTTTTTCAATTCCTGCACTGTTTCTCTTTTCTTTTCCTTTTTCGACATGACAAACCAAAAGCTCTGTTAATAAATCATAATCTCTTTTTTCATCTGTCACAGTTGCAGCCTGCTGTGCTTTACGAAGTATTCTCTGAAACGCGGGATCAGAAAATGCAGGAATAATCTCTTGTACCGTTTTTGCGCGTTCCAGCATTGAATTCTCAAGTTTTTCAATTCGTTCATTTGCCAAAGCATACGCATCTTTAGTATACTCATTTATTGTCTGCGGAATCAGCTCTTTATATATTTCGCGCGCACGCTCTTCTGTTATTCCTTGATTTACCGTCAGATTTTCCACATGATATTGGTTACTATTATTGCCCGCTCTTTGAGACCAATTAAAAAGGCCCACGTTTTATCCCTCCAATCTGTACCTGTTCTGCATTATCGCCAGCTTTTTGGCTCTGCTGGAAATTGTTTTTTATTTTCCCACCAGCTTTAGAAACATCTTCGTTTTCCAGTGTAAACTCCTGTCGCTGCTTGGCACTGTTTCCACCAATCTGTTTCTGTTTAACGTTTTTATGTATGCCTATCTTATATCCAATCGCTCCGCCAATCAAAGCACTTACAGCTATAGAAAAAATTGTCGAACCGATTCCATCAAATACCCATGTCACCCACTCTGGCATACATTATACCTCCACTTCTCCGCTCATCAACTTAGGTAGTAGTGCTTCCCTCATGTTTTTCAAGTATACATTTTTTCTTGATAAGTTCAAAGTACTTTCAAACAATGGTTTGCATACATCATTATATTGTTTTACAATATCTTTGCTAGGACTTATAATTATAAGCTTTTCAAGCTTGCTTTTATTTACGTTGGTCATGGTTGCTCCATTGCTTCCCAATCCATCCAACAAATCTTTCATTCTTAGCATCGACTCATAGAAAAAATATAAGTCATCCTCATTATTTAATATAATGGAATTAATCTGTTGATTCGTTTGGCACACTTCTGTGGCAATACTTACCAGTCCAACCGTTCCAATACATGAAATCATGACACTGTTTGGGGGTATATATTTATTTTTTTGTGTTTGAGCCCCCTCTATTGTTAGTCTTTTTTCCGTTTTTAATGGATAAACCACATTATGCATATCCGGAATTGTCACAAATGGAACCTTCCCATTTGTATAATATTCCTTATTTGATGTAGGCGGTGTTTTTCCTGTTATTACTGTTCCAAAGCTTTCCACCGTGCACTCATTCCAACCCTCCGGCACGCCATCCACAATTTTCGTGTTTTCATGCCCTGGAAAGCGCAGATCCACAAACCACTCTTTATAAAGCCGCTGGGCTGCTTCTTCCAGTAGTTTGATTTGTTTCTGGTTGTTTTCAATCAGGTCATCGTAGGACACCAATATTGTACCTATTTTATCCTGAACAGATTTTTCTGGCAGTTCAATTTTTAGGTTCCGAATCGCCGGAAGATTAACATGCGCAACAGTTGCGCCATTTGCTGTTCCCAAAAGTTCATACTGTGGCTTCGGCGAGAGCAAATAATACACCAAATATTGCGGATTCACCTTTTGTACGTTCGGTCGAATCAAAACAGTTCTTTGGCCCAAACACACAGTCTGATTTTCCTGTACGAGTGCAACATTTCCTGCTGGGGCTTCTCGTGCAAAGATCAAATCATTAGCTCGTGGAGCACCTCTTTGAATCCGCTGTTTATACACAGATTCACTCACCCGATGCACACCGTTCAAATCGAGTCTTCCCTTTCCAACATTAGGGGTACGAATTAAGGGATAACCTTTCCTTTCATCTGGTGCAGTCGAATGCGGACAATCCACAATAAATTCACACACATCACTTAAAATCATACCCCCATCTCCTCCAGATTCTTCGAGATGGTTTCCATCAGGTGGTTGGACTCTACCTGCAATTCCAGCAGTTCCTTGTGGATCTCCTTCATCCGCTGGGCGAAATCCACACCGTCATCCTCCACGGGTGCAACGCCCACATAGGCACCGGGCGTCAGGGATGCGCCTTTCTCGTTGAGGATGGTGTCTCGGCTTGCCACCTTGCACAGACCGGGAATGTCCTGATAAACGCCCTCGCCAAACTTTTCGGTGAGCCAGACGGCCTCCTTGGCAACGGTCAGCTTCTCGTTGAGGGCTTCCAGCTCCTTGTCGAACTTTTCCTGCGTGGTCTTGCGCTCTTTGCGGGGCGCTGCATCCACAGCGGCTTTGGCTTCTTCCCGCTTGGCCTGCACGTTTTGTTCCAGTGCGGCCTGAATCTCTGCAAAGGGGCGGTCGTCTGCCAGCTCTGCGTGATACTCCGCCAAAAGCCCCTTGTACTTGTCCACCTCGCCACGATAGAGCCAGACAATGGCGTCGAGGTTCTTCAACTGCCAGTCGCTCCACTCATTCTGGGTGCGGTCCACCACGGTATAATAGTTGCGGGCGTCGATGAACAATACGGTGTCCAGCAGATGTTCCGGTTTGCCCTTATCCAGAAACCACAGCGAACAGGGCAGGCTTTTGGTGTAGAAGAAATTGTTGCCCACGCTCATCATCACGTCCACATGGCCGGTCTGGATGAGCTTTTCACGGATGTCCTTGTCTTTGCCCTGACTGTCGGTAGCCGAGGACGCCATCACAAAACCCGCACGGCCATGCTCGTTCAGGTAGGAGTAGAAATAGGACACCCACAGATAGTTTGCGTTGCCGATCTCCTTGGCCTTGTTCACACCGGGCAGGCCAAAGGGCAACCGCCCGGCACTCTGCGCCGACTCCGACTTGACCTTATCCACGTTAAACGGCGGATTTGCCATCACATAGTCGCAACAGCCGTTCAGGTTGTGAGCATCATGATAAAAGGTATTGGCTTCATCGCCGGACTTGATCACGCCGGTCAGGCCATGCACGGCCATGTTCATCAGGCAGAGTTTGGCGTTGTACTCCACCTTTTCCTGTCCGTAGAAAGTCATGGTGTTGTTGGCGATCATGCCCGCATGGTTCACAAAGTCGCCGGTCTGCACAAACATACCGCCGCTGCCGCAAGCCGGGTCCAGCAGAACACCGTGGGCAGGCTCCAGCACATTGACGATCATCTTCACCAGCGATTTCGGCGTAAAGAACACGCCGTCATCCTGTGCCACGTTCTTGGCAAACTTATTCAAAAAGTACTCGTAGATACGGCCGATCACATCGCCGCCCACATCGTCCAACGCATCATTGTTGAAGATGCGCAGCAGTTCCCCCAGCAGTTCATCCGAGAAGATGGTGTAGTCCTTCGGCAGAACGCCCTGCAGCTGCTCGCTCTGCTGCTCCACCAGTTCCATGGCGTTGTTCACCACTTCGCCCAGACTGTTCAGAGGATTGCCCTCGATGCCGGTCAGCCCCTGCTCCGGGATGTTGGCGGGCAAATTGACTAAGTAATTGTACTGCGCCTCCTTGGGCAGAAACAGTGCACTCTTCTCGGCAAAGTCGCTCTGTTCCACCGGCAGCACCCGGCCACCGCGCATGGGACGGTCTTTCAGGATCTCCCGCTCCACCAGTTTGAAGCGGCTGTACGCATACCGCAGAAAAATCAGTCCCAACACCGGCATACAGTATTGGTTCGAGGTGAGTTTAGAGCCTGCACGCAGCAGATCTGCCGACTCCCACAGGTCAGCTTCCAGTTTTTTGACGTTCACATTATTTGCCACGAGGGGGTTCCTCCTGTTGTTTGGATTTTCATTTTCTATTGTATCACATTTTTCTGCAATGTTCATCTTTAATCATCGCTATTTTCTTTTTTGACTGGAAAAGTTGTTTACCAATGGCTGACAATGTGTTAGAACCATATACTTTCTCATTTGGAGACGCTAAGCCTGCATCCCCCGGATGCAGTTCAAGGGTTTGGGTGTTCCCAACAAGTATTTTGCAAAGCAAAATAAGCAGATGTATATACGTCTGCATTGCTTGCGGGTGCTATGAAGTCTCTCAACGTGCTTCCCAAATTTGAAAATCATTTTGCAAATCAGACCGTCCGTTTTCAAGTTCAACTTGAAGCGGACGGTTATTTTTCTGCACAAAAATTTTCGAGTTTGCAACCGCAGCAAGCAGGGCGAGTTGGTACCAACTCGCGATTTTTGAATCTGATTTTACA
>ERZ791574.1326-NODE-1326-length-13337-cov-3.170607_pt1 | contig 13337 bp, 12 predicted proteins | sample MGYA00433098_ERZ791574 | MGnify/ENA primary metagenome ERZ791574 (study PRJEB30046, sample SAMN00791933) | human gut metagenome | study: EMG produced TPA metagenomics assembly of the A metagenome-wide association study of gut microbiota in type 2... | reverse complement strand
CGATAATAACCGGATATTGCCATGGAAAAGTCGGCCCCCAATTGTCCCAGGAACGGATACAACCGGTAGTCGGATTGAATCGAGAGGCCAGCGACCGGGCACTCTCCAGCAATACGGCTTGATAATGATCATTCGGAGCCCGCCGTTAACCATTACCGAAACTGCAATACATCATGAATCCTATATCGTGGGTTCCTCGATTACTTTTTTGGCTTTCGAGTGCTTCAGTGTAGGTTTCGGCCTGTTGTTTCCAGAATGGATCGCCGGTATATTCGTACATATACCACAACTCTCCGGGGAAAAAGCCGCTGCACCAATCTGAAGCCGGCACCAACCGCATCGAACTGTCGGGTTCGATGTTGCGGGGCGATGGCAACTCAACCAATGTCTTGTTTTGAGCAGCGCGAGTACTGTCGGCACACTGAATAGCAAGACGCAATTGACTGTCAGCAAAAGCAAAATCAGACTCTACAACTGATGTTTTCGGAGAACAAGATACCAATGCAAGACTGCTCATCGCAACGGATGCAAGCAGCAGATGTACGGAATGTTTCACGGAATGTATGGATATTTGAAAATTAGGTTAAACGAACTGTATGAAAGTGACCCAACGGTTCAAAGCTATTTCAATACCGGGGTGAACCCTTCGGTTGAACGCTCAGCCGATCCCGGTAACATCATCACGGTAAACTTCTGGGTTTCGTTACGTTTGAGATCCGTATCGAATACCACCATGGTTACATCCGGACAGGGCGTGTCATAAGTATTGACCGTAGGTGTCTTCTCAAAATACCACTTGATCGGAGTCTCGGAATCGACTTTCAAATAGCATTTTTTACCATCCTGCTCCAACAGCACTATGTTATCAGAGATAAGGGTCGGTTTGGCTTTGGTAGCCAATGTCCAACGCATACGGGTGTAATGCGGTCCGGCAGTTACTTTATCCTCAACCACCAAATAATCATTATTGACTAACGAGAATGCCCGTTCAGCCTTTTGCACTTGTCCGACATAGACCGGAGTCAGATCTGTCGCAACATAAGGCTGCTGAGGGTTAGAGCTGGAATCGATAATCGGAGCCGAACCCTTCATATATTGGTGCTTGTCGTTAAATGTCAGTGTATTGTGAGCAAAGTTATTGTATTTGAATACATCCCAACGCTGCGACTCCTGTGTCATGGTCCACAGATCTACACCGAGAGTCTCCGTATCGTTGTAGTCCTCACGACCCAGGTCGAGTGCCCAACGTACGCTATCAGCTTCGAAAACAAAACTACCTACATCCATGTGGCCATGGTTAATACTCGGTGAACCCATTTTTACGCCAACAAATCGAGCATTAGGATCGCCCCAGGCCGACCGCATCACACAAAGCGGGGTGTGACCATTGCCGATCCAATAGGTCTGCGTCGGCAAAACCGGCTGTTCCATAGGTGCACCTGCACCCCAAATTATAATTGCCGGCAAAACTCGATTGTTCAGGAATTTGTGAGTAGAATCCCGTTTCAAAGTGGCAATCTGATTGCACAACAGAGCAGGATCTTTGGTCTTATTGTAGAACCAGAAGAGTGCCGGTGATTCTTCCGGGGCCTCACCATTATCCATGAAATTGAATTGCAATCCCAGCGGACTGATCATCTGCATGGCAAACGTACCGGTCTGCATGAAACCAGGCATCTGCCCCAAGCCATAGTCAGTACCGAAACCACTTTCCAGTCCACTGATCATCAATACATTGAAAAGCGTTCCATAGCCCCAATAGCTGACTCCTTCGGGATAACCGCCATCCGGAGCATAATTGCGCATCGGAAGACGAACACGGTCAATAGCCCGATCGAGAATTTTCTGTGACCATTCAGGCGCTTCGTCTGCAATAGCTATGGCTCCGAAGGTGAGTCCACCGTTGCAGACCTGATTCCAGTTGTGTTCAGCATCGAGGAACCAGTTATACGCCGTATCGTATGAGGGGACAAAGCCTTTATTGATAATGGCTTCCCGTATGGTTTTACGCGAGGATTCGGAGAGTTTGGGATATAGCCAGTCGTAGCCTATACCGAGAGCCATGGTCATTTCTCCCACATCGAGGAAATGGCTGGGATTCCAATCCGAGAAAGAGGCAGCCTTGAGCATTTCGGCCTCAGCACGTTTGAAATATTTCTCCTCTCCGGTCATACGGTAGGCATAGCTGAGCACAAAAACACGCCGTAAGTTTTCCAGCGAAATAGCCAACAGACGCATTCCGGTTTTGATCCGTTCGTTAACGGGCAACGTAATGATACGATCAGCCTCCTGGAGAGTCAAAGCATGAATATTCCGCCATACGGAGTCCTTCTTGATCTGTTTGAGTAGTTGTTTTTCAGCTCCTTTGGGTAACATCAGACGGGGATGTGGAGCAATCTGATCCAAATCGACCTGTGCAAAAGTAGGTGTTGCCACAAACGTCAGCAGGGCAACCACGCAGGTTAATAGTAGTTTCATGAATGTGAATTTAGGCGATAAAATCTTAAACGAGAGCCTGTAAGGCGAATTTAGGTTCGAAGATACAAAATAAAATTCGATTCACCCATTTTAGAATTTTCAGACCTTGACGCTCAACACGGCAACCGTATCTACCCACCTGAAGCGAGGAATCTTACTTAACTCAACATTTTGTTGTTCAAGGTTACGGTGAATGGTGAACTTAAAAACGATCGTTTGACATTTTATGTTACAGGAACCGAAATATGAACTCATTGACAGAGATGTTTCTCAATAAAAAATATATTGTAAAGGATGGCCATTCCATAAATATTCGTTCAAAATAATCTAGAAGGGTATTGGGAAACAGCGGATAAAAACAGAAACCTGAAGGAAAATTTTGTAATTTTAAAATAAACATGTAATTTTGTGCCACTCAAATCGCTCGGGGTGTAGCTCAGCCCGGTTAGAGTACACGTCTGGGGGGCGTGTGGTCGAAGGTTCGAATCCTTTCACCCCGACAATTGAAAAGCCTTGATAATCCAATGATTATCGAGGCTTTTTTGTTTATTAGGGTTTTCGAATCAAGCCATCAATAACCCCGCTCAGAATGCGTTTTAGACGAGGTGTGTAAACCGTGGTGTAAACCAAAACAGCTATGGATGCCACCATTTCAGTAATCTGCTTCAAGAGCAAAACCCTTGCCAACGGAGAACATCCCCTCATGTTACGCATCACCAAAGACCGCAAACGAACCATGAAGAGTCTGGGCATAACGGTTCATCCCGATAATTGGGATTTTGATCGGAACGAACCGAAAAACAAATGCCCCAATCGAAAGTACATCCAACAAATCATTTTCAAAGTAAAATCCGAATACCAAACTAAAGTACTGGAGAAATCCGCTTATGCGGAGGAATATACGGCTGCCACACTTTTACATGAAACTGACCACACCCCAATCAAATCTGAAACGGTAGATAACTTCTATTTGCAAATCATCGACCGATTAAAACGAGAGGGAACAATCGGAAATGCCTATGCCTACCAAAACTCATACAACGTACTTAGGAATTTCAATGAGAACAAACCTCTTAACTTTCCTTTCAGTCAGATAGACGAACTATTCTTAAACAGGTTTGAGAGTTGGCTACGCTCCAAAGGCAATAAAGAAACGACTATGAGTTTTCAGATGCGCACATTACGAGCCATGTTCAACAGAGCAATCAAAGCAAAGATAGTCGCCAAAGAAAAGAATCCATTTATGGATTATAAAGTCAGCAAATTCAGTACGAAAACGCCTAAAAGAGCCTTATGCAAATCCGATACATTAAAACTTATTCAAGCAGATTACTCCAAAAGAGGCAGGGACTTTCAAATGGCACAAGACTTTTTCGTATTCTCTTACCTTTGTGGCGGCATTGCATTCGTAGATATTGCGAATTTGACTCCCGCTAACATTATAGATGGAAGATTAGTTTACAATCGTCAGAAAACACATGGAGCCATCGATATCCCTCTTTCCGAGCAAGCGGTCTCTATCATAACCAAATACGAAGAGTACTGTACATATTCTGGTTACCTATTCCCAATCCTTGATCAAAGAAGACACACGACACCTTTGCAAAAGAAAAACAGAATCCATAAAGTGTGTAGGCGAGTCAATCTTACTCTCAAAAAGATTGCGAATGAGTTGGGAATAAAAATGCCCGTCACAACCTACGTTGCAAGACACTCATTTGCCACAGTATTGAAGAAGGCAGGAGTTAATATTAGCATCATATCAGAGGCGTTGGGACATCAAAGTCTCAAAACCACCCAAATCTATCTCGACTCTTTCGAGAACTCCCAAATTGATGAAGCAATGAAGAATCTCCTTTAACCAGCAAAACGAAAGGACACCCCCAGTTTAGGGAGTGTCCTTTTTCAATCATGCAAAATGCCGAATTAGTTTTGCGTATGAACGTGTTCGGGCAGTCTTTTCACGTCCTCCAACAGGAATCGGTCTGCCTCTTTTGGGGAAATACGATCCTTATACAGTTGGATATCGCTTCCTAAAGTGCGGGCAACGCCCTCTTTCAATACTTTCTTGATCATGGCACTTCCCAGAAAAACGACATGTTCGGCCACATATTCGGGTTTGCATCCCATCCCTTCACAATCACGCCAAAATCTGCGGCTATCGAGCAGCATGTTTACCTGTTCCATAAAGTCACCCCAGAACTTATCGGAGTCCGCATAAGCGGCATGCATGAACTTCTCAATGCATTTCAGTTTTACCGAATTGCTCTTCTCCAATTGTACGTTAAAGACAGGACGTGCCTGTGCAATGACACTCCAAATGGGGAGTGCATTCGAGCGACGACGACGGGTGATGGTCTGCTGGGCTTTAGCGCCAACGATAGCAGCATTGTTTACCATGTTCTGTTCGGTTGAAATCTGAGAAATCTTTTCCATAATTTTAATTTTTTAATGGGTTATTAATGTTGTTCAACACCACAAAGATTTCCTTTTTTCGCCCCGAATTAGAGGGAGTAAAATCAAGGGTTCTTTTTACTCCCTTTATTGTAATTTACCAATAACAAGCTGGTTTAGAGGGCGGAATGCGCCCTTTACAAGACTTTATAATGCCTTTTATCGAATCATCGCCATATAAAAAGTTCTTATTTTTTGTGAATTTATAGAAGTAACAGATCCTCGAAATCAGCAACAACCGATTCAACGAGACCTCTTTGTCGGGTTGCTTCGGACGTTTATTGCCCAACAAGTTTGAAAACAGATCCCGATACATCGTTACTGCCCGATAAATCCGATACGAGGAATTGATCTCTGCGTGGTCGATACGTACACAATCAGCACCATAAATCGGAAATCTCCTGTCTTTGCAGTCCTGCTCATAGGTCTCCTGCAACCATTGCAGGATTGCCCGTTTCACCACTGGCAAAATCTCCACACTCTTTTTGCCCCTCTTCATGGTTATCTCAATCTCTTCATCGGAGAAATCCTCTTCCAGCGTCTCGCCCAAATCCTTTATGGCTTTCAGGAATGATGCTGGTTGTAGAATTTCGGCCGTTTCATCAAACGAGGATTCGACATAATCATAAATAAACACCAAAACAAACCAGAACTTTTCGGTATCCAGTCCCAATCCCTTAACCGTTGCAATGATATCGTCGTTGTTATAATACTCCTCTTTCGTAAAGGGCATCCTAAATTTGCCTGTCCAATAGCGATATCTGAATTGCAAAGTCCATTGTCCAGCACCATCGTGTCCGTAATCATCCTCTTTCCCATCCCCATACACACTGGCCACATCGACATACTCGCATAAATCCCGAGACAACGGGTCCAAATCCCAGTGAACGATCTGTTCTCCATCCTTTATTAACCACTCATAGTCAGCTGGCAGGGGCTTTTCGTTCTTCGTTTCCATGTAAGATAGTATCATTTAGCGTGTCAAACACCCAAAATTATCTCTTTTTACCCATAAAATGCAGTTTTGTACCGTACACAACTCCTGTTAATACCCCAATTGCATACCTCAAAAGGAATTTTAGACCAACAGGCACATGTAAAAACCCGCTATTAGCCCTAAATAACATGACACGAAAGGTATTTTAGACCATCCGAAACTGTAAAATATCGGATAACATACCTTTTTGCAACTTTATTTTCTCATTAACCAAGCTACCATACTCATTCAATAGCTGATCAAACCTTTTTAATGCATACAAAACCAAGAGTTCAACAGTATAAAATCAGTCAACTTATGGCTAAAATACCTGTAAATAATGTCTATAAAATTTGCTTATCTAACTGATTTTTCGTATATTTATAGTGTTCTTTAGAAGGTTAGTCATCTTCTACTTCCATTAAAAATGACAAATATTGTAAGCGGATAAGGGCAGGGAAACCTGCTCTTATTTTTGTACTCGATTTCCATATTTTTTGAGTACGAAATGAACATTCTCTTAATAAAAGATATCTAAAATGAAAAAATATGGAAGATTTATATGTAATAGATAACTTATTAATTAACCTTTAAACGTATGTAATATGACTAAAAATGATTGAACTATTTCAGCTCCTCAAGGGGCTCATTATCTCTCTGAATTTATGACAGAGATTCCTGTTAACTGCTTATTAAATAAAAAACAAACAGGGTGTGGTGCTACGGAATTGGCTATTCGTAATTCTATCCCAACCATTATCGCCATGCCTTATGTCGCATTGGTCAAGAACAAAACAATTTATCGTAAAGACGACATTTCCGTGCTTGGCGTGTACGAAGGCATAAGCGAACAAGATATTATCGATTATGTTCGTACTCATTCTCTTTTAAAAATCGCAGTCACGTATGATTCCCTGCCTCGGGTGATTACTGCTTTACAAAGTACGGGTATCAATCCTTATAAAGAATTATTCTTATTGGTGGACGAATGACATGTACTGTTCAATTCCTACTCATTCCGACATACCGCCATCACCAAACTTCTTACTTTATCCGCTCAGTTTTCTCGTGTCACTTATATGACCGCCACGCCTATTGAGCGGGAGTATATTTTGGAGGAATTGAAACATCTCCCCATCTGTGAAATCGACTGACCCCATTTAGTCGAAATTAACGTCCGATCTCGTCAGACCACTAAGCCTGACAAATATGTTGCATCGGAATGTCAGAAAGTATTACAAGAGAATCTGCCCTACAATCTCCACATCTTTGTCAATAGCGTTGAGTTTATCGCTAAAGTGATTCGGTTGCTTAAACTCTCTCCCGAGACAGTTAAGATCGTATGCTCGACATCTGGGGATGCCAAAGTCGACAATGAAAAGAAACTGGGGAAAACTCATTCAATTAGTCAACCCTCCGATCCTGTCAAGAAGATTAATTTTTACACTTCGACTTGTTTTGAGGGCTGTGATCTCTACGATGAAAACGGGGTGACATTTATCGTTAGCGATGGACGTAAGGCACATACTTTATTAGATATATCCACCCTCTTTACCCAAATTTGCGGACGTATTAGGGACTCCAAATACAAAACCGAAATCATACATGTTTATTCCACCACGAAGTATAGTGACCAGGTAAGTTTAGCCGAATTTATCGCTTCTACAGAAAAAACCTGATCGGAAGCCGAAAGTTATGCTGCTGAGATAAACGCTTTAAGTGAATCTGCCCGAGTGAAAACTCTGTCGAAAATTCCATATATAAACGAGCAATATGTACGCATAGAGAATAATCGATTGATCGTAGATCGGAATCTAGTGAATATGGATATCGTGAACTTCAAGGTATGCCGACATATTTACAGAACCTACGTAAACCTGACCAATGAATTACAAAGAAACGGCTACCGAATTATTCGATACAGTTACAGTCCTATTCTCGAAAAATTAACCTCTCATCCCCAAGCGCGGTGCACCTTTAAAGCGTTGTTTGACGAATACCATCGTCTGAGAACCACCCAACCTTTTTTCTCTTGAGATAACCATGCGGAACTAAGTGCTTTAATTGAAAGCCAACATCCGCTCATCAAACAGGCTTATGAACAATTGGGCGTTATTCAGGTGCAGGCATTGAAATACCATGTAGGCAATATCAAGAGAGCATTGGTTAAAAAACTCCCAATGACGGATGAATATAAGATCGTAAAGATGATCAATGAGACTTTGCCTCAACTAAAAGCCATTCCCAAAAGTAAAGTAAAAGAGAGATTGCAACAGATATACGATATGTTAGGGATAAAACAAATCGCGAAAGCAACCGACCTTTCCAAGTGATATGAGATAAAAGAAACCTCACCCAAAATAGACGGCAAAACAATTTCCTGTCTCACAATTATTCGAAGCCGCTTCATATCTCAACAAAAATAGTACGACTAAGTTTTACTCTTTCCAATAGTTTGCTTTACATACCCAGCGTATGTGGATACTTTATATTTGTCCCCCCTCTCCATTCGGAAGGGAAAACCAATTTTCCTCAAAGTGATCTATGGAGTTATCTTTCAACAAATAGTTGGGAATAACGTAAACCATATCAGCCATGAGAACATTAAACGAAAGAGCAACAGAGATCCTGTGTGACTTGTTGAAGCACCCAAGAAACTTCACCACAAACCAAGATGAAGTTCAAGTAAAAGTAACGGGACGAATCGGGAAATACAATCTCGTTTCATTGATACTGTACATCGACATCAATGGGGTTCGTTATCGTGATCCTGAAATCGTTCTGGGACATGATACAAGTAAAGGACTATTCATTCCTTACCATTACATGAACGACTTCTTCCGAATCGAAGAATGTTATGCCCAACCGACAGCCGATGGTCTGGTGCTGGAAGATGAATTTGGTCAATACAACTTGACCAATTTAGCCAATCGTCTGCTATTACAAATTGCTTCAAAATAGTAGACCCGATGAATGCGCAACAAATCGTTCAGAATTGTGTTTTGAAGAATCAAAGCACTCTCGTAGAGGTAATGATGCAAGCCAATCTGATTTCCTTTGAATATCTTGATTCGTTTGTGAATGATGTACTGGAGTGGTGGTTGGTCGATTCGTGGTTAGCCGAGCAATTGCAACAGCAGGGAGAGGTAGTCATTGAAGAGTACGGATGTTACTGGTGGGGACGTTCGACCAGTGGACAAGCCATCTACCTTGATTCCGTTATCCAGTCTATTTGCGAGGAATAGCGGGTCTATTATCTATTACAATTCGGGATATTGTCTAATAGTGAGAGAATTGAATTTTCTGTCATAGGGGCAATATCCCGATTTGTGTGTTAAGTAGGCATATCTTTTATAATCGAAGAGCCCAACAAATCAAAGCCCCATTTGGCGAGATATGTAGGCTTTAGTTGAGAAATGCAGCATTCCTAAGTTACATGTAACATATTTGGGAGTCAATATTGATTTTCTGCAACTTTAGGCCCAATTTTACATCTACAATACCCCACGAGTGTGAAAAACATTTTCTATCTTTGTCATGTTACCAAATAGGTAGCGGACATATTATTGATGAAAGTGTTTTGTTTCATCCTGTGCTGAAAATCTGGAAAATTTTAAGTAAACAGGGATAACACAACGCTCATCGCTTGTATCGTCATATATCGTTCTGATATATACGGACAAGTGTGGGGTATTGTTTATTTGTTTACGGGTTTACCAGAACCTTCAGCACGATAAACAAACAACTCCACACTTTCTTTTTATTCCCATAACCCGCCATACAGGAGTTGAAAGGTATAACTTACTACCATTATGACTATTAAAATGCATTTGTTGCAAGAAGCAATCAAAAAAGCTATATGTTTTTATGATGGTTTCTATGTAAGGAATCAAAAAGTAGATGTTCTATCCGTCTCTGAAATTTGTCTCAGTAAACCAGAGCTATATCCTACTGATATAGATGAAAGCATCTTAGAAAAATGTAAAGGCGGAACAATTACAGCCTCATTTAGACTTGCTCACAATCCCCGACAGGAGGGAAGCTCTCGACAAGAAAACCTGTATTCTAATATTCAAATAGGGTTTGAAGTTGTCAATTTTCAGAATCAACAATTTACTGTTAAAATAACTAATAATATGATTTTATTATGAAACGTTTTTTCTTATTGTGTACCTTACTGACATTATTGGGAGGTTGCGGCAAAGATGATGATCCGAAACCCGAACCACAGCCCAATCCAGATACACCATCCACACAAACGAGTATTTCTATTACCCCATCAGCGTTGACTTTTGATGATAAAGGAGGAGAAAAATCAGTTACAGTCACTTGTAGCACAAGTAAAACATGGTCTCTTTCAGGCGGAGAGTCATGGTGTACGGCCTCTAGAACCACTGGCTTCAATGGTGCTACTGTAACTTTCACGGCCGAAGCCAACACTTCGACAGATGAACGCAATGCAACCTATACATTTATCTGCGGCGATAAAACTGTCAAATTGGTGGTTACACAGAAACAACAGGATGCCCTGACGGTCACAGCCTCAAAAATCGAAGTCGATGCTCAGGGAGGACAAGTTAACGTAGAGGTCAAAGCCAACATTCCTTTTGAGTATGCAATTGCGAATAAAGACAAAGATTGGATCACTCCCGTAGAAACCAAGTCCATGCAAACGACCGTTCTTACATTTAATATCGCCCAAAATGAGAGTCGAGAAAAACGAGAAGGAACCATTACAATTAAGAGCGACAAACTGAATGAAACCGTCAAGATATATCAGGCAGGAGAGCAACCTACGATTGTCATTTCTCAAAATACTTATGAAATATCGGGTGATGGAGAAACAATCAAAGTAGAAATTAACAGTAATGTCGATTTTACCGTATCTATTCCTGATGCTTATTCTACATGGATACAAGCCGCTGCCGAACCAAAAGCATTTTCTACGCACACTAAATATTTTACTATTTCTGTAAATCCACTAAAACAATCTCGTACAGGAGAAATCATATTGACGAATACAGAACATAATCTTTTGGAAAAGATTACTATCAACCAAAAAAGCGGAGGTTCTTATATTAGCCTTAATGTTCCGCAAGCAGGAAAATTGGCTTCTGTTTTGGCAGAGAATAAATTGGAGGCCAAATCTATTGGCTTACTGAAAATTATCGGAGAACTGAATGATGAAGATTTTTTGATTTTGCAGGACATGCCCAATTTACGAGGTCTCGATCTTGCAGAAGTAAATCTGTCAGTAATTCCTGCAAAAGCCCTATATCAACAGAAAATCGAACATTTGATCTTGCCTAATGTATTGACCAGCATAGGGGAATCGTCATTTAGCGGTCTCCTTTTAAATTCCATCGTTCTTCCGTCTACTTTAGTAAATATTGGGGATGGAGCATTCGCCGATTGTCCATTTTTAACATCAATTGAAATCACCGCAAATATAGAATCCATTGGGAATAAAGCCTTTTCTGGATGTTGGAGACTAAAAGATATAACGTTTGAAAATGGGGCAAAATTAAAAACAATCGGGGCATACGCATTTGTACGCAATCCACTAACGAAGGTTAGAATCCCAGCGAATGTAGAAACGATTGGATCAGGAGCATTCGAAAGATGTACTGCTTTGACAACCGTCACATTTGAACCACAATCACAATTGAGATCAATTAATGAAGCTGCGTTCTCCCAATGTACAGCTCTAACCTCTATCGAAATCCCTGCTAATGTTAAAACGATTGGATCAAGAGCATTCGAAAGATGTACTGCTTTGACAACCGTCACATTTGAATCGGGCTCACAATTGGAAGCTATTTATGGGGATTATTTTTATTCCGATTATTACGACCATGAAGCTTCTTATACACTTTATGGGGCCTTTAACGGTTGCACAGCACTAACTTCGATTAATATTCCTGCTAGTGTTCGTACATTAGGAACTACCGTGTTTCAAGGCTGTTCAGCATTGACTAAGGTCACATTTGAAGCAGGATCGCAACTTCAAACTATTCCAGGTTCAGTGAATGAAGATTACTATGATTTCTCAGGAGTTATTGCTTGGCAGGCACATCGGTTTGGTTTATTTGCAGACTGCATTTCACTCTCATCTATTGAGATACCTGAAAATGTACAAACAATCGAAACTTGTGCGTTTACGGGTTGCACCTCTTTAACGACCGTAACTTTTGCCAAAGGGTCCCTACTACAAACTATTGAAGGGTGGTGGTCTAACGGACACACTAGGCACGGAGCATTTTACAGTCTTCCCAATTTAAAAACTGTAGATATGTCGGCCTGTACACAAGTGGAAACAATTGAGAATGGTGCTTTTGTGGATTCTGGAATCCAATTATTTAAGATAGGAACGGTAATACCCCCTAAAGCAGAGAGAGCTTTCACTTCTGTGAGCTCTTTGTACAGCCTCAAAGTCCCCTCAGAAAGCGTAGAAGCATATAAAAAAGCCACGGGATGGAAGGATTTTCCAAATATTTCAGCATTATAAATTAAGTGTAAAAAAGTAAATATTGATTCCCCCATTGACATAGTGTTTAAACCAAAACTCATCCCCCGTTCTTTCATGGGAACGGGGGTGTTTGTATGATACATTAAAGAAACCACTATAATTGACTAAAATATACTATATTTAAATTCACTATTCTACTTTAATATTTTCAAATTTTTCTCATGGAAGAAATTAAAAAGCATATTGACACTATCATTCAACAAACTTTTATTAATATTCAGGATGCGTATAGAAGTGATCCTAATAATCAACAAGTAAGGAAAAATCGTCTTATATTTCCTCAGAATAACAAGAGTCATCGCAGAGTAAGCGAGCAAGAACTTAGATGTATTTTTATTGAAGAATTTTTAAAATATATCGAACATCATAATCTAAATTGGTTTTATTCTCTTGAAACTCCCACCCTAAATAAATACAAATTTAAGGGTCAAGATTATCCGAAAGTTGGCTCATTATCAGATATATCTGCTAATATTGATTTAACGATACATAATGCAAGTCAAGATCGTTTGGTATTAATGGAATTTAAATATAACATGGCAACATGTACAGAATTTGCGAAAGATTTCGTAAAACTTGCGAATGAGCCAGAGGAGCAATGTCTACGTTATTTTCTCCACCTCAAAGAAAATAGTGGTTGTCATACCCAAGAAGCGATATATAATGAAGAAGATATTTGCAACCTAAACCCCAGAGCACAAACTAAAATTTCTAAATTGGGTTATTGTTATCAAATACTTAATCAACCTGAAAACAGGCAGGGGCACCACACCATACATTACAGAAATGTCATAATCTCTCACAAGCCAATTGTATATAAGATTAAAGATCTTGATTTTATATATAAGAATAATCAATGGAAAATTAATATTTTAAATAATTAAAACATGATTAGTTGCA
>ERZ791574.1322-NODE-1322-length-13358-cov-3.805157_pt1 | contig 13358 bp, 9 predicted proteins | sample MGYA00433098_ERZ791574 | MGnify/ENA primary metagenome ERZ791574 (study PRJEB30046, sample SAMN00791933) | human gut metagenome | study: EMG produced TPA metagenomics assembly of the A metagenome-wide association study of gut microbiota in type 2... | reverse complement strand
AACGCTGGCCTACGGCGTGGTCGCGCCGTTTTTCGTCGCCGCCGGCGGCGTGATGGCGCTGGCGATGTTCGTGCGCACCGGCGTGTACGAGAGCGATCCTACCAATATGCTCTCCTACCTCTGCGGCTCCGGCTTCGCGCTGCTGAGCCTGCTGCTGGTCGCGTTTGCGAATGTCGGCACGCAGGGTACCGGCTCCTATGTCAACTGCATGATCGTCAAGAGCGGCATGCCCAAGGTCAGCTATAAGGTGCTGGTGCTCATCGCCATGGTGTATGTCAGCGCGCTGACCGTCTGGGGCGGTGTGGAAGAGCACTTCGGCGCGTTCATCTCCATTGCCGCGTTCATTCAGGCACCGATCATCGGCATGATCGTCGTGGACTATCTCGTCGTGAAAAAGCGGAAGCTGTCGCTCAAGGCGGCCTACTTTATCGAGGGGCACGATGCGTACCGGTTCACCGGCGGGTTCAACCTGGTCGGCATCGGCTGCGTCATCCTCTCGTGCCTGATCACGATCCTGTTCGTGTACAATCCGCTGACCGGCAGCATTCAGAGCCCGCTGTTTCTCATCTTCACGGGCAGCGGCTTCGATGCCATCTGCGGCGGCCTGCTCTACTGGCTCGCCAGCCTGACCCCGCTGAAAAAGTACATGCTCCGCGACCGCGACGATCTCGAGATCGTCTGAGGCGGCCCGAGCGATCCGAAAACGTCCCCGGTGCAGATGCGCTCTGCTCCGGGGACGTTTTGCGCCGCGGCAGACATTTTTTGAAGAAAAAACTGGAACGCCCGTAAGCGGCACGGACTGCATAGACTACCGGATTTTGCAGAAAATAGGGTTGCCGAAACGCAAAACAGAGCAAAGGAGTTTTCAGAATATGAAGGCAACCGGAATCGTGCGCCGGATCGACGACCTCGGCCGCGTGGTCATCCCCAAGGAGATCCGCCGCACCATGCGTATCCGCGAGGGCGACCCGTCACAGATAACATTGGCTCGGTGGGAGCGGTTCTGCGCAGCGATGGATGATTTGGCCAAACGGAATGGGTGGAAGTAGTACATAGTGACGAAATGGTGGCCATTAACCATGAGAATCCGGGAGAGGGTGAAACAGAAGGAAAACGCCGCACGGTGGTCGATACGGCCATCGGGCGGCGTTTTACCATGACGCTAAAGGAAGTATTCTGTTGATTGGCTACTCGATCGCATGAATAATCTCAATTTTCAGTTCCTCATCTGTATCATATGTGCCATCCATCACGGCGGTAATTATTCGAAGCAACAGGTCTTTATCGATTTTCCCAGCAGCAACCTGATAGCTGATATTTTCCATCACCGTAAAAAAGCTTTTCGCTACCGCCATATAACCATTTAACAAAAGAAACTGCGCACTCAGTGTTATGGCGAGACGTTTGTTACCATCGGCAAAGCAGTGAAATTCGCATACACAAAAAAAGAGGTGTGTCAGTTTTTCCTCAAATGTTGGATAGTAATCATCATTTTGTATATTATGTAAAACGCTATCCAACCGCCCTAAATCAAAATGCTCATAAGTTCCGCCACCGCTATATTGGATCGTCTTTTCGTGTGTGCGCTTTGCTTGGTCCAGCGTAAGATACACCAAGCCCTCCATATTAATTGCGCTCCTTTAGCCGTTTAAGTACATCTTTGTTTTCCTCCATTAGTCTTTCGAGCTCGTCTCCCGTTGCGCCTAGGAATTTTTGATACTCGTCTTTTTCGAGAGGCTGGATATACTCTGAAAGCTGGTAATGGAATGCATCTCGTAACGCCATATCTCGGCTAGCCATTTTAATACGCCCTCGCTTAATGAATGGTTTCCACCGTGCCATATTTTCAAACTCATGGAACAATGTCTCTGTTTCAGATATTGTCATTTTGCGGTTCAAATCAGTATATTTTTTCCGAATAGCGTCTGCCAGGCCACTTTCGTATGCAGCGATGATATCTAAGATTTCACTATAAAATGTATCACGGACTTTCTCATTTGCCTTTAGATCCAGTATTTTCTTGTATTCTTTTGCTTTTTCGCAAAAAATACTGACATAAATCATATCAGTGAACCGAGCATACTTATATCTGTCATCTACAACGCATTCTTTTAGTGCGTCTGTAAAATTTCTGCGATAATTGTCTTCTTGAAGCGATGCAAAAACAAAGTCCTTGTCCCGCTGGTTAATGTATTTTGTTCCGCCGCCAGTTTTCCGATTGATTAAATCAATAACGATATCAAGCATCATTTGTCGCAGTGCTTTGGCTCTATCGCTCTCGGAAAGAAGCATTGCTAAATTCAAAAATGATTTGAAGTCAAAAACACCAAGTTGACGAATTTTGCTAGGGACATAAATGTCCTTAGCAAATTTCTCTCTCCCTGCCTCAAGAAAGCTCCTAAGGCGTTGCCCCCGGAGAACTTCATAGCCATTCTGTGTTAATTCCTCATTATTTTGCTCGATATATCTACTGATTGTCCGAATATCTACTTCAAAAAATGCGGCAACATCTTCTCTAGTAACGTAGACTTTATTCTCCCACAAGATTCCTTGGATTCCCGATTTTTCTTGAATCTCCTGTACGGCCAAGTCATTGTTGAGAATATTCTGGCGATCAATACGAGATACTGTCAAGTCTTTTGCCATATTGTGTTCCCTCCTAATCAATGAATTTTTTTACGCCGCCAGCGCATTGGCGTTGACCCGCTCAATCGCCTGCCGAATACCAGCCCATACGGACAGGTCTGTGAACACTTCCACGATGCTGCCATAGTCAGTAAACGGTGCTTCCTGCAAAACGGACAGGTCTTTCATCATGCCGTTATGGACGATGTACTCCACAATCTGATTTACGAAATAAATCTGTCGGCTATTGAGGCTGGCATCATTCAGATACTGAGCAAAGGCTTCTTTTGCTGCATTCATATCAAGCCCGACAATTTCCCGCACGAACTCGCCCAGCGGCTTTTGCCCATACTCGGCCTCATAGTCCTGCTTGGTGCCGACTTCACTCCAAAGAATTTTCTCCAGTGCCTGTACATCTTCCGCGGTCAGGGGGACATTGCTTTTGAGCTTGGCAATCGCCACATTGTCCATGTGCTGCCGCACATAGAATTCTGCTTTAGCCTTGTAGTTCTTAAGGTCATCATTTTCCAAATCTGATTCATTCCAGTCTACAGAGAGAATCTCATCATCAAAATTCGTATCATAGCGCACGCTGGTGTGCGGGATATACTTCATAAGGTCTCGCAGATTTTCCCGGATATGCTCAAATTCGTTGATTCCGGCATTCTCTACATAGTCCGTATGCAGAATTTTGTCGATCAATTCGGCTTGAGCCATGATTTCTGGGATATTCGCCACAGATGCAACAGCGGAAACTTTCTTAAACAGGTCGCTGCGGGCTTTGCCGTATTTTTTTCCGGCGAGATAGGCAAGCTCAATGCCATATATCAGCGCATCGAACCGCATCGCCTTAGCATCGTCTTCCTCCGGCGTGATGAGCGGTGCCAACTCCTGCCCCATGAGCAGGGTGTCCTCATAGGTCAGCGCATTGTAGTTGTCCGCATTTGAGTAAAGCTCTACATATTTGAGGTGCTGCCGGACAGCGAAGTTCTCCCTGTTCAGCTCCTGCACCTTGCCTACCATATCCTCTACCAACGCCTTGCGGAAGGAAATCAAGTCCGTCGTCTGATACGCCAAGTCTTGCAATTTGAACGCAATTTGGGCCTTCAGATGGAAGATCGCTCCTTGTAAGGCAATCATATTGGCAGTGGGCCGTCCCTTGTTCATGCGAAAGAACTCAAAGTTGCCGCAAAAGTCAAAGATGTAGAACTTGTCCTTATCCTTACCGTCCAGCAGCCCCGGGCACAGACGGGTGCCTCGCCCGATCATCTGCCAGAACTTCGCCTTGCTCATGACCTTCTTGAAAAACACCAGATTCAGCACCTCCGGCACGTCGATGCCGGTGTCCAGCATATCCACAGAAATGGAAATCTGCGGCAGCTTTTTCGGATCAGAAAACTCATCGATGGCGCTTTGCGCATAGGTCATATAGTTGTCGATGACTTTGGCGAAACCGGGCAAGTGCGGATATTCCTTGTTGAACACCTCAAGGATTTTCTCGGCGTGGATGTGGTTCTTTGCAAAGATGATCGTCTTGCCCAATTTGCTGCCGTAGTCGATGGTCAGGCCATTGGTCATCAGCGTATTCAACACCTGCCGGATGGTATCTTCATTGAAAATCCACTCGTTCAGCGCCGACGATGCAATACTCTCCGGAAGTTCACCATTCTCGTCCTCAAAAGTGTCCTCGTAAGCCCGCTTGTCCGCGTCGGAAAGTTCATCGTAGACAATGCCCTGTTCAATGAATTTCAGTTTCGTTTCTACAGACAGGAAATCCACCAGATACCCGTCCTTGACCGCCTGTGACAGCTCATAGCCATAGGTGGGCACGCCATTTTCCAACTCAAAAATCTCATAGGTATTCTTGTCAATTTCGTCTTTCGGCGTGGCTGTCAGCCCCACCAGCGGGGCATCAAAGTAGTTGAAAATATCCCTGTATTTGTTGTAAACGGAGCGGTGAGCTTCGTCGCAGATGACCAGATCGAAATGCCCGCAGGTGAAGAGTTTGCCCTCCTCGTCCTGTACACTGTCGATGACGTTGTACATGGTCTGATAGGTGGAAAATACGCAGTGCGCTGTGTAGTTATCCTTCTCCTCGCAGAGATTGGTAACGGAGAGATCGGGCAACAGATTCACAAAGCTGCGCTTTGCCTGGGTGACCAGACTGTTGCGGTCAGCAAGAAACAGGATGTTCTTCACCCAGCCGTGCTGAAGCAGCACGTCGCACAAGGCAATGACCGTCCGCGTCTTGCCAGAGCCGGTGGCCATGACCAGCAGCGCCTTGCGGCGGTTTCGGGCAAAGGCATCGCAGACTGCCTTGATCGCACCCTCCTGATAATAACGTCCGGCTATCTTCCGATCCACCATGACATTTTTCAGGCTTGTCCGCATGGTCTGGAGATTGAACAGTTTTTCCAGATCCCGCTTGGAGTAGATAGCGGCACACTTGCGTTCGGGATAGATATTGTCCGTAATGCGGGTCTCAAAGCCATTGGTCAGGAAAATGACCGGGCGGCGGTGATACTTCTTTTCCAGCAGGTCTGCATAGAGCTTTGCCTGCTGGCGTCCCTTGGCCACATCCACGCATGTGCGCTTAGCCTCCACCACTGCCAGCGGGCGGCCATCATCGCCGTAGAGCACATAGTCCGCATAACCCACCTCGGACTTGTTTGGCATACCGGGCAGTTCTACCTCATTCAGCCAGTTCTTCCCCTCTATCCATCCGGCGTCGGTGAGCATGGTGTCGATGTAAAGTTTCCGGGTCTTGTATTCGGACAAATCCAGCGGCTTCGGCACATAGGTCTGCTGCTGCTCAGTTCGGCGGGCAGTCAGTTCTTCCTTCAAGGCGGCATTCTCCGCCATGAGGGCTGCAAAATCCACATCGGGTATCGTCTGCGAAGGAACTGCGGGCGCTTCGGCGGGCTGCATCAGCAAGGAACGGTCAAAATGCCCCTCTGTGTAGTTCTCACCATAGCAATAGGCCACGAAGTCCAAGAATACATAGAGGTTCTCCAGACATAGCGCCGCCTGCTCCTCGGTAATCTTTTTACCGCTGTGTGCGGCGTTATTGCCCGTGCGGCGAATAAAATCCATACGCCGCCAGAGGTCAGTGCCAACGATATCCCGGAAGTCCTCGGTGTTCATCAGGCTGACCAGTGTATCCTGATAGGGCATGACCAGCGCCTTGTCCACAGAGTACATCCACTTCACCGCAAACTCCATCGCCCTGCGGCAGTTCAGCACACAGGCGGAAGGATCGATATGTAGAATCCGCTCGGCGGAAACCGCAACGGAGGAAAAGGTATTAAATTGTGGGTCGGAGGTCAGAAAATCGAAGTTGGTCATGGGGGTCACCTCGGTACACTATTTAAGGCTTGTCTACTCTTGCGATAATTACTTTCGTTGTTGCTAGGCAAATAGAACAAAAACTCTTTCCGTAAGCCGTCAAATCAACATATCCCTCTTCAAATTCACACTTATCAAAGCCCCGCTTTTTTGCCTCTTCAATGACATTAAATTGCGTAACATAGGGATCATTTTTTAAGTCTTTATATAGTTCCTTGTTTGATAGAGAAGAAAGTGACGATCGTTGCAATAAGCCAAGTCGAACTAAGTTGTCAATATATTTCTCGCTATCATTTATCCGTTCGCATCCGGAAAGCTTAGGTACAAGCGAAAAATCTTTAATAACATTTATCCCGCTACCATCATCTTTTTTATAGTTGATGCCAATGGTGGGAACTCGATTATGATGCATCATGTATTTCAAAAACTTTGCTTCATCGGGACAAAGCTGCTTGATTATCTCTACGAAACCCGGGTGAACTCCATTTTTAACCACCTTATTCATGGAATTCGCAAGGAGATTTGCATACATATCTCGTAGTTCATCATTATCCATACAGTAGCTTATGTATTGCAGGGCTGGAACCGCGATATGCGCCTCAGGAGGCTCGATCAGTTCGGGTGGAGTGTTTTTCAGTCTTTCTTCGAGCAGCTTTTTCGTTTCTGCAACGTTATACTCGCGTTGTAGAATCCACTTCTCTACAGGTGCCAGTGCCGCTTTAATTGCGCGAGGAACCAAACCGACTAGTTCTCCAGTGGGTTTTACAATCGGTTTGCCTCCATCGGCGTAAGCATCCTTAGCAACTTCTTTAGCTACTTCTTTTTCAACTTCTAAAGCTTGCTCATTTGGTGTTTTTTCTACCATATGTGTTAAGCCTCCCTTTCTATCTACAGACTTGTCCCTTACCCAAAATATCTCTGCATTAGGGCTTTTTTCAGTAATTCCAGCTTATCCAGACTCTGCTGGATTGCTAATTTTGATTTGTCGGTTTGTTTGACGAAGGCGGAAAATTGTTCTTGCAGTTCCATAGATGCAACAGGGATCTGTAAATCTGCTATGTTCTGCAAACTCAAATTATCTCTTGCTCCACCTTTTTTTATTTTACCATACATTTCTATTGCCTGGGCAGAATTGAGATATGTCATCAAATATGTCTGGTTGATTCGAGAATAGTCTACTCTCACCAGCGCAACCGCCTGATTGATATTTGCAATCTCATCACAATTATATACTGCGGCACGCCCAATAGACGCTCCCACAATGTTTATCAATATGTCATTTCGCTTCAGCATTGAACGCGGTTGGATTTCGTTGATTTTATCATCAAGATATTTTCTTTTTGAGAAATCCAAGTAACCCTCTCGCACATTTTCGCTCGTAACGAACAGTACTCCTTCTTCGCAGTAATCTACGCCTTGCCATTTTGGTGATGCTCCCTTTGTGATTAGTGATGCATACTCTTCAAGGCGTTTGAGTTTAGCACAGGTTCCAAACAGTTCGACAAATCGGGATTTGACCAGCTCGTCCAGCTTTTGGAGTTGCTGCTTGCGCAGGGCAATCAAACCGCTAACCTTATCCAATACAGCAACAATATCATTCTGCTCATTTTCTGTATGAGTAGGGATTTCAACTTCTTTGAGCCATTTAAAATGGCGATTGTAACCAGTGTTTGGAATATCAGCACTCGATAGTGCATAAAATAAATATTTGTAATTTGCATTAGATTTTTTTGCTTTAAGGAGTTTTACCCCGTCGGCCCCTAAAAAGCAAGGGGTATCCACATACTTGATAACCCTCGTATGGTCGCCAAAAATAATGGCTGGAACATCACAGAACAAGCCCGCCTCTTCATTAGAGTATCCGGCAATTTCCTTTTGCCCTTGGTCGATGATAGGGTGCATTCCTCTCTCAAGATACTCATTTGTCGGAATCTTTCTACCTTGTTTGGTGACATCATCAAAGATGTCTGTAAACCTCGCCATCACAGCATCCCCTCCAGTTCCGCCAGTCCCTGGGTAATCTGCATCTCCAGCTCATGCAAATCTGCCATGATCTTCCCGGTAGAGGGGTACTCCACGGGCTTATACTCGGTTTTCTTGTATTTATTGATGGACAGGTCATAGCCATTTTCTACGATCTCCGCCTTGGGCACGAAGAAAGATTTTTCCGTGCGCTGGCGGTCTTTTTCGGCATCCAGATTGCGGAACCGTGCAATGATATCAGGGATATCGTTGTCTGCCACCGGGCTGCGCTTATCGTCCAGCGAGAAGCCGTCGGCGGTCATGTCATAGAACCACACATTGTCCGTGCCGCCGTGGCCGGTCTTGGTGAAGATCAGCACCGCGGTAGACACCCCTGCATAGGGCTTGAATACGCCGCTGGGCATGGAGATCACGGCCTCCAGTCGGTTGCCGTCTACCAGTTCCTTGCGGATGGCCTTGTGAGCGGTGGACGAGCCGAACAGCACACCGTCCGGCACGATGCAGGCGCAGCGCCCGCCGATGCGCAGCATCCGCAGGAACAGAGCCAGAAACAGCAGTTCCGTTTTCTTGGTCTTGCAGACTTTCAGCAGATCTGCCGAAACGGTGTCGGCATCCAGACTGCCCTTGAACGGTGGATTGGCAAGAATCAGAGAATACTTTTCCTTGTCCGGGTTCTGATCGGACAAGCTGTCCCGGTATTCGATAAAGGGATTGTCAATGCCGTGGGTCATCATGTTCATCGCGCCGATGCGGAGCATGGTGCGGTCCATATCATAGCCGAAGAACATGTGATTCATGTAGTGGTCCTTCTTTTGGCGGTTGAAGAAGATTTCTTCTTTGCGGTGCTCCTTCAGGTATTCACCCGCAGAAACAAGGAAGCCGGAAGTGCCGCAGGCCGGGTCGCAGATCACATCGTCCGCTTTTGGGTCCATCAGCTCCACCATCATGCGGATAATATGGCGCGGGGTACGGAACTGGCCGTTGAGGCCAGACTGGGCAATTTTGCTCAGCAGATATTCATAGGTATCGCCCCGCACATCCACCGCCTGCGATTCACTCATCAGGCGGTAAATCTCGTCCAGTGCATCCACTACTTTGGACAGCAGTAGCGGCGTGGGCAGCTTGAAAATGGCGTCGTCCATATACTTGGAGTAGGCGCTGTTCTTATCTCCGTGGAGATTTTTGATAAAGGGAAACACCCACTCCTGCATCACGCTGTACATCTTTCCGGCGGGGAAATCGTGAAATACACTCCACTTAAGCTGCTGGCCGTCGATGGTACGGTCACCGACCTGCACCTCATCCGCAAAAATGCTCTGATACGGCAGCCCCAGCATGGCAGCTTCCTTGGCCCGGAGATTGTCGGTGTCATCCAGATCATGGATGAACATCAGATAGGTGATCTGCTCAATAACATCCAGCGGGTTCACCAGTCCGCCCGCCGCAAAAATATCCCAGAGGCTGTCGATTTTGTTTTTCAGTTCACCTGTAATCATTTATTCTCTCTCCCTGTTCCAAGTATAAGAAGTGTAGCGTCCGCCGCTGAGTTTGATGATCTCGCCGGATTTCAGCAGATCTGCCAGCGCGCGCTGGATGGTGATCTGGCTGATATCCGGGCATTTGGCCATGATTTCACTCTTGGTGATCTTGCCGAGGTGGTTCTTGATGATCTCCCGCACACGGTCGGGCTTGGACAGGCCCTTGGTGGTCAGCAGCTCGATCCGGCTCTCGAAATCCCGGTACGCCGCCACCAGAACACCCAGCATATAGGTGACAAAGGGGGCATAGTCGTTGGTTCCCTCATGCCAGTTGTATGAACTCTGCTGCAAAGCTTCGTAATATGTTTCCTTGGTGTCGGAAATCAATTTCTCAATGCTGATATACTTGCCCACGATATAGCCGGAGCGGTACAGGAGCAGCAGCGTCAGGAGCCTGCTCATGCGGCCATTCCCGTCATTGAAGGGGTGGATGCAGAGAAAATCCAGAATGAAGATGGGAATCAGCAGCAGCGGGTCAAGGTCGGTGTCTTGCATGGCCGTCTGAAACGCGTCGCACAGTGCGTTGATGGCCTCTGGCGTTTCCCATGCAGGGATCGGTTGAAAGCGGGTAATCTGCTCACCATTCGCCAGTTCTTCTGCAATGACATTGTCGGAGTTTTTGTAGTTTCCTCCGATAGTTTTTCCGCTGAATTTAAATAAGTCGCGGTGAAGCTGCAAAATGATAGATGGCTTTGGAGGAATGAAATCGTGGCTTTCATGGATCGTTGCAAGCACATCGCGGTATCCAGCAATCTCTTTTTCACTGCGAGTTTTTGGCATTGTTTTATCACGCACGATTTTCTTCAGTCTGTCATCCGCGGTGATAATTCCCTCGATGCGGTTAGATGCCTCTGTGCTCTGAATTTTCGCAACTTCCAGAAGTTCAGACAACGCATCCGCTTTAGCCTCGATAAAGAGATTTTGCTGCCCCTTGTATTCGTGAATCTGCGTCAGGTAGGCCACGACCTCTGGCGTCAGCAATTTGTTGTATTCTGTTTTGAAGTCGAACGCTCTCATGCACTGCCCTCATTTTAATTTCAATTTCATCAAATCTTATTGAATGATGCAATTATAGTATATCCTTGAATTACATCGCTGTCAATATCAATTTTCTCATTTTTGCATTAATGATAAAATTAGAATTTGGCTGTCGTCTGCTACGCATCATGTCCCCTCGCAGATGCTGACAATCGAAAGCTGTATCGTTACAATTTCAGATTGTCAGCAAAAAAGGCAGTCCGTCCCTCATCGGCACGGACCGCCTTTTGCATTTTCGGAGCAGGCATACAGCAACCTCTGTTTCCATTTTCCTGTATTATATCATGCTTTTTCATTTTGTGTCTCAAAGCGTGGAGAATTTCAACTTCTATCCCACTTTTCCTTCCTCTCGGATATACGGGAAAGTGGGTGTTTTCTTACTAAAATTTAGACATAAACCGCACGCAGCACCTTGAAAACTTCATGACCGTCCGATGGGGATATGTTTTCCGGCGAAGTACCGCATTCAGCGTGCCAAGGAGAACGAAACGCCGGAGTGAGATTCTCGGGCAGGAACGGCATCGGGCAGAACGGCAGCACTCAAAATATTTTTCAAAGGAGGAAACGAGTATCAATCTATTTGCACAGATCAAGATGGCAGTTCCCGTGAAGGAGGCTGCCGAATACTACGGATTGGAAGTAAACCGTGGCAACATGGTCTGCTGCCCCTTCCACGCCGACCGCACGCCCAGCATGAAGCTGAACGAGGACTACTTCTACTGCTTCGGCTGCGGGGCAAGCGGCGACGTGATCGATTTGACCGCGCAGCTTTTTCGCTTGTCGCCAGCAGACGCCGCCAGGAAGCTGGCAGCGGATTTTGGAATTGCCGAGCAGAAGCCGTCCGTTCTGGCGAAGCTGAAGTGTGGAAAGACGCAAGTGGAATCCAAACGCCACTGTTTCCGAGTGCTGAGGGATTACTTCGGTATCTTACAGGACTGGAAGGATCACTGTGCGCCGCAGTCACCGGAAGACCCCATTGACCCGCGCTATGTGGAAGCGTGCCACATGCTGGATCGCATCGGGAATATGCTGGATATTCTGATCTCCGGCACACCGAATGACCGTGCTGAGGTAGTGGCCGACTTACAGAAGGACGACCGCCTTGGGCTCATGGAAGAGAGGAACCGCCAAATCAGGGAGGTCGCATATGAACAAAGTTGAAACGCCGCGCTGGATGCAGGACAAGCACTTCAACGAGGTGCTGTTCTGTGAGGATTTTCTGGCGGTGCACCCGATGGTATGCGTCAGCGGCAGCTTTTTCACTGCGGATGGCCGCATCACTGATGAGGAGAGCATCCGCAAGCAAATTTACGAAATGCTCCGCCCGCATTTCAGCTGCGGCCTTGCAAAACGGGCCACTGGCCTTGTGGAAATGCTGAAACTGGAGGCCTATGCGCCAGATCTGCCCCTACACGAGGATCGGATTCACGTGGCCAACGGCACGCTGTTTCTCAGCGGAGAGTTCTGCCCTGAAAAAGAGTTCTGCCGCAACCGCCTGCCGGTCAGGTTCAATCCCAACGCGCCGCAGCCTGTAACATGGCTGCGTTTTTTATCGGAGCTGTTGGAGGAGACGGACATCCTGACCCTGCAGGAATACCTGGGCTACTGCCTGATTCCAACAAATCGCGGGCAAGTTATGATGCTGCTGAAGGGCAACGGCGGCGAGGGCAAGAGCCGCATCGGCGTGGTGATGCAGAAGCTTTTGGGCAGCAATCTGAAAAACGGCAGCATCGCCAAGGTGGAGCGCAGTCCCTTCGCCCGCGCCGATCTGGAGCACGAGCTGCTGATGGTGGATGACGACATGAAGCTGGAAGCGCTGAAATCCACCCACTATCTCAAGTCCCTCATCACCGCCGAAATGCCGATGGACTTGGAGCGCAAGGGCGAGCAGAGCTATCAGGGCAAGATGTACGTCCGGTTTCTTGCCTTTTCCAACGGCGATCTGGAATCGCTCTACGACCACTCGAACGGCTTTTACCGCCGCCAGCTCATTTTGTCGGTGAAGAAAAGGCCGCCGAACCGCGAGGACGACCCCTTTCTCGCGGACAAGCTCTGCGGAGAGATCGAGGGCATCTTCCTCTGGTGTCTCGAAGGCCTGCGCCGCTTGCAGGCCAATAACTTCCGCTTCACAGAGAGCAGTCAGACGAAAGCAAACCGCGAGGATGCCCGGCGGGAGGCCGACAATGTGCTGCTGTTCCTGCGCTCGGAGGGGTATATCCGGCTGAAGGCCGACAGCACCATTACATCGGCCAATCTGTACGCTATCTATACCATGTGGTGCAATGACAACGCCTACAAGCCGCTCGCCGCGCGGACGGTGAGCATGACGCTCAAAAAGCACGCCGATGAGTTCGGCCTGGAGCACGACAATCACATCCAGAACGCCCTCGGCAAGTGGGTCAACGGCTTCTGGGGCATCGAGGCGCTGGTCGCGCCGCCGGTTTTATGAGCTCAGACACGAAATTCTCCATCCCATCCATCCCAAGCATCCGGGATGGATGGGCGGATGGGATGGATGTTTTCAAGTTCAGCTGTGAGGGAGGACGTGTCCGCCGATCTGGCAGAGCTGAAACGGAAGGGGTATCTGCAAGACAGGTGAAAACCGGAAAGAAATTTGCGCGGCGGCGAAAGGATTTTACGAAACCGCGCTGCTCGGAACCGCGCATCGGCTTCACGGATGCGCGTGGTGCTGCACGGTTTAGAGCGAAGTCACACGGATTCGGAAAGTCGATACCCCTCACTTACGAAGAAGGCATCGACCGCCGCGTTTCCAGCGGATTTCAGGAAAACAGAATATTACGCCAAACAGCGAAGCAGGTTTTCGGAAAT
>ERZ791574.1321-NODE-1321-length-13360-cov-2.970988_pt1 | contig 13360 bp, 12 predicted proteins | sample MGYA00433098_ERZ791574 | MGnify/ENA primary metagenome ERZ791574 (study PRJEB30046, sample SAMN00791933) | human gut metagenome | study: EMG produced TPA metagenomics assembly of the A metagenome-wide association study of gut microbiota in type 2... | reverse complement strand
CCATGAAGGGGTTGTCCTCCACGGCGTTGCAGAACACCACCAGCTTGGCGCAGCCAAGACCGTCCCGGTCCGCCGTCCGGGCGGCGGTATCCTTGATGATGCGGCCCATGAGCTTCACGGCATCCATATTGATGCCGGCACGGGTGGAGCCAACGTTGATGCTGGAGCACACCAGCTCTGTCCGGTCCAGGGCCTCCGGAATGGAGCGGATCAGCTTTTCGTCGGCAAGGGTCATTCCCTTCTGCACCAGTGCGGAATAACCGCCGATAAAGTTGACGCCGCAGGTCTTTGCCGCCCGGTCCAGCGCCATTGCGAAGGGCACATAGTCCTCCGTCTCGCTGGCTCCGGCCACCAGAGCCATGGGGGTCACGGAGATCCGCTTATTCACAATGGGGATCCCGAATTCATGCTGGATGTCCTCGCCGGTCTTGACCAGCTTTTCCGCGTACCGGGTGATTTTTTCGTAGATCTTGTCACAGGCCTTCTTCGCATCGGGATCGCAGCAGCTCAGGAGGGAAATACCCATGGTGATGGTGCGGATGTCCAAGTGCTGCTGGTCGATCATGGCGATGGTAGAGAGGATCTCTTTTTGATTCAGCATCGTTCTCTCTCCTTATATTCTGTGCATGGCGTCGAAAATCTCTTCCCGCTGGATGCGGATGGACAGCTCCATCCCCTCCCCCAGCTCCCGAAGCTGGGCAGCCAGTTCCTCAAAGCCCACGTTGGCATTGGCGGCATCTACCGCCATGACCATGGTGAACTTGCCGTCCAGAATGGTCTGGGAAATGTCCAGCACGTTGACGTTCATCTCCGCCAGCTTGATGCACACGGCGGCGATGATGCCCACCTTGTCCTTTCCGATCACGGTTACAATTGCGTTCATACCTATCTCCATTCCGCCGCTTGATGCGGCTTATTTAATGATTTCCAAACAGTCAAAGGGACACGGGGAACCCATACCGGCTTCCCCGTGTTCCGCTATATCACTCAGATTTCGTCAAAGAATTTGGCGTGGATGGCCCGGACTGCCCGGTCCACGTCCCCCTCGTCCAGCAGGACGGAGACCCGGATCTCAGAGGTGTTGATCATCTGGATGTTGATGCCCGCCTCATACAGCGCCTCAAACATCCGGGCGGCCATGCCGCAGTTGGTCATCAGGCCCGCACCCACGATGGAGACCTTGCCGATGTTGCCGTCCACCTCGATATGGTCAAAGCACAGAACCTCCTGATTTTCCGTCAGGATCTCCTGAGCGTCCTCCAGATCCTTTTCGTGAACAGTAAAGGAAATATCCTTGCTGTCCTCCCGGCCAATGGACTGCAAAATGAGGTCCACATTGATGTTATGCTTGCTCAGCAGATCAAACACCTGAAACGCGACGCCGGGATTGTGCCGCAGCCCGATCAGCGCGATCCGCGCGATGCTGGTATCCTTCGCCACACCGGCGATGGTCGTCTTTTCCACTTTTGTGACCTCCTTCACTTTGGTTCCGGGTTTTCTCTCCAGACTGGAGAGCACTTCCAGATCCACCCGGAACTTCTTCGCCAGCTCCACGCTGCGGTTGTGGAGCACGCCGGCCCCTTGAGACGCCAGCTCCAGCATTTCATCGTAGGTGATCTCATCCAGATGCCTGGCGTTGGGCACGATCCGGGGGTCCGCAGTGTAAACACCGTCCACATCCGTATAGATCTGGCACAGTTTGGCCCGGAACGCCGCCGCCAGCGCCACAGCACTGGTGTCGCTGCCGCCCCGGCCCAGGGTCGTAACATCCCCGGCCCGATCCATTCCCTGAAAGCCCGTGATCAGTACGATCCTGTGCTGATCCAGCTCCGCCTGGACCCGCTCAGAATCGATCCGCTTGATCCGGGCGTCCCCGTGGACGGCGGTGGTCTGGATCCCCACCTGCCAGGCGGTCAGGGACACGCAGGGCAGGCCCATGGATTCCAGCGCCATGGCACACAAGGCTACGGAGATCTGCTCGCCTGTGGACAGCAGCATATCCATTTCCCGCTTGGAGGGATGGGAATTGATCTCCTCCGCCTTGGCAATGAGGTCATCCGTGGTGTCTCCCTGTGCGGAAAGCACTACCAGTACATCGTTGCCCTCCAAATAAGTTTCCGCAATGATACCGGCAACGTTGCGGATCCGCTGTGCGTCCCGCACACTGCTGCCGCCGAATTTCTGTACGATCAAGCTCATGGTTGTTCCCTCTTTGCTTCAGATTGCCGCCAGTCCATTGAAATCTTACCGACCGGCAGCAGGGTCCACTCCATCATACGCGGGAAGCCGGGATTGGGGAATCAATCCAGCACCCGCATCTTTGCCAGCGTGGGCAGGTAAGCCGCCAGCCGCTCCGCATCCGTGCCGGTGATGGGCGGCGTGATAAAGGCGGTCTCCGTGCCCTGTTCCAGCACCTTTGCGCTATGTAAGGCCTCCGGAAGGGTATCCGTTCCCACCCGGAAATACCAACGGTTCTTCAGCGTCAGCGGAGAGGCAAAGCCGCCGGTATCGGCGCTCCAGCCGATCTCCGGCCGGTGGCGCTCCTCCTGCAGACACTCGATCACATCCGCTACACAGGCAGAGGCGGTGGGCAGCTCGCCCGCGCCCTTGCCGTAGAACATGACCTCGCCGGTGGCGTTGCCCCGGACCACCACCGCGTTGAACACATCGTTCACATCGGACATGGGATTCTCTTCTGAGATCAGGTGGGGCGCCACATACGCAGTGCGGCGGCCGCCCTCCAGCCGCAGGCAGCGGCCCAACAGCTTGATGCGGTAGCCGTGGCATCCGGCGATCTCCACATCCTTCAGATCAATGCCGGTGATGCCCTCCATGGGTACCTGCGCCGGGTCCACCTGATGTCCAAAGGCCAGATCCGCCAGAATACAAATTTTGCGGCCGGCGTCGATGCCCTCCACGTCCGCCGTGGGGTCCGCCTCCGCGTAGCCCTTCTCCTGCGCCAGCTTCAAAACCTCGGCAAATGACGCGCCCTCCTTCACCATCTTTGTGAGGATAAAGTTAGTGGTGCCGTTCAAGATGCCGTAGATCTCATCCACGCGGTTGGCCGCCATGCACTGGGTCAGGGGGTGCAGCACAGGGATGCCGCCGCCTACGCTGGCCTCAAACAAGTAATTCACATGGTTCTTCCGGGCCAGCTCCAGCATCCGGTGCTTGGCCTGCGGGTCAACGGTCAGGGCGGTCAGCCATTTTAGCCGTGTCACCGTGTTGTGGTGATTGGGACAGGCAAAGGCATACAACACTTTCTTTTCCTTCATACTTAACTTCATAAAATCAACCTCCTAAAAAGAATGATGTTCATTTGTGTTAGTTGCCGGACTATTCTGGTGTCGTTCCTCTGCCGAATCTCACAGCAGCGTATCGCTCCCGTTGGTACGCTCGTTCCGGTCAGATACCGGAAGTCTTGGCACTACATCCCCAGGGAGCATATCCCACGCAGACCGGTCATTCAGTTTTCAAGGTTCTGTGTCTCCTGACAAAACTCATTTTACCGAAAAAACAGACCCCTTCCCGTATGTCCAAAACGATGGAAAACGGCTCAAAATCAGCATATTTCCACGCTTATGGAATCATGGTATAATGGTTGAAAACGGCAGGATTTTTCTGACGAGAGGGGGATTGTAGATGCGCACAAAGCTGTCTATCCCGGAACGATTAAAGGATTTGCGGGTGGTGGATAAGCGCCTGACCCTGGAGCAGTTGGCCGAGCAGACAGGGCTTTCCAAATCTGCTCTCAGCAAATATGAGAGCGACGACTATAAGGACATCAGCCCGTTTGCCATCGCTACGCTGGCGGAGTTTTACGGGGTGTCCACCGATTACCTGATGGGGTTGTCGGAAAACAAAAATCACCCAAACACAGAGCTTCAGGCCCTGCATTTGAGTGATGATATGGTTACATTATTGAGCAGTGGGAAAATTAACAACCGGCTGCTGTGTGAGATTGCCACACATGAGAACTTCCAGCGGCTGATGACGGATATTGAGATTTTCGTTGACCGGATCGCCGATATGCGGATTGCCCAGATGAATCTGGTGCTGGAGGCCACCCGGCAGGAAGTGATCCGCAGCCATGCTCCGGGGGATAACGACCTTTATGTCCGTACCCTGGAGCTGGGACAGGTACAGGAAAGTGACTTTTTCAGCCACACGATCCATGATGATCTGGACAGTATCGTTCAGGATATTCGTAAGGCCCATGTTACCGACCACACCACCGCCGATCCGCAGCCGACTTTCACGGAGGTTAAGGAAAAATTTGACCGTGCCATGCAGCTGGGCAGTAATGAGGAACGGGTAATCCACGAGTTTTGCGACCAGATGCAGATTCCCTTTGACAAGATTGCATCCGAGGATTTTTCAGCATTTATGCGGATACTGAGCTTGTCCAGGTTGCTGAAGAATCCCAACAATATGAGGGGAAAGGCTCGGCCGCACGGGTATAACAGCACAAAGAAAAGGAAGCGGCGATAAAATAAATACTCGTTTCATGCAGGAAACTGTATTTTGGAAAATTTCGCAAGTTAAATTTAGCCGGAAATCCACGACAAAAGACCCCTTGTTGGGTGATGAGTGGATTACTCATCCCTCGTATAATTTCTTAGTGACACTAAAAAGAGGCTGCCGCATTTATGATTTGTTAATCATGATGCGACAGCCCTTTTTATAAATTTTTCTGTGCGTTCGCCCTATGCCATTAAAGAGAAGATTAGCGTTTTGCTTCAATCTCCACAATATTTATGTCCACAATTTCTTTTAGTACCAAGTACGCATTTTTAAAAATAATCTGCCATTCCTCATCAAGTGGATCAATGATTTCGTGAAAAAGAGCGTTGCGCAAACGATAGACAAAATCCAGGAACCATAAAATGCTATTTGTTTTCAGAATTTCAAACAAGTCTTTATACCATTGTGCTTCGCTCGCCGTCATATCTCTGACAGGCTGCCATTCAACATCCCTGTGATATAAAAAATAATTCAACGGGCGCTGTCGAACTATTTCATAAGTATCCCTGTTGCGCATCATCTCTTCCTTTGTCTTAAATGATTCGTCTGTGGCATTGAGCGAAAACACAGACCATATTGCAGAAATTGCCTGTTTTTCAAGATCGTGAATTTTGGCTGTTACTCTTTTGCCGTAAGATGCTTTTCCATACATCTCTTTAAATATTTCGACAATCTCATGAACAACTCCATAGTTAATCTCTTGCAAGAGCCATGACAAATAGTCCTGCTCACTAATGCCTGGATTCTGTGCTATGTATTCAGACGAACGATTCAAAATATCGGAAATGTTCAACCGAAAATTCAGGTTTTCGTTATAATCTTCCCCGTAATACTTTCCGAAGAGTCGAACAAATCCGGTGATGATAAAGCTCCATTTCGTTCCACGATTTCTGTTCATCTTAAATCCGACTATAAGACATTCAGATTTATCTGGTGGGATCTGCTTGTATGTGAAATCGAAGTTCTCATTGATATTATAAAAGTCCCATAGATAGTATTCTGGATATTTCTGAAGAATAACATTACGACCTTCTTGATATACTTTTTCAATTGACGCCATAATGTTTTCGTCAATGATTAGCTTTTTATAGCCAGTCGTTCTGTAAAACTTTTTGTATGCATCCAGATACTTTTTATCGCCGCGTCGGTTATATGCTTCTGGGAACATAGTTCTCAAGGTAGAGATATATGCAAACCAAGTTTTAATAAAAAGAGAAACAAAATCTGCCTCCGTGACTGTTTTCCAGTTTTTATATGTCTTGTCTGGCATTGCAGTCACACCTCCACATTGGGAACCTTGCCACTCAGCCATGCCAATGCAGCATTTTCACCCTGCTCAATTGCCATTTCAACAGCCCTCTTTGCATATTCGAGTAACTGTGCAGATTGACGGCGCAGAGAAAAAGACATTTGAACTTTTTCTGCAATCTCAGTCTGTATATTGTTATCAATTTGGGGAAGGGGCATTGATAGTAATTCATCTTTCGTAATGGCGGCTAAAATGGTGCCTGAGCAGCGTTGCTTTAACAATGCCTGTATAACTTCTGATTTGAAAAGCACCAATAGCGTTTCTGAGTTAATACTATCAGATGTCAATACATAGAATCCGGTTGAACACAGTGCACCATCAAATTTATCTGTAATCAGCGCACAACTTTGTAAAGAACCCTCAACAGAAGAAACTAAAACCTGTCCCGCATTTACTTGTCTTCTTGCACGAGAGGGGAGTTCAGAACCTTTGATAAGTTCAACATCGGTAATGTCACCCGAGTTGCCTACATTAGCAAGTTCTATGTATTTGTATAGTTCATCTCTTTTCGGGAGATAGTTCTTGTCATGAATATCACAGAGTGAACTTACGGTATCAGTAGTATGCAATCCTTTCGCATATGTCTCATACTTTGGTTGATAGTATTCAGCATCCAATCGACCAGTTACTTCAAAGGAAGCAGAATACAGCTTGTTGGAAATAGAGCTACCCTCATATTCAGATATCCTAAGATATTTTTCCAGAACATCAATAGCTTCGTTGTATCTTCTTTGGGCTTGCTGCTTAATATACACTGACTGATTATAAAGTTGTTCTACAGATTCCTGTAAATTTGCGGAATATTCAGGAACATGAATTCCACCTATTGATTTAAGCGTAAGATGCGGTTGCCCAGTTTGGCTGGCGGATCTCCACATCAGTTTCTGACCAAAAGAACTGTGCAAAAACGCCCAAAGATAAAACTTGTTTAGATCAGTCATTTCGCCTGTTCTGAGAATTATTACATCTCGGCAGGTAGCATAAACGCTATACTCATCCGTGACAAGCCCCACCTTTGCCAATGTGTTACCACCTTTTGCGATAATAATGTCTCCAGGATAGGCCAGTGCAATGGTTCTACTATTAGTCTTTAGCACTTCTTCAGGCAGAAAAACTGTTTTATCTGAAATAACAACAAGCCCGTCGACGATTTCGTTTACTCGCAGAAATGGAATGTTGTTTCTATCAAAACTGTAACATCCTGTAATCGAAGGATAGAAAGCACTGCAATCCGTTTTTCCATTGTGATCGGAGATGGTTTTTCCTTCCATAGATGCAAGAACTCTTTCCAAAATGAGGTTGTCTTTCTGGTAGTATTCGGCATCTAAACGAAGCAGCTTATCCTTAACATATCGGAGAGTGATTTCGCTACATTCCAGCCCATCCATCAAAGCCTTATATTTGGCTTCGTCAAAAGGTTCAACGGATGGGCTTATTGAAAAAAACTCAGACCTTCCTTTTTTGCAAACTCAATAAATGCTTCCGCAATGCCCGCTGGAGTCAAACCATCATGACTATATAAGTCATGGTCAACGATCAAGTGTCCGTGGTGATCAAGAACATTTTCTCCCGTAACAGGATCCTTCACATAAATTTTATCGCCAGAATTGTCCTTGCTTGGCTTCTGCATGGTGGCGAAGAAGATCGGATAATCTTCCTTTTTAGGACACAAGACATCATCCCACTTCTGCACAAACAGAACTGAAGTTTTAGTTCCGGTATGAGGCTTGAATACATTGCCATGCAGCCCAACAACGGCAAGAATACGGCAGCGTTCAGCAATGAACTCACGAATGTATTTGTCGCTGGCATTGTTGAAGCGCCCCTGTGGTAAAACGATAGCCATACGGCCACCTGGTTTCAGAAAGTTCAGATTGCGTTCAATAAACAGCACATCACGCCCAACTTTGTTCTGCCACTTGCCGGCACTGTTTTTGCCAAGTTCATAATGAGAAATGATGGTGTTTTCTTTAATGTCACCAGCAAACGGGGGATTAGCCATCACGAGATCGAACTGGAACTGGCTATAATCCTTCACACCGGCGGGTTGGAGCTTTTTCAGTTTCTTAAAACCTTCGTTATAGGTATCAATCCAATCTTCCTGCTTGGTAGTTTCACCCCAACGGGAATAGTCCAGTGTGTTCAGATGAAGTACATTGGTCTGACCATCACCCGCAATCAAATTAAGGGTACGAGCTACACGGACGGTCTTTTCGTCAAAATCAATCGCAAAAACATTGTCCCTAACAAAATTGGTTTCTTCAGGGATTCGTTCCGCAGCAGTAAATCCATCACCTTCAGGAAGGCCTTTTTCTCTGCGAATATCTTTCCAAACTTTAAAAATGCTATGAACGGTAAAGCCGGAGCTGCCACAAGCGGTGTCGATAATCTTATCCTTGGTTGTCGGATTCATCATCTTTACACACATATCAATGACATATCGAGGCGTAAAATACTGGCCTTTTTCACCCTTCTGAGCCTTACTCATCAGGTACTCAAAAGCGTCGTCTACAACATCAAGATTGTTGTTAAATAGCTTTATATCCTGCAAAGAGGCAACACAAACCGCAAGATGAGACGGGGAAAGCAGAATTTTGCTTTCATCTGTAAAGATGCCTTCCCATTTCTTCTTGGCATCATCAAACAGCCCCTGTATCTTTTCTTTCAGTTCAAAATCGGTGCCTCCGGTGTTACGAAACTGCAAATAGGCAGTAGGATCATTAGCACAGATTAACTCATCATATAACTTGGCAAAAATGAGCTTGAAGATTTCTTCAAAGGAATCCACGCCTGCACTCGCCAGAACTTCATCTTCCATCTCCTTAATCAGGGAACGGAGGGACTTTTTCTGAGTGCTGATTTTATCCTTGCGTTTCAGATCTTCATAGGTGAACTTTTCGTTAATGATGTCTGAAAGCTTCTGGGTAGCCTTGGGAATATCGCTGATTTCCTCAAAGAAATTAGGATCCTTTCGGTTGTAACAGGAGATCTGTTCGCCATTTGTCCAGACACCGATAGGTGCACCAGTAGCATTGCAGTAAGACTTCAGCTGCTCCTTGCCATCAGTGAGCTTTGGCTTTTTCAGCTCCACGATGATATAGGGAACCATCGGGCGATCTTTATCCATGATTGCAATATCAGCCCGCTTTACTTCACGTCCAAAGTGAATCGGGGTTTCCAGCTGAATTCGACTTGCCGCATATCCGTATTCGTTCATGAGTTTATGAATATAGAGTTGGCGAACAGCTTCTTCGGGAGTAAGTTTAATTGCCTTATCACGGATTGCACAAGTGATATAAGGAACCTCTACACCGCGGACAGACTTCATGAAAATGCGAGACTCTACTGCGGATTTGTCCTCCGCAGAAAAAAGGGTGTCGTCGTATGTAGTATTTTTAAAAAGTTCATTCAATGTCATTTTTATTTCCTCCTGATGCGGTACCCGCACAAATAAGTTGCTCGATTTGTGTAACTTGTTCTTCTGAGGGGTCTACTGCGATTAGTTGTCTTATCAGGCCCCACAGTTTGGGCTTTCTACTGAGTTCTGCGTTTATGTCTGGTGGTGGCGTTCCCTTTGCGCTTGCGAAAAGGGCCAGCATATTTTCGCGCAATTCAGGAGGCGGCTGAAGCTTCTCTAATAACTTTAGAAACACTTCCTCAGAGGGAAAAATCACGCCGCTCTCAATCGAGCTGAGAGATGCATTGGTGATATCAACAGCCAGCGCCAGTTGCCTTTGCGAAAGATGCGGTTGCTTCTTTTCTCTTGATTGCTTGATCCACTTGCCGAGTTTCTTCTTATCGGCAGCTGATACAGCCATTGATATTCCTCCCTTCATATTGTTAGCTGTTAATTAACAGCTAACAATATAATAACACATCTGAATTCTAAGCGTCAAGACGATTTGCTCTCAATTATCGAGTTGATGAATCTCAATTTGTGAAACTTTAAAGAGCCGGACTCCGTTAAAGAAGTCCGGCTCTGGTTCTATGTTTAAATTATTCCGTCATGACCTCAACCATCATCCTGGCCCCCAGCTTAAAGCTATTCTGGAATAGCAGGCATTCTGCCATGGTTTGATGTTCATGTACTGCTTCCGTGTACCGGGAGAACAATTCCTTCTGCTCATCTGTCATGGTAGCAAGAAGTTTTTCCTCGTTCCTGGTAATCAAACGGAGTACTTCTTTGTATTCCTTGCATCCGATTGTATCGTATTCTGTCGGCTCAATATTGCCGTACCACAATTCTTCTAAAATCCTCATACAGCATCCTCCTTGTAGATCAGCTCCCGGAGGATGATTTCCTCTGCACAGCTGTGGATGCTGTTCATGGCTCTGACCCATGACATCTGATCTTGGGTTTTCAATTCCTCTGTGATTCCCTCGGCTTCTTTCATCTGGACAATGATACAATCCAGCCGGTTTTGTGCTTGCTCATTCAGATCAGCCAGATAGGTCCAAAGCTTGCTGGTCAAAACCAGGTCATTATACTGGGCTGGATGGTACTGCTCCAAATAGTCTTTGTGCATCCGCCCCCAAATCCCAATAGGCCGGGTTTCTTCCGGCAATTCCAAGTCAGGGATGTAGTAGTCGCCAACCAAAGTATAATGCAGGCCATTGTGTTCATCGTAAATATGTTTTTTGAGTTCTTCCATGTTGTTGATCTCCTCATTCTGGTGTGATAGTTAGCAAGCCTGGCTCTCCAGAAATATTGGTAAATCATTGGTAAAACTGAGGTTGAAACACAGGAAGGCTTGATTTACAAGCGTTTTTTCACGTCCGGCAAATCCTGCCGTGGCAAATAAAAAGTACATGTATCATGAATATCAAACACCTTTCTAATTATGTTTTTTCCTATTTTACCTGAAATTTCTGTATTTTGCAAAAACAAGAAGGCGTCTGGTGGAAAAGGTGGGCACTTTTTCTCTGCCTCGACAGAGAAAAATACATGTTTGGTGCATTTATGTGTGGAAATAAATGCACCCTTCACGCACCCCTCCTAGCGCAGTAATTGCGTTTATTTCTTAAAATTTTATAAATTTTACGCAAATCAGATGCAATTTGCTAAGATGTCTGATAAGATGAAGCTATCCGAAGGGAAGTTCGGGCAAGTAAAGGGAAAACGTATTGCGTAAGGAGGTATGACAGATGAAGAAAAAATTTGTTGTAGTTGGGGCAATGGCAGGCACGCTTATTTTTACACAAAGTGCCCTTGCGGCAGGGCTTGCGGTTACGCCGTCCAAAAACACGCTTTCCGTGCAGTCGGGAGAGGGCGTGCAGACGGTGGAGGCTGTCCCCGCGTATCTGTATCAGGATAATAATTATTTTATGCTGCGCGATTTGGGGAAAATCCTCGGCTATCGTGTCGATTGGAACGAAGCGAAAAAGCAGGCTTCTCTGACAAAGGAAAGTGCTGCGCAGGATTTGCAGCATCTGAGTGCGGCAAAGCAGGCAAAAGCCGTACAGCAAAGCAAGCAGACCATTCTCGTTGGCGCAACGGAATACGAAAACATGAATTGCCTGAATATTGACGGTTATAATTATTTCAAGCTGCGCGATTTGGTCGAGATTATGGACTTCACCTGTGGATGGGACAGCGAAAAGAATCGGATTCAGCTCTCCACAGGCGAGCAGAACGACGAGGGAGTCAGCATATCCGTAAAGGATTTTCTGGTTGAAGGGGCGAAGCAGAAGGAGATTGAGGAGGATGTGCCTTATGTCCCTGATTCGAAGGATTATGCAGCACTGGAGGTCTATATGCAGAAGAATGTAGACAAGGACTTCAAGGCGGCTGATTTTATTATCACAGAAGCAGAGGAGGGCAGCAATACGCCTAACCTCATCACACTGGATATGCGTCTGAATGTAAACGGTGTTATGACAAAGAATTTCGGCTATCGGGTTCTCTGTATCAATAAAAAAGCAGCGCTGATTACCTTTATCGGGGAAAAGAATCCCGATTTTGATATCACAAAGGCAGGTGCGCAGAAGCTTTCCGATGCTGATGCAAAGCAGATGGCATTAGATATGGATAAAAACAGCTACAAGGTAGAGAAGCAGACGGTTTCCCGCTATTTCGATATGCAGGAGCTGAAGCAGAAATGCGAGGTAGAAACGACCTATATTGACAATGGGGGCGCAACCTTCGTAACGGCGCACGCCTTTGATGCAGAATAACAGCTGATAATTTTATATAGAAGAAACACAAACAGGAACAGCAAAGCAGAAGCAGCCTTGATGTTCCTGTTTTTCGTTGGCAATAAGATATAGATGTGCTATAATATTCACATTAAATGTAACTTTTTGGGGAATTTTGAATATTTCAAGGGCAGAGTGAGGCTTTACAGCGTCAGGCAGAATTCGCGGCAGAGCTTGAGATACAAAAGACAGAACGACAGGAGAGGATCGCCTTATGAGACGAAGAAAACTGCTGATTGCAGACGATTCTGAAATGAACCGCGCAATTCTTGCAAATGTACTGGATCAGGAATTTGAAGTGATTGAAGCAACAAATGGGCAGGAAGTCATCATTGCGTTGCAGAGCTATGGCACGCAGATTTCCGCATTGCTGCTGGATATTGTGATGCCTGAGATGGACGGATTTGAGGTTCTGGAGGAAATGAACCGCAGACATTGGATTGAGGATATCCCCACCATCATGATTTCCGCGGAAACCAGCAATACCTACATCGACCGTGCATTTGAACTGGGTGCATCTGACTACATCAGCCGTCCCTTTGTACCCGGCATCGTTCGCCGCCGCATCATCAACACAATCCTGCTGCATACCAAAAAGCATCAGCTGATGGACGTGGTTGCGGATTGGTTTTTCCGCAGAGAAAAAAGCAACGAGGTTATGATATCGATTCTGGGCTATGCCTTGGGGCTGCGCTGCGGGGAAAAGGGGATGCACATGTCCGGCGTAAGCCGTGTGACGGGGCTTTTGCTGCACTGTCTGATGAAGCGGACGAACCGCTATGCGCTGAATCCGGATGATATAGATGTAATTTGCATGGCGGCAAGCCTGCATGATATCGGGAAACTGCTGATTCCGGAGGAAATTCTGACAAAGCCCGGCAAGCTGACTGAGGAGGAATTTGCCATTGTGAAACGGCATACGGTGATTGGTGCGGATATTATTTCGGGAATGTCTGTGTATCAGAATGAAAAACTGGTGAAATACGCCACGATGATCTGCCGCTGGCACCATGAGCGTTGGGATGGCAAGGGCTATCCGGACGGGCTGGCAGGGGATAATATTCCCATTGCGGCACAGGTGGTTTCCGTTGCGGATGCTTATGATGCGCTGACGAATGAGCGCAGCTATAAAGAAGCCTTTTCGCATGATACGGCACTTGCTATGATGCATAACGGCGAATGTGGCAGTCTGAATCCGCTCCTGCTTGAATGTATGGATGAGCTTTCGGAGACCCTGCGGCATGGCGTGGAGAAAAAGCCTGTGGGACAGAGTGCGGAGCAGGTATATGAAACGGTGGAGGAGCTTTACAGTGGACAGGATGTCATTGCGGC
>ERZ791574.1318-NODE-1318-length-13383-cov-4.945153_pt1 | contig 13383 bp, 10 predicted proteins | sample MGYA00433098_ERZ791574 | MGnify/ENA primary metagenome ERZ791574 (study PRJEB30046, sample SAMN00791933) | human gut metagenome | study: EMG produced TPA metagenomics assembly of the A metagenome-wide association study of gut microbiota in type 2... | reverse complement strand
CATGACCAGCAGACCCGCGGGCACTGTAAAAGGGGTGCCGCCCGCAAAGCTGACCGTGGCCGTAGTGCGCACGCTTTTTGTCACATTGCCGGAGGACGGCCTCTGCACCGTCACGCTGGCCATGGCTGCCCCTGCTGTACCGCGGGCCAGCAGTGTCAGCACCAGCAGCAGTGCAAAAAAGCGGACAATCCACCCAAGCCGCTGGCGCTGGCGTGGGTCCATCCCGGTAAGCAGTTCGATAGGTCCTCATCCTTTCACGGCTCCGGCCAGGATCCCCTGTTCCAGATACTTTTGGCCGAAAGCAAAAATCAGTACGGCGGGCAGCAATGCAAACAGGCTGGCCGCCATGGTCAGTGCCAGGTCGCGGGTAGTATCGGTCAGATAGAGTGACAGCGACCAAAGCGACTGTGTTTTTAAAAAGGTCATAGGCTGTTCCAGCGCATTCCAGGCATCCAGAAAGCTCATGGTCAGCGCAGCCAGGATACCGGGCAGCCCCACTGGCAGGCCGATTCGCGCAAACTGCTGCCACGGGGTCGCGCCATCTATAGCGGCAGCTTCCAGCAGCGGCAGAGGAACAGCGTCAAACCCGCGCTGCATCACAAATACGGGAAATGTGCTGAATGCCCCCGGCAGAATGACCGCCCAGACAGTATCCATCAGTCCCAGGTGGTTTATCGTCAGATAGGCAGGCACCATAGTGACCTGGAACGGCAGCAACATTAAAATAAGGTACAGCCCCCGCACGGCCCCGCGCCCGCGAAATTTCAAGCGGGAGAGTGCCCATGCGGCGGGAGCACCCACGACCAATTGACCAGCCAACTGCGGAAATGTCTGCAGGCAGGTGTTCCAATAGGTGGTAAAGTATTCCGGTGTGTCCAGCAACAGCTTGACAGCAGGTTCCAGCGCAGGGTAGCTGGGCAGCAGGGTCCACGCAGCCTGCCCGCTGCCGGAAAGCGCCGGGCCGATGGTCGCTGCCAGCTCCTCCGAGCCGGTCAGCGTGCCCATCAAAAGGAACCATAGCGGGAACCATACGAGCAGGACGAATGGGAAAAGCAGAATTTTTTTTAGAGCCGTTTTATGCATACCGCGATCACCGCCCCCAGCGCCCCTGCCATCAGGATTGCTGCGGCGCTCAGCCTTGGCAGATCCAGTGCCAGGAACCAGTTGTTGAACAAATGCTGCAATAAATAGATGCTTTTTTCCGGGTAGGCCCCGGCCACCAGATAGGCTTCGCGGAAAACTTTAAAGGTGTTCAGCAGACTCAGCACCAGCGTGACGGCCAGTGTGGGCAGCAGGTTGGGCAGGGTAATGGCTGTAAACTGCCGCCACCCACTGGCACCATCCACGGCAGCGGCCTCGTACAAGTCTGTGGAGATGCTGTCCAGCCCGCTGGACCAAAGGATGCTGTCATAGCCGATGTTTTTCCACAGATAAGTACCGATCAGCACCCAGAACGCAGCATCCGTGCCCATAAAGTCACAATGGGTGCCAAAAGTTCCGTTCACAAGGCCGTTTTGGGCAAACAATACTTTCCAGAGCAGTGCAAGGCTTGCCACCGGCAAAGCCATGGGCAGCAAAAAGGTCGTGCGGCAGACCTCGGCCCAGGAGGTGTTTTTTAAGCCTTTCGCCCGTAGCGCCAAAGCCAGTGCCAGACTGAGCGCCAGCAGCAGCGGAACGCATACTCCGATAAACCGCACCGTATTTTCCACCGCCAGTCGGAACGCATCGTTGCCCAGTACCGCCGTATAGTTGGCAAGGCCCACAAAGTGTCGCCCCATCGTGTCGGTCACGCTGCGGCGCACCGTCTCCACAAAGGGGGCCAGCACAAACAGGGTGACACCGCACAGGCTGGGGCCCAGAAACAGCCAGGGCGTAGGGTCCGGGTGTTTGTTTTGTCTTTTCTGCATACAATTTTTTCCTGCAAAGCGATGCGCGGGGCAGCATGGCCGCTCCGCGCACCGATGTTACTTTTGTTCTGCCAGATACAGCGCCAGATCACTCTGCACACCCGCCACAGCGGCGGCCACGTCCTCGCTGCCGTCAATGATGGCCTGGGCATGGTTTATAAAGTTCTGCTGCAGCATCACCGGGAACAATACAGGTGTGGTGCAGTTGGCGTAGAAGGCATCCAGGTCGCCGACATACGCGCCGGTCACTTTACCCGTTTTTGCGCCGCTTACCGTCGCTTTGACGGCATCGAGTTTTTCCCGCAGGCAGTCCGCCCGCACCGTTGTACCATCGGAGCAATACTGGCTTTGCACATCGGTGCCGAAGAACGCAGCGGCCAGCCCCTTTGCGGCGTCCGGATTTTTGCTGTTGGCATTCACGCCCACCAGTACCTGCGGGTTATAGGCACCCTGCGTCAGGCCGGGCATCGGGATCATATCCACGGGAACGGCCTCGGCATCCGCATCAAAAATATCGTTGGTGCGCGCCATTGCAATGACGGCGTAGGGGGTGGCAACATCCATCCAGCCGAATTTGGCGCGGCTGCAGGTGCTGTACTCGTCCTGCTGTGCATCGATGGTGACAATGTCCGCGTTGTCGTAGCTCTGGGAAGATACACCGTCCATCTCGGTGTTGATATAGTCAGCCATGCCATAGTAGTCGGCAGTTGTTTTCACAAAGGTAAATATCTTGGTCAGGGCGTCTGCATCCAGTGCGCCGTCGTGCAGCAGGGCATTGGCACTGGAAGGCAGGAGCAGCTTCGCGAAGTCAACGCCGCTGGCCAGCGCCAGAGCATACTTCTGGTCATCGGGCAGAGCCGTGTAATATTCATCGCTGTACTGCTCGGTGTCGGGGCGGGGTGCAGCGGCCAGCACGGCGTCCTGCAGGTCGTTCAGGTCGGTCAGGCCGTCCAGCGTGCCCGCGTCACCACAGAGTGCCGGGACGATGAACCGCGCAGGCAGCACATAGGCCCTGCCATCGGTCATAAACGGATCGATGATATTGCTCTGCAGCGCATCCAGCGGCACGGTGTCACTCATGTCAGCCAGCATTCCCTTATTGATATAGGTCGTGTAGTCGACACGATCCAGAAGCAGCACATCAGGCCCTTCCCCGGCCAGCAGTTCGGTGTTCAGCTGGGTCAGCGCATCGTTGATGGCGGCGCTGACATCATCGGGGTCGGTCTGCACGGCGGTTTCAAAGGTAACGTCCACCTCGGGATTGGCTTTTTTGTAGGCGTTCACGGCCAGCCGCGCCGTGGCGGAATCCGCCAATGACCAGACGGTCAGCGTTGTGTCGGCATGGGTGGGCAGCGTTTCGTCATAGTGATAGAAATAGAGATCGCCGTTTCCGCCGCTGTCGCCAAAGAGCAGGACCATAAAGTCCTCCGCCGCCGTGCGCAGCAGAGAGAGCGGATAGTTGCTGGAAATGCTCATCGCTGTGCCCTCGGCAGGGACGACCTGCTCCGGCAGGGTGCCGCCGGGGGCCAGGCGGTAGATGCCGTCCGTGCAGGCGTAATAAGCCGCGCCGTCTGCGTCGCCGGTCAGCGCTTGAGAACTGGTCGCATTGGGGACCGGGTTCAGCAGTTCGGTGCTTGCGCCGGTGGCGGGGTCCAGGGCGTTCAGGATAATATCGCCGGTATTATTGTCAAAGCTCAGGTAAACAAGCTGGTTGCCGACTGTCGTGAGGGAGTTGAGGCTGTACGCCAGATCCTGCGGCAGTGCGGCGGTCGTAACACTGCCGTCAGTCAGGCTGACCTGCACAAAATCCACGGTGTCGCCGTTGGAGACAAAATCCAGCTTATCCCCCTGAAATACAGCTGTGTTGGGGTTGATGCCCTGCTTTACCGTGTCATCCTCTACAACGGTTTTGGTTCCGTCAGGTGCCTGCAGAACCAGCCCGGCATTCTCCCCGTCATAGGTGATAAGCGCCTGCTCACCGTCCGGCGCAACGAGGATCCACGTGACCATCGCATCGCCCACGTCAAACGCTGCAGGTTCCGATGTCCAGTTGGTTCCGTCAGTGCTGGTGCGGCGGGTGTAGTCTTCGATGCTGTCCTCCCCCACCTTGCCGGTGTACAGAACAATCGTTCCGTCCGCCAGCTGCGTCGGGTAAGAGATGAGCTGCTCACCGCCAAGGTCAACGCGGCTCTCGACCCAGCGGCCCATCTGGGTATCGGTGGTGTCTGCAGCGGTCAGGCTGGGAGTGGTGTCCTGCCTGGCGCAGCCTGCCAGACTCAAAATAAATGCCGTGCATAATCCGGCACTGATGATTCGTTTCATAAGTATGTGCCCTCCTTCATCGGGTGTAGCACCAGTATACCGCCCGAATCTTGAATTGTCCTTGAAAAAAGCTGCGGCTTTTCAAGACTGTTTCAAGGTTTGGGGTGTATACTAGAAAGGGAAAAGGAGAATTATGCCATGCGGATTTTATTGATCGAAGATGACCGCGCCCTTTGCACGGCGCTGCTGCCTGCCCTGCAAGCTGCGGGCTATACTGTAGATACCTGCCACGACGGCGTAGACGGCAAAGCCCTTTTGTGCGGCGGCGCATACGATGTCTGTGTACTGGACCGGATGCTGCCCGGGCTGGACGGTCTTAGCCTGCTGCGGGCCGCCCGCGCCAAGGGATGTACCACCCCGGTGTTAATGCTGACGGCCCTGTCCGGCATCAATGACCGGGTGGACGGCCTGGATGCCGGTGCAGACGATTACCTGGGCAAGCCCTTTGACACGCGGGAGCTTCTGGCCCGGCTGCGGGCACTAACCCGCCGCCCCGGCACCACTGCCGAATCTGCCATACGCTGCGGTGACGTGACGCTGGATGCCGCCCAACTGACCCTGAGCGGGCCAAAGGCCGCTGCGGCCCTGACCAAGAGGGAGGCCGATCTTTTAGAGGTACTGCTGCGCACACCGGGGCAGCTGCAGACCCGTGCGGTGCTTTTGGCGCGGGTTTGGGGACCACTGGCCGAAGTTGAGGACGCTAATCTGGACTGTTACATCCATTTTGTGCGGCGGCGGCTGAAAGCCGTAGGCAGTGCGGTAACGATCACCACCGTGCGCGGTAGCGGCTATAAGGCGGAGGTACCGCCATGCTGACTGCACTGCACCGCCGTTTGACCCTGCTGATGACGGCGCTGACCTCGTTGGTGCTGGCAGGTGCGCTGGTCGTGACATGGAATTATGCCGCCGCCCAGTACAGGACCGCCGCGGAGACGCTGCTCACGCAGAACTTTTCTGCCATCGTTGACCGGCTGGACAGCGCCGACAGCGTAAGTGACGCTTGGCTGGCTGACCAGGAGCACAACAGCGGCTGCCTTTTGTTTTTGTGGGACAACGGTGCCGCGCTGCATTTTGCGGGCACCACGGGCAGCGCCGATGCCCGCAATGCGGTTGAACCTCTGTTAGAAGAAGGTTTTTCCCCCCTGCTGGACACAAGTCTGCATGACAGCAGCGGTGCCGTGCAGCGGCAAAGCGCGGTGTTCACGCTGAACGAATACCGCTGCCACGCAGCCTTGCTGCCGCGCGGCACAGCAGGCAGTTATCTGCTTGTGGCCGCTTTACAGGATATGGGCTTTGTACACCGTCATGCGGTCCAGACAGTTGTGCAGTATGGTGCGATCTGGTTCACTGGCACACTGCTGCTGGCGATCATCAGCTGGCGGCTGACCGGCAAAGCGCTGGCTCCGACGGCATTGGCCATGCGGCGGCAGAAGGAGTTCATCGCCGCAGCCGGGCACGAACTGCGCAGCCCGCTGGCCGTAGTAAAAGCAAGCCTGGACGCTGCGTGCCGCACTCCTGTGACTGAACGCGCCACCCTTTTGCGGAATGCCGAGCAGGAGACGGACCGTATGGCGCGGCTGGTGGAGGATCTGCTGGTGCTGGCCAACGGCGACTTGGATGCCTTGCCGGCCCATCTGCACCCCATCGCACCGGATAACCTCTGCCTAGAAGTATACGATGCGTTTTTCCCGTTGGCGCAGCAGCGCCAACACCCGTTAAGTCTGACCCTGCCGGAGGACAGCGTTCCTTCCATAGAGGCGGACCCGGACCGTGTAAAGCAGCTGCTGGCAATCCTGCTCAACAATGCGTTTGACCACACCCCCGCGGGCACCCCCGTGGAACTGTGCTTGACATACTGTGGGGAAAAAATCACCCTGGCCGTGCAAGACCACGGCCCCGGCATACCGGATGCCGAAAAAGCTCGGGTCTTTGACCGTTTTTACAGCGCTGATCCCAGCCGCACCGACAAGCACAATTTTGGCCTTGGTCTAAGCGTAGCCAAGGAACTGGCCCGGCTGCATCATGCAGACTTGACCGTGACCGACACCCCTGGCGGCGGGGCAAAATTTGCGGTGACTTTTGCGGCAAGGATATCTTAATGCTTGATTGACATCCATAACCGAAAGATGCATCAGCGAACCCTGCTGATGACTATGTACAATACATTAGACGGTGAGCAAACTCTCTAATGAAATCCATCATAGGTGGATTGTCGCCTTGAATTGTGAATGTCGTGTAAACAATTAGCACTTACTGTTGACCGACTGCTAATCTGTGGCGTATACTAGACTTACAGATTTATTCTGTACCAGCACCTTTACAACTGAATACACAGCATAACAGGTACTTTACTCTCTCGGTGGGGCGCACAGCAAGGTCAAGGCAGACCCTAACTCACGGCAGGGAGAGGACATAATGATACTCCAGATGCCCTACAGCTTCAGATAGGGTGACCGCGCTTGGGTTGTAAGAAGTAAGACCCTTGCAGAGTCAGTGTACGGTCGTTGCCAGCGGCTTGCCTGTTGTGTTCCCAAGTCTGGGGGCGAGCGGCAAATTAGACATTTTTCTTCAGCATTTATTTTGATGTACACGGTTTCTTTTATTATCTATATAACTGTGCAATTGACGCTACTATGCGTATTATTTGATTTTTATTGAATTCACATCAAGATTTGCGGAGAAAGTGTACCCTTACGCCCGGATAGAACAGAGAAAATATTGAAAGAGCCCGGAGGGCCTTACCAAATCGGTAAGGTTCTCCGGGCTCTTTTTTCTCCCCCGGAAAGTGTATTCAAGAGGGTTATACGGAATAACGATGTAGCACGGAAAGGAAGTGTACTTATGATTAGACCAATTCTGAGAGATTGTGCAAAATACGCACGAGGACCGCCAAAGTGAATCAGAACTGATTCACTCTGGGGTGGTAAAACCGAAAAAGTGAATCAAATTTGATTCACTCTCACATCTCGCCCAAACGCGCCCTGTGTGGGGCGGATGCTCTGCATCGCACACGGACGCGACATCACCCGCAAAACCGCCGCTTGGCGCGTTTGTGGGGCTGTGGGGCGGCGTGAGCCGTACAACTTACTACTGGAGAGTAAAACTTACTACACACAAAATTACGATAATATGAGATAATAGATGTACACCAAAACGGAAAGGATGATGTGAATGACTACCACAAGATTACCGAAAACCATTACTGCCGGTGCGCTGCTTGCAACGCCTATACCTCCTGTAAAATGGATTATTCCTGGTCTGCTCCCGGCAGGGCTGGCAATCTTCGCAGGCCCCAGCAAAGCAGGCAAAAGTTGGCTGACGCTGTGGCTCTGCTTGCAGATTTCGCAGGGGAAATCTGTGTGGGGACGTGAAATAGAACCGAGAACTGTGCTTTATTTCTCGCTGGAAGATACACTGGGTCGTCTGCAAGAGCGTCTTTACCAGCTTGTCGATGCAGAAGAAGACCCGGAACGGCTCATTTTGCAGACGGAAAGCCACGGAATTGGGCAGGGATTGGAAGAACAAATCGTCAGTTTCATCCATACTTACCCTGATATTAGCCTCATCGTCATCGACACCTTGCAAAAGGTGCGAAAAGGCGACCAGAATGGTAGTATGTATGCCAATGATTACAGGGATATTGGTGCGTTAAAGGAGCTTGCCGATAAGTACGGCATCTGCATTCTTTTGGTGCATCATCTGCGCAAACAATCATCGTCAGACCCCTACGACCAAATTTCCGGTTCAACGGGCATTATGGGCGTGGCGGATACGACATGGCTTATGCATCGTCAGCGCATGAGTAAAACTGCGACAATTCGTGTAATTGGACGCGATATGGACGAGAAAATGCTGCATATCCGCGAAGAAAACTGCGTCTGGACGTTGGATGAGGAAGAAACCGCAGAACAGCAGGCGTTGAAAGCTATTCCTGACTACCTTTGGAAAGTTGCAGACTACATTGACTCGGTTGGGAAATGGCAGGGTACAGCCACGGAATTGCTTGTTGCAGCGAATATTTCTGATGTGAAGCCTAACCAGTTCACCCGGAAGATGGCGCATTATGCCCGCGATGTGTTCGGCCCGCGTGGTATCGAATATAAGTATACCCGAACAGAGCAGAAACGTCTGTTTGAGTTCTTCCATGACGATGATGACGGTGATGACGATGATATTGATATATCGGAGTTGTTCCACTGGGGTATCCCACAAACATCGTCATCATCGTCAGCATCGTCATTAAGGTCGCTTGAGGGAAGCAAGCATGGGCGAAGTGTTGCCACAGGGCAACCCGCCGAAAAGCCTACGGGGACAGCCCCGACCCCCTGTGAGGCTGCGAGCGCATGAGAAAGCGCAGCGTTGGAATCAATGTCCGCGTTAGCACTGCGGAAAAGAAAAGGGTGACGATGTTGGCAAAGAAATGCGGGCTGTCGCTTTCGGAATACCTGCGTCAGCGGGCGCTGGGATATGAGCCGGGTGGGCATCCACCCACGGAGGTGTTTACTGTACTGGACAAAATTGATGGACTTGCAGAAAGTGAATCATCGTCACTGCATTCTTCGATTGTGGATTGCACAGACAAGATAAGAGACTTACTCATTGGCAGTCACTAAAATCTGGACCATCAGGGACAGCTTACAGCGTGTCCTTGACTATGCAGCCAATCCGGACAAGACTGAATTTGATGCGCTCGCCAAGACCCTGCACTATGCCGAGAATGACGCCAAAACCCAGTTGGACGAGCAGGCACGGCTCGTCACCGGCATACATTGCCGCACCGACCACGCGTGGGAGGATATGCGGGCCGTGCAGGGACGGTTCAGCAAAACAGACGGCGTGGTAGCGCTGCACGCATACCAGAGTTTTAAGGCGGGAGAGGTCACCCCGGAGCAGTGCCACGAAATCGGCGTGGCACTGGCCCGCAAGGTCTGGGGCAAGCGGTTTCAGGTACTAGTCGCCACTCACATGAATACGGATAACCTGCACAACCACTTCGTTATCAATTCCGTGTCCTATGTGGACGGCAAGAAGTATGAGCAGCGCCGCAGCCAATACACTGAGTTCCGGGCTGCATCCGACAAGCTGTGCCGGGAGTACGGCCTGTCGGTGGTGGAGCAACCTAAAGCCAAAGAACCCGCGCGGTACGCCCGGATGCGGGAGGCTATCGACCAAGCCTGTGAGGATGCCAGTACTCCGGAAGATTTCCACAGGGCGCTGTATCGGCAAGGGTATATCTTCGGCGCTGATCCCAACCGCAAGTATGCCACAATCCGGGCGAGGGATGGTGGTCGAGCCGTGCGGCTTTATAGGCTGGGAGAAGAATATGATCTCACTGCTATAGACGATAGACTGCGGGGAAATTACCTGCTGTATGGGTCAAGGCTGTATGAGCTAAAAAACCCACCCCGGCAAAACACGCCGAAACGGTATCGCCCCAAGGATACCTATGCGGGAAAAGGCATTCTCCAGATTTTCTTCGAGGTATTCTTTGGAGAATCCCAGATGCACCGCTTGTATCTGTACTACTGTTATCAGCTGGGCATCCTGCCCAAGAAACAGCAGCCTTGCATCAACCGCCCGGAGTTGGAAGCCATCTGGAGGAACATCGACAAGGTACTTGCGGAACACGCCTTTGTAAAGGAACACCAGTTCCCATCCCTGCAGGCAATCGAGGACTACCGCAAGGGCTTGTCCCAGCAGATGGAAACCCTTGCCGCGCAGCGGGCCGAAATCGTTAAACAGATGCGCCGGAAAGATGCTCCACCGGAACTGGCAGACCGCCGTGCAGTGCTTACCTGTAAGATTGCTGAACTCCGCAAAGAGGATAGAATCGCAGAGGGAGCCATCAAGCGTATTCAACGCACGCGCGAATCCAACCGTATTGACCAAGAAAACCGAAATCAAAATACAAACTATAGGAACCGCCGCCGAGATCGTTCTCGGCAGCGCTGACAAGGAGGTACAATGGCTTACATCAAGAAAAAGTCCGAACGAAAATTCAAAATCACCGTCTGCAACGGCTATAAGGTCAATGGGCAGAAACGGATGAAAGCGCAGACCATCGCTGTGCCATCATCCGTGCCAAAACGCGGCATTCAGCAGTATGTCATGGCTGAAGCGGAACGCATCGAGAAAAAGTTCAAGTATGGCGTAGAAGAAAGCGACCAGACCCACTTTGAACAGTACGCGGAAAACTGGCTCAAGCGGCAGGAACCGTTCTTTAAGGCTACCACCTACGCAGGGTACAAACGCAATCTGGATATTGTTTACCCGCTGATTGGCGGTATTCCGCTTGCAAAACTGTTGCCCATGACGCTTGAAGAAATGTGTGAGGAACTGCGCAAGCGCCCGGGGCGTGGTGAAAATTGCATCAAGGAAACCACGGTGCAGAAGTACCTTGAGACGGTTTCCTCGGTACTGGAGGATGCCAAGAAAAATGACATCATTCCATTCAATCCGGCGCACCGTGTCCGCAAGAAGCATTTTGAGAAGGAGGTGCAGCATATTCCGCAGAAGTATGAAATGAGAAAACTGATGCGGGCGATTCAGAACGAACCGATTCTGTATCGCGCCTATTATACCTTGGCCATCACAACCGGTCTGCGGCGTGGTGAACTGTGTGCCCTGCAATGGAGGGACATAACCGGTGCTTGTGAACTGACCGTCCGCCGTTCCCGCAGCTGTGCATCCGGGCAGATTGTTGAGAGTGACACCAAGAGCCATCAGGAACGGATCGTAACGATTCCCATGGGGATATGGGAACTTCTGATGGCGCTGCGACAACAGCAGGTGCTGCATAGCGGCGTTCCGGATAGAGAGCAGCCGATTTTTACAGACCCCGATGGTCATGTACCGCACCCGGATACCTTTACCCGACATCTGCGTAAGCTGTATAGACAATGCGGATTGCCTGAGGAATACCACCTGCATACGCTACGGCATTTCTACGCAACCTATCTGCTGCAGGAGGGCACCAGTAAACAGGTGGCGGCATCCCTGCTGGGTCATGCGGATACGGCATTTTTGGAGCGCACCTACTGCCACCCACAGGATGTGGCGAAGCGTCAGGCGGCAAACCTGATGCAAGATTTGCTGAACAACCAAAATCCGTGCTATGTTGCATTTATGAAAAATAAGAATAGAAAAGCCAAGAAAGCAGGCTAAATAACCAGCGGCACCGTCAGAGATGACGGTGCCGTTTTTGTCAGTAATAGGTGAATTTTTAGCATAAAGATTGTTGGGTGTGGTGATAGCTTTCTGTCGCAGTTGTCGGTATGCTTTGTAGTACCAGAGGTCAATAAAACATACAAAGGAGCGTTGAAAACAATGGCGTCTATTAGAAAACGCGGCAGTAACAGCTATTTGATTGTGGTATCTCGTGGGTATGACTACGAGGGCAACAGGCTGAAATCGGTGCAGAAAACCGTCAAGCCACCCAAGGAGTACACACTCAAACAGGCAGAGAAATGGGTAAAGGAACAAGCGATTCTATTTGAACGAGAGGTTCAACATACGCCCGAACCCATCAACCGCAGCATTACGCTGGCAAAGTACACCGAACATTGGATTGCCGATGTAGGCCCCAACAAGGTGGCTAAATCCACGTTCTGCCGTGACCTACAGGATATTCGGCGAATCCTGCCGGTGCTTGGCAATTTTAAGCTGACCGATTTGCGCAAAGAAGTTATCCGCGATTTCTACGAGCAAATGCGCCACGCCCCGCGCCTTGATGGCAGAGGAAATCTATCCGAGAAGTCGGTCGAGGGCTTGCACAACACGCTATGCGGCATCCTGTCGGCGGCTGTGGACGAGGGTTATCTGATCCACAATCCCGCATGGCGGTGCTACAAGCCCAAAGGAAAGAAGAAAGAGAGACCCGTGGCCGATGAGGAAACCGTAAAGAAACTGATTACAGCGTTTGAAGGTCAGAGTATGAAGTACGAAACCTATTTCAAGCTGGTGCTGGCAACCGGACTGCGCAGGGGTGAAGCCTGTGGATTAAAATGGAGTGACATCAACTGGCGTAAACGGACGATTCATGTACAACGCGGAGTCGTGAAGTTGAGCCACCAAGAGTCCATCACGAAAGACCCTAAGACGACAAGCGGTGATCGCATGGTGTATTTGAGCAAAGAAATGTGCCAGTTACTCAAGGCGTGGCGGAAAGAGTGTGAGTGGGATAGGCAGCAAACCGCGAACGAAACCGTATCTGAAGATGACTACCTGTTCCGTCAGCCTAATGGAAAGCCGATGAATCCCTGCACATTTACCTATCGCTTCAAGCTGATTTTGAAAGCAAACAACTTGCCGCTGGATTTGAATGTGCATAGCTTGCGGCACACAAATGCCAGCCTGCTGATTTCGCAGGGCGTGGATGTACGAACGGTTGCCAGCCTGCTGGGTCATGCACAGGCAAGCACAACGCTGGATATTTACGCCCATGCATTTGACAAAAATAAACGCAAAGCACAAGAGAAGCTCGGAAAGGCGATTGGACTATAATGAAGAAAATCAAATTAACCAGAGCAAACAAAAGTATTACGCTGAAAGCACTCGCACCTTACTATTACCAGCAAAGGGCGCTTGGGCATAACACAGAAAAAACGGGGCGACTAATACTGAAAATCAATGCTCTCCCAGCCGATAAAAAAGCTACTTTTTCCACAGAAGAAATTTACCTTATGCGTACCACTGTAAATCAACTGAGAAATGAACGGCTGTCAAAAGGACAGTACACCGATGCGGCAGATGATATGCTACTAAAATTATTCTAAAATCTGAAAAAAGCGCATTACAAAAGTACATTGCAATGCACTTTTTGGTGTGCCCGAAGGGATTCGCCAAGCCGCGCCCTAGAAACGCCCCACCGGGGCGTTTCTGCCCCGCGGGACGCAAAGCGCGGGGCACGGGCTGTTCGAATCCGCTCTTTTGCTGCTCCATAAAATCCATGCAAAACAAAAAGAGCAGCACCCCATAAGGTACTGCTCTTGGTGCAGTAAAGCAATCCAAATCCGAACCATTTCCCTTTGATATACCATATTTTACAACGGTTTGCAATGGGAAAATCAGCGAACAGCATTTAATTCTTTTCGTAAATCAGATGCCCACCGACCTATGGTTTTCGCCATAAGCTGGTGGGCATCTGTTGTTCTGG
>ERZ791574.1317-NODE-1317-length-13398-cov-3.963202_pt1 | contig 13398 bp, 12 predicted proteins | sample MGYA00433098_ERZ791574 | MGnify/ENA primary metagenome ERZ791574 (study PRJEB30046, sample SAMN00791933) | human gut metagenome | study: EMG produced TPA metagenomics assembly of the A metagenome-wide association study of gut microbiota in type 2... | reverse complement strand
GATGAGGGGGCGGTTCCGCAGGTGCATAGCGTCATACTTGGGGTCGGCGTCGGCGTAGCCGATGCGTGCCTCGCCCCAGAGGGCCTTGTGGGCATCGGCCAGCGCCTGCACGTGAGCGGCGTTCTCCTTGTTGATCCAGGTGGGGAAGAAGCACTCGGTCTCGTAGACCTCGCCGGTCCAGGAGGGCCGGTCATACATGTACATACTGACCTTTATATCGTCCTTATACTTCTGGACGGCGGGCAGAGCCTCGATCTCCTTCAGGCAGGAATCCCAGGTCTCGCCGGCGGTCATGCGGCGATCCACGGAAATGGCGCAGCTATCCGCCACAGCGCAGCGGGAGGGAGAGGTATAGAAGATCTGGGACACGGTGCAGGTGCCACGGCCCAGGAACTGAGCGTCCTCGGCGTGCTCCGGGTTGAATTCCGGATTCAGCATTTTCACGAGCCCCTTGATCTCATTGGAGGGGCCGTCGCCGTTTTCGTTGAGAGCGCGGATGTTCTGGAGAATATCCGCCATTTTGTAGATGGCATTGTCTCCCCGTTCCGGAGCGGAGCCGTGGCAGGAGATACCCTTTACATCCACGCGGATCTCCATGCGGCCCCGGTGACCCCGGTAGATGCCGCCGTCGGTAGGCTCAGTGGAGATCACGAACTCGATCTTGCTGCGGGCGTCCTCAGGACCGTTGAAGACCTTGTTGACGATGTACTGCCAGCACATACCGTCGCAGTCCTCCTCCTGCACGGAGCCGACCACCATAATCTTATAGCCTTCAGGGATCAGCCCCAGATCCTTCATGATCTTGGCACTGTAAACGGCGGAGGCCATGCCGCCCTCCTGGTCGGAACCGCCCCGGCCGTAGATCACATCGTCTGTTTCATAGCCCTCGTAGGGGTCGGCCTCCCAGTTGGAGAGGTTGCCGATGCCTACCGTGTCGATGTGGGAGTCGATGGCGATGATCTTCTCGCCATCGCCCATCCAGCCGATGACGTTGCCGAGACCGTCGACTTCCACCTTGTCATAGCCCAGATGCTCCATCTTAGCCTTGATGCAGTGGACGACCTCGCGCTCTTCGCAGCTTTCACTGGGGTGAGAGATCATTTCCCGCAGGAAGCGGGTCATGTCAGCCTGATAATTTTGGGCCGCAGCCTTGATCGCTTCAAAATCCATATCATTACCCTCCATGATTCGGTTTTATAAAGTGCGTATGCAGGGGGTGCTTTCACTCTTATCATAGCACGATTCCAAATGGTGTCAAACAAAATTTGCGTCTGGCGATTTCCGCAAAAAGCGCAGGATCACACCCGTGAAAAACCGAGAAAAATCTGTCTGCGAGGGAAGAAAAAAGAGAGACCGCTGCCAGGGTATAGCAGCTCGGTCAGGCACAGCCTGCCGCACATTCGGAGGCCATAAAATACTGTCAGCTGTGTGGTCATTCCGGCATGGTCAGCGTCCTGCGGCAAATCACTAGCAATCGGGCAGGCTTGAAGCTCAGTGCCGGGAATTCCACCAGTTGGTGTACGCCGCCGCGTAGTTGGTCTTAAACCCCAACACGCCGCGTGTAACCATTTTTTCCCACCAATCTGGATAATCTCCCAAATTCGAGAACACATGGATCCCATGCTCTCCCAGCCAGCGAACATCCTCGCAGGTAAACGCATCCGCGTTGAGCCCCACTTCAAACAGATCCATATTCGGGATCATCCGCTTGGTTTCCTCCGTTAAGCGGCGCATATTAGCCCCCATCCGCAAACCGGTTGGCTTTCCGTTTTTGCAAACTGCCGCCTGCATTTCTTCCACGTAGACCGGATCTCCGGAAAAGAGGATGTAGCTGCCGGTATTGGGAGATCGACTGAGCAATTCCAGTATCGGTCCAGCAAGGCCGGGGGCTTTGACTTCGACTTCGACCGTGATGCTTCTGCTCTGAGCGGTGAGCCATGCGTCAAAATCGGAAAAGCGCATCAGATGAGCCATGCGCCCATCCTCCGCAAGGGCCGTTTCGTAATCCCGCTCCTCAACCTGACCCATGACAAGCTTTGGCAGCGTTGCCAGCAATTGGATCTCGGAATGCTCCGGCGGTGCTTCGCTCAGCAGGTGATTTGCGTAAGGCAATTCGATTTTTTGGATCTCATCCCAGGTCAGATCTCTGATCCGGCGATTTGATCCGCCGTCTGGATGGCCGAGCGTCATCCGGGTGAAATTGCTGTCGTGGGCAATGACGATCTCGCCATCTCTGGTCATTTGGACATCGATCTCGATCCCCTCGTATCCGCCGTCCACGGCTCCCTGGAAAGCGCCCAGCGTGTTTTCAGGCGCAGCCTGGACTAAGCCGCGATGAGCGAACCGCTGCGGCCCGGTATATGCGTTTACATTTTTCATGGCCTTGTACTCCTCATGTTTTTTTAGGTGTTATAACCGGGATCATGCCGTGGAAGAAAGCGGGGGTGCAGAATACGCGCGGATATCCCGATAAAAGTGAGCATTGCGCGTTTGTATCCGGCAATTTCTTCACCGGAAGGGTAGGGGATACCCAATTATAGGGCAGATCTCAGAGAGGTGCAATGTAAAATTTCGATCGGGTCATTTGTTTGCCCCGCGATCATCTTACTTCTGCAACGATAAAAATACATGCAACAAAACGGAAGGCGTTTGCGTAATAGTTTGCGTTTGCTTTACGTCTGCTTAACTATGCAAGGTGCATAAAATGAATGCACTTGTTCTATTGTAATATGCCAAATATATATTAAATTCTTGACTTTTTCTTATGGAAAATATATCATAAAAACCAGGAGGACTGAAAACGTTTGCGATAGCAAGCCGCACCTCCACGCAAGAGGAAAGAGAGGGATCCTGTCCACGATGAAACCATTAGATCAGTCTTATTCGAAATCCAGGCGTTTCAAGAATCAGGTCAAGGCAGTCGTAACCAACCCCTATAACGTGATCGTGCTGGTTGCCATTGTTTTGCTGACTTATTTGATCGTTCTTCCCCTGGTAGACATGCTCTCCACCACGTTCCAGCTCGCGCAGCGGGACCTGAGAGCCACCGGCGGCACCATGGCCGACGTAGGCAAATTTACCCTGTACTATTGGCAGCGGCTGCTGGCCAGCGACCTTTCCTGGAATCTGCTGTTCAAGCCCCTGCTGAACTCCCTGACCATCGGCGTCGGCGTTTCCGTATGCGCCATCGCCCTTGGCTCCATACTGGCCTGGCTGATGGTCCGCAGCGACCTTCCCTTCAAGCCCTTCTTCTCCTTGGCGGTGATCATCCCCTATATGATCCCCTCCTGGGTCAAGTCTCAGGCATGGCTGAGTATGTTCAAGACCCCCCGCGTCGGCGGCGCTCCCGGCTTTATCGCGGCCCTCATGATGAATGCGGGTATATCCACGGAGCGGATCGAAGCCATTCTGTCTCCCATCGCTTACGGACGTCTGGCGATCATCATTGTGCTGACGCTCCACTATTACGCATATACATATCTGCTGGTGTCCGCAGCACTGAACTCCATCAACTCCGAGCTGGAGGAGATGGGCGAGATCCAGGGAGCCAGCAAGCCCCTGATTCTGCGGAAGATCACCCTGCCTCTGGTGCTGCCCGCTATGCTTTCCGCAGTGATCCTGACCTTCTCCAAGGCCATCGGCACCTTCGGCACCATCAACTATCTGGGCTCTCCCGTCAGCTTCCGGACGCTGTCCAGCGAGCTGTATTCCAACAGTAAGTCCCAGAACACGCAGACGGCCTTCGCCATGGCCATCCTGATGATCTGCATCGCTTCTCTGTCTGTGTTCATCAACCAGCGGCTCATCGGCGCCCGCAAGTCCTACGCCACCATCGGCGGCAAGGGCGGACGGTCCACTCCCATCGGTCTGGGCGGCTGGAAGCCCATTGCGACCATCATCCTGCTCATCTTCTTCCTCGTCGGCATCATCATGCCGGTGATCATCCTGATCCTGGAGAGCTGCATGCTGAAGGAGGGCACCTATTCTCTGTCCAACTTCACGCTGTACTACTGGATCGGCGAGGGTGATCCCAACATCATGGAGGGCGTCCCCGGCATCTTCAAGAATGAAACCTTTATGATGTCTCTGGTGAACTCCCTGAAGCTGACCCTTGTCAACGGCGTGTTCGGCACCATTTTCGGTCAGATGCTCGGCTACATCTGCGCCAAGGGCCGCGGCAAGCTTCACGGCAAGCTGGTGGAGCAGCTGGTGTTTATCCCCTACCTGATCCCCTCTGTGGCGTTCGGCGGCATTTACCTGTCCATGTTCTCCAAGCCTCAGATGCTCTTCGGCGTAACGCTCATTCCGCCCCTGTACGGCACCTTCGCCCTGCTGACGCTGACCTCCGTGGTCAAGCATCTGCCCTTTGCCTCCCGCGCCGGTACCTCCAACATGCTGCAGATCAGCGGCGAGCTGGAGGAGGCCGCCACCATCGAGGGCGCAGGCTTCTTCAAGCGTTTTGTCAAGATCGTGTTCCCCCTGTCCAAGGGCGGCTTTATTTCCGGCTTCATGCTGATCTTCGTTTCCATTATGAAGGAATTGGATCTGATCATCCTGATCATGACGCCCAAGACCTCCACGCTGCCGTATCTGGCGTTCCAGTACCAGAACCAGAACTGCCCGCAGGCTTCTAACTGCGTGGCCATCGTGATGTTCTCCATCGTGTTCCTGGTATACGCACTGGCAAATATCTTCGGAGACGCAGACCTGGCCAAGAGCATGGCCGGCTGAGATGAGATAAAAAAGAGGAGACGAGACCATGAGTAAAATTGAACTGACTCATATTGATAAATATTACGGCAAAAACCACGTTCTGAAGGATCTGAACCTCACCATCGAGGACGGCGACTTCATGACCCTGCTGGGGCCCTCCGGCTGCGGCAAGACCACCACCCTCCGCGTGGTCTCCGGCCTGGAAAAGCCCCAGAGCGGCATTATCCTGATGGACGGCAAGGAGATCGTCAACGCGGCGGAGGCTTCTTTCGCCCCGCCCAGCAAGCGCAACCTGAATCTGGTGTTCCAGTCCTACGCGTTGTGGCCCCACATGACCGTGTTCGACAACGTGGCCTTCGGCCTGCGTATCCGCAAGGAAAACAGCGAGACCATCGCCAAAAAGGTCGCCAGCGCTCTGGACCGTATGCAGATCGGTGAATTCGCCAAGCGCTATCCCACCGAGCTGTCCGGCGGCCAGCAGCAGCGTGTGGCCATCGCCCGCGCCATTGTTTCCGAGCCCAGACTGCTTCTGCTGGACGAGCCCTTGTCCAATCTGGACGCCAAGCTCCGCGTGGATATGCGCGCCGAGCTGAAGCGGCTCCATCACGAGACCGGCACCACCATCATCTACGTTACCCACGATCAGGTGGAGGCGCTGACCATGTCCACCCGCATCGCCCTGTACCGCAAGGGCGAGCTGGTGCAGGTCGCACCGCCTCTGGAGCTGTATGACAACCCTGTGAACCTCTACACGGCCGACTTCATCGGCAACCCCAGCATCAACTTCGTCAAGGGCACCGCTCAGGTAGAGGCCGGCGGTATGCGGGTCGATAGTCCTCTCGGTCAGCTGGGCTTCGAGCGGGGCGATATGACCGAGGCCGCGCCCCAGTCCGGCAGCGTCGATGTGACCATCGGCGTCCGGCCCGAGCAGCTGTCCATCAGCCGTCAGGCGGATGACGCGCATTGGGTGGAAGGCCACGTTTACTCCGGCATGCCCGCCGGTTCCGAAACGCTGGTCAGCGTCCGGGTGGGTGACACCATGCTGACGGTCAAGGAGCTTGGCTCCACCCACTACGCCAGTGACGAGCCGGTGTATCTGGGCTTCAATCCCAAGAAGGTCAACGTTTTCGAGACCCAGAGCGAGAATCTGATCAAATACTGCGTGTAAATTTGTACCACTGCGGCAGAGTCCGCAAAAATAAAAATATGATTTGGAGGAAAAGAACATGTTGAAGCGCAAAAAGCTCCTGGCGGCACTGTTGGCCGGTACGATGATGCTGAGCCTGGCCAGCTGCGGAAAGAAAGCCGACACGTCCGGCGACACCACCGATCCCAACACTCCCCCTGCGGAAACCCAGCTGACCCCCTGGGAAGAAGCTTCTCAGATCTACAACACCGAGGAAACCGACGAGGAACTGTATCAGAAGGCCCTTGAAGAGGGCGGCACCGTGACCCTGTACTCCATCTCTTCCAGATGCACCAAGGTGGAGGCCGCTTTCGAGGAAAAGTATCCCGGCATTGACTGCGTTCCCTTCGACATCTCCACCAACGAGCTGCTGGAGAAGGTCACCCGTGAGTACGAGGCCGGCAAGCATGTTGCCGACGTTGTCCACATCAAGGACCAGGACGGCTCCATGTGGAACGAGTATGTGGCCAACAAGACGTTCTACAACTATCAGCCCGCTGACATCTTCGCCCACATCGACCCCAGCTACACTGCGACCGCCACGCCTCTGTACATTGAGCTGACCCAGCTGTTCTACAACACGGAGGCCTATCCCGATGGTTCCCCCATCACCAACATCTGGCAGCTGACCGAGCCCCAGTGGAAGGGCAAGATCGTGATGCAGAATCCTCTGGACAACCTGTCCTGGGGCTCCTGGATCACCGGCTTCTGCGTAGGCGAGGAGCCGAACCGTCTGGCCGAGGCTTATAAGGCCCTGTATGGCGAAGAACTGAAGCTGTCCGACGGCTGCGAGAACGCCGGTTATGAGTTCCTGAAGCGTCTGCACGCCAACGAACCGATCTTCACCGCCTCCTCCGACGCGATCGCCGAGGCTGTCGGTACCCCCGGCCAGCAGGATCCCCCCGTTGGCTTCTGCGCTTCCTCCAAGCTCCGCAAGGCCGCCGATAACGGCTGGGTCTTCGCTCCCGTGAATCTGGAGCCTGACACCGGTATCCCCGCTGTCAACACCCTGTACGTTGTGGAAGGCTGCGAGCATCCTGCCGCCGCCAAGCTGCTGATCCGCTTCATGATGGGCGGCATCGACGGTGACACCTCTGGTTACAAGCCCTTCAACACTCTGGGCGGCTGGCCTGTCCGCGATGACATCGAACCCGCCGAGGGCTCCACTCCCTTCTCCGAGATCAACGTTGCTCCCTTTGACGCCAACGAGATCTATGTGAACTACAACGCCGTCCGCGATTTCTGGCAGATGTTGGGCTGATCGGTCCTTCCATCCGCTGACTGTATGTAAGCAAGAGCGGCGGACGATCGTCCGCCGCTCTCTTCATCCCAAAAGCTTTTTGGGATGAAGAGAGCGCAGGCTCTCCGCTTCATTTTCAAAACTGCGAGGTATCTATGAGCTTCTTTATCGACAAGCATGGCCGCAGAAAAAGCCCCATTGCGCTGGCGGCGTGCGGTGCGGCACTGTTGGATCTGGCCGTTTACTTCTGTACAGCCGCGCTTCTGGCGGGACCGCTGTACCGGACCGTCTCTTTCGGCGGCGAAACGGTCACCTCCATGCTCCACACCATCATCATTACGGTCATCAGCACGCTGCTCTGCTGCCTGTTGTTCCTGTTGAAGGACAAGCGGGTGGTGCCCTACGGCTTTGCTGGGCTGGCTGTGATCCTGCTGATGTTCTGCGCGGCGGCGTGGATGCTGCCGCAGGAGACGAGAGGCTCTATGCTGCGCCTGTTTCTGACGGTCGGCCTGCCGCCGGTGCTGCTTGGCAACGCCGTCAGCTGGCCCATCTACCGAAGGCTGCGGAAGGCGCATCCCGAGTATTTCGTCAGAAAGACCATCTCGGAGGAACTGAAAGAGGCGGTGGAACAGGAGCAGAAAAAGAAGCCCGCTGCAAAGCCGGTATCCGATCCGGTCCAGACGCCGGAGCCGGATATCTCCCCCACAGAGGCCCTGTTTGGCCCGGAAAGCTCCGGAACGGCTCCCGGTGCGTTCCATAACGCCCAGGATGAGGCCATGCTGTTTTACGAAGACGATGACGATGAATCATAATAATGACCGGTAAGGAGGACCCACCAATGCTGAATACCGTTTTATTCGATATGGGCGGCACATTAGAGGACATCTGGAACAATCAGGAGACCCAGGCGAAGGCCATGGACGCGCTGCGGAAAACCCTGCGGGCGCACGGCCTGGAGCCGGGATGCAGCCCGGAGGAGTTTGACCGCCGGGTCATGGCTGGCCTGAAAGAATACAAGCGCTGGAGCGAGGGCCTGGAATTGGAGAAGAAGCCGGAGGAGATCTGGCCGGACTACTACTTGAAAGAATTTGGCTTCGACCGGGAAAAGCTGATCCCCATTACGGAGGAGCTGGCCAATCTCTGGGAGGTGACCTATTACCACCGGGAGCTGCGGGGCGACGTTCTGGAAACGCTGGAAGCGCTGAAGGCCCGCGGCTACCATATCGGCATCATTTCCAACAATGCCTCCCTTTACAACGTGTTCAACATGCTGGAGGAGTACGGCATCCGGGGCTGCATGGAGGATGTGACGGTTTCCAGCGTGACCGGCTACCGCAAGCCCCATCCGGAGATCTTCCGCATTTCTCTGCGGCAGATGCAGACCACTGCCGAAAACTGCGTGTATGTGGGCGATACGATCTCCCGTGACATCATCGGCGCCAAGCAGGCGGGCTTCGGCAAAGCCGTCCAGATCGTCTCCGCGCTCTCTGCCCAGAAGGACGCGGCAACGGCGGCGGACGCGGAAAAGCCCGACCTTGTGATCCAGAATCTTCTGGACATGATTCCTTGGCTGGACCAGATCAATCCCGATATGCACATCGACGAAGCCCAGCAATCCTCCGGAATGTTCGTTCCGTTTTTCTGAATGAACGCAGCGTGACGTTAGGGCAAGAGCTATCAGCAGAACAGAGCATCATAGTTGTCCAACGGAGAGAAGCACAGTTGAATACTGAAAAAAGCGGATGCACGTCTCAGGCGTGCATCCGCTTTTGCATAGCAAAATAAGAAATGTGCCATTTCCTTGCCCCTGCGAGGCAACCGGAAATGATGCACGAAAGCTTCATGCACTGGCATTTGTGCATGTTCGTGGTGCGCTGCTCTTGCATGAAGCTTTATACCGAAAACTACTCGCTGGGCGAGTCGTTCAATAGGAGCTTCTGCCGATGAGAAAAAAATAAAACTTTCTCAGTTATGGTAGAAATACGGTCTGGCAAGGCTTCTTTGAACGCAAGCTATAGTATGCTGTTCTCCGTTACGCACAGAGTGAAATGTAATAACGCAGGTGTCTGCCATCTATTGCTATACGGCAGACACCTGCAAAAGTGCCGATTTCAAAAGTCCACGGGTCTTATCAAAGCGATCCCTAAAAATAGGATGATCGGTTTATTGATCCGTGTTTTCCTGAGGCAGGATCAGGTTCAGCAGAACTGCCATAATTGTGGCAATGACCACCGGCGTCTTACCGAAAATGATCGTAATGCTCTCCGGGAACTGGCTCAACGCAGACGAGGATTGAGAGATACCAACGCCCAACGCAGCCGACAGCCCTACAATGGTAGTATTGCGGGGGGAGATGGTTTCGGACGCGATCAGCTTCATACCGGTCATAGCGATGGTGGAAAATACGGTGATGGTCGCTCCACCCAGCACGCATTGCGGAATCGTCGTTAAAATAGCTGAAAATTTAGGAATCAGACCCGCAAGCAGCAAAAATCCGCCGGCCAAAGCAAAAACCACCCGATTAACGACCTTATTTGTAGTAACAATACCTACATTTTGCGAATAGGTCGCTGTTGGCAGGCTGCCGAAAAATGCCGACAGCACATTGGTCAGGCCATAGGTAACAATACCGCCCTGCAGCTCTTGGTCCGTGGGCTCCCGGTTCAAGCCTCCCACCGTGGTGGCGGTCAAATCGCCGATCGCCTGGATCGCGTTGATGGCAAACAGAAGGGCGAGCGCGATGCAGGCCGAGAACTCAAACTTGATGCCGAAATGCATGAATCTGGGAAGGGAGAACCACGCCGCGTCTCTCACCTCAGAGAGATCCACCATGCCAAACACAGCGGCGACAATATACCCGGCGATCATGCCCAGCAGAATGGCGGCAAGCTTGCAGATGCCCTTGCCCTTGTTGGACATGACCATCACAACGATCAGAGTGAACGCCGCCACCGCCCAGTTTTGCCATGAGCCGTGAACCAGCGCGGAGGTCAAGCCCTTTCGCAGCACGACTACCTCGTAAGTATTCCCGGCACCGCCAGCCATATAATTGATGGCGGTAGGATAGAGAGAAAGGCCGATTGTGAACACCACCGTGCCAGTGATGATGGGCGGGAAAAATCTGCGAATCTTCTTCACAAAAACACCCACAACAGCGGCAACGATACCGCCAACGACCATTGCACCCGCAATGGTGGCAATGTCTCCGCCGCCGCCAACGATGGCCTGCATACTGGGCAAGTAAGCAAAGCTGATGCCGAACATTACAGGAAGTCCGGAACCCAGCTTGCCGCCAATGGGGAATAACTCGATCAGGGTCGTCACTGCGGACATGACCAAGGATACCTGAATGAGCAGAACGCGTTCACTCTGCGGTAATCCAAGCGCGTTGGCAATAATGATCGCCGGGGTAACACAGCCGACGATCATAGCGACTAAGTGTTGCAGTGCCAAGGAGATCGACATTCCAAGGGGCGGAATACCATTGAGCTGAAATAGTGCTTCGCGGCTGTAGTTACATTGTTTCATAAATCGTTTCCCTCGCTATCATCTGACTGGCAACAGAGGCGTATTTATTAAAATTTCCCTCATCAAAGTCTGAATTTTTGACAAAGTATACAAACTATTATAACCGAAAACCGCAGAAAGTCAACAGCTTGTCCTATAAGGCGCTTTGCGTGAACATCTTATAATGCGAGAACGGTAGCCTTACGCTGGAACTGGCAATTTCCGTTAGTCCGTTTGAGCAATTCGATTCAGGCTTTGAACTTGGGGGTTGTGACTACCTGAGATCCAGAGGATTTGCGATAGATACGCAAGCTGCTCCGGCTGAAAAAGGGCACTGACATGATTTGCATAGAAAAAAGGGGGGAAGAGGGGGGGAGAATCCCTACACGATTGACCAATTTTTAAAACTGTACTGATTTGAGCACTATCTGGGCTATGCCCGGATAGTGCTCTTTGGTTACGGGCGATTATTTGAGTATTCCGCGCGAGATTGCGCACCTCAACCGCTCAAATTGAGCATCCATTCCGGCGGGATTGAGCACCCTTGCCGCCGTCGTTGAGCACTGCGGTAAAATGTAGATATGCATCGTATTTTGCGGTGTAAATATCTACAAGGAGGTCACCTGTATGACCAATTACCGCGAGATCCTCAGGCTCCATAGCCTGGGACTCACACACCGAGAGATCGTAGATGCCGCTGGTTGCGGTCGCAACACGGTCACACGCACATTAGCCCGGGCTCGGGAACAGAAACTTGACTGGCAGCAAGCTCAGTCCATGTCGCAGCAGGGAGTTTCCCAGCGTTTATTTCCAACCGAGCAAAAACAAGATGCCGGACTACGAGTGGGTGCACCGTGAGATGCAGAAGAACGGCGTCACCTTGAGCCTGCTGTGGCTGGAATACTGTGAGCAGTGCCATCAGAACGGCGAACTGCCCTACAAATCCACCCAGTTCAATAAGTATTACGCGGACTATGTCCACAAAACGAAAGCCACCGTGCACTTTTCGCGCTGTTCCCGGAGTTTGAAGATCTCATCGGCAATCTTATCATAGGCCTCTTTGTTATTGGCTTTTTTGAGAAGCTCTTTCTGAAGCTTCTGCAGTCTTTCGTCAGTGCCATCAGCGGTTTTTTTGCTGAGCACTACGGATCACATTTGCGATGTTCTGCTGGAGCTGCGTCTGGTAGGTGGACTTATCGCCAAGGAGCGTGTTGATGGCCTGAACTGCCACATTCTCCAATACCGTCTCATTGACGGCTCTTGCGTGGCATTCCTGTCCGGTTGGCTCCAGTCTACTGATGCAGCGCCAGACGATGGATTTGCAGCCGCGATTGTTCCAGTGAATTCTGCGGAACATTTCACCGCATTCGCCGCAAATGACAATCTGTGCAAAGCAGTGGTTGCAGCTGTAGGAGCGCTTTTTGCCATTGGCACTGGTTTTGACCACTCGCCTGCGTACCAGTTCTTCCTGCACCCGTAAGAAAATATCCTTCGGAATAATTGCTTCGTGATTGCCTTCCACATAGTATTGCGGAACAATGCCGTTGTTCTTGACTCTGGTTTTATTCAGGAAGTCTGTGGTGTAGGTCTTCTGAAGAAGAGCATCACCGATGTATTTTTCATTTCGAAGAATCTTGTTGATGGTGCTGGTCCACCATTTTGTTTTGCCAGCGCCGGTGAGGATGCCGTCTGCTTCCAGACCTTTTGCAATCCGGTCCATAGAGTAAAGGCATTGTCGTAAAGAAGCTCCTCGGTTACCGCCGCTGTTTTCAGAAGCTGGACGGCACCTTCCGGTCCCCTGAACCCAAACCGGAAACGGATGTCCCGCAATCGGGGAATGGTCCCGGAGTACAGGCAGCGGAAGGCGAATTACCTGATTTGAATGAAATATCCGATTCCGGTAAAAGCAGACAGAGAGCAGATATAGCATACGAAGAACCCTTGGCGCAGCCTGAATAGGCTGCGCCTTTTGCATATAAAAGCGGACAAAGGCGAGCGCATCGGTTCAGATGCGCCCGCCTTTTCTGCATTTATTCTTGCTGCTTGGCCCGCTGCTTTGCAACGCTTGCGTGATGCTTTGCTTTGGATGTTTCCCCATGGGGCAGGCCCCACGGGGGCCCCTCGATTTCACTCAAATTGCCGAAATGAATCTGGGCAATATCAAGGTGTCACTTTGCGAAACGCTTGTACGCCGCATTTGCGGCGGCATGACCATGCCTCAGAACAATCCGGTGATTTTTCCATCCTCGTCCACGTCGATCTTTTCGGCAGCAGGGACCTTGGGGAGGCCCGGCATGGTCATGATGTCACCCGTGAGGGCTACGATGAACCCGGCGCCGGCGCTGACCTTCAGATTCCGCACAGTGACGGTGAAGCCCTCAGGCGCACCCAGCAGAGTGGGATCGTCGGACAGGGAATACTGGGTCTTTGCCATGCACACCGGCAGATCGCCGAAGCCCAGATCAAAGAGCTGCTTGGCCTGTTTCTGGGCGGCGGGGGTCAGGACGGCCTGCGCGCCGCCGTATGCGCCGCATGGGAAGCCGCCGACCAAGGCGCACAGCTTAGCGAGGCCACGGTACCGGTGTTCGCCATCGAGGCATAGTCCTATGCCTACGGATAGCGAACATGCGCCGGTCACCGAGCGATACCCCGAACTTGCGGATATCGATGAACAAGACAACGACCGCAAGCTTGAGACCTATCGCAACGTGCTGGAATCCTTACAACACGAGCTTGATAACAGCCGCAGCTA
>ERZ791574.1314-NODE-1314-length-13410-cov-6.403894_pt1 | contig 13410 bp, 10 predicted proteins | sample MGYA00433098_ERZ791574 | MGnify/ENA primary metagenome ERZ791574 (study PRJEB30046, sample SAMN00791933) | human gut metagenome | study: EMG produced TPA metagenomics assembly of the A metagenome-wide association study of gut microbiota in type 2... | reverse complement strand
CGGTACCGGTGACCATCGAAAAGATCATCGGCGAGGTGTCCCGCACCTTCAACGTGTCCCCTGCCGACATCCGGGGCACCAAGCGCAACGCCAACGTGGCTTCCGCCCGGCGCGTTGCCATCTATATCCTGCGGGAGGTCACCGGCATGAGCATGGAGGAGATCGGGCGGGAATTCTCCGGCCGCGACCACTCTACCATCGTCTACTCCCTCAAGACCATGGAACGGGACATGAAGAACGACCAGCACCTGCGGGAGACCGTGAGCGATATCATCAAAAACGTGAAGGCCTAAACCGGGGAAAACCGGGCAAAAGTCATACTCATTTCAGGGTGTGACCCCAAAATATGGGGAGAAAACGGAACAAAAAGGGGAAAATAAGCCTATATCTTGTGGCAAAAAGGCGAAGCTTTCCACACTTTCCACTTAGTTTTCAACATTTAACATCAGTTCTTCACATCGGCTGTGGAAAGAAACACCGTTCCCCACCTTTCAACATTTCCTTCACGAGCCTTCCACATCCCGGTGGAAAGCCAAAGCCCCGCTTCCCGGCAAGACATTTCCGGGTTTTCAACATCTTCCCCACCCCCTACTACGGTTACTACAACAAGTTCAATATATTACTGCCTTCCGGCAGCAGCCCAAAGGGCAGGGATCAAGCCGGAAGTGTGAAAAAAGGAGAGATACTGTTTTGAACATCGTCTGCGATAAAACACTGCTCAGTGCAGCCATCGACGGCGTTTCCAAAGCTGTCACCATGCGCTCGTCCATCCCGGTGCTGGAGGGCATTCTGCTGAAGGCCGAGGGCTTTCAGCTCACCCTGACCGGCTACGATCTGGAAATGGGCATCGTGACCACCATCGAAGCCAACATCAAAGAACCCGGTGAGATCGTGCTGAATGCAAAACTGCTCAGCAGCATGATCAGCCGGATGCCGGCAGGTCAGATCAGCATCGTGGCGGCGGATAATGGCAAGACCACCATCCAGAGCGGCGTGGCACAGTTCGAGATCCAGTCCATGCCGGCTACCGATTTCCCGGATCTGCCCAACACCGGCGCGGAGCAGACCCTGACCATCAAGACCGGCGTGCTGCGGGACATGATCGACCGCACCCTGTATGCCGTCAGTCAGGACGAGAAAAAACCCGCCCACACCGGCGAGCTGTTCGAGATCGAACTGGACAAGCTGACCATTGTAGCGCTGGACGGCTACCGTCTGGCTATTGTGGAGCGCCCCATCACTGCCGTGAAGGATATCCGCATCATCGTGCCCAGCAAGACCATGACCGAGGTGTCCCATCTGCTGGCCAACGATGACGAAGAGGATGTGCACATCAGTGCCAACCGCCGCTATGTGGTGTTCACCACCGCCGGTTACACCATCATGAGCCGCCTGATCGAGGGCGAATTCCTGAATTACCGCAACGTCATCCCCGCCGGAAGCCGCACCCGGGTGACCATCGATACCAAGGACTTTATCTCCACCATCGAGCGTGCCTCTCTGATTATTACAGAGCGTTTAAAAAATCCCCTCCGCATCTCCTTTACAGAGGGTAAAGTTGTGGTGCGCTGCCAGACCAACCTCGGCCGCGTGGTGGACGAGTTCAGCGCCGCCTGCGAGGGCGACGAGGTGGAGATCGGCTTCAATAACCGCTATCTGCTGGATGCGCTGCGCAACGCCCGCACCGAGCAGGTGCGCATGGAGATCAGCGGCCCGTTGAGCCCGGTGAAGGTGCTGCCGGTAGAGGGCAACGACTTTTTGTATCTGGTACTGCCGGTACGCTTTAAAAACGACTAAGGAGCGCGTTTTATGCAGAAGATTCTTATTCATACCGAGTTTATCAAGCTGGATGCCCTGCTCAAATTTGCCGGTCTGTGTGAGACCGGCGGCGAAGCCAAGGAGCTGGTGCAGGGCGGTGCTGTGAAGGTGAACGGCGAGGTGTGCACCATGCGGGGCAAAAAGTGCCGCGCCGGGGATATCATCGAGCTGGACGGGCAGAGCGTAGAGATCGGGCAGGGTCAGTAAATGCGTCTGCTTTCGCTGGAAGTACAGAACTATCGCAATATTTGTGCGGCACGGCTGGAGCCCGGCCGGGAGCTTACCGTCATCTGCGGCAACAACGGCCAAGGCAAGACGAACCTTTTGGAGGCCATCTGGCTGCTGACCGGCGGCAAAAGCTTCCGGGGCGGCAAGGATGCCGAGCTTGTGCGCCGGGGAGAAGCATTCGCGGTGCTGGAAGCCGTGACCGGTTTTTTGTAGCTCAGCAGCATCCATTCCGGCTGCTGGCTGGCGGCATCGAATTTGCCAGCCGGGATGCGGTGCGGATAATCGGCAAAGTTCTGGTTGCAGTAGAGAACCCCGTCCTTGTCGAACCCGGCAGGGAACAGCCCCACCCGGCGCTCAAAGTCATAGTTGACGGAAATGCGCATGGTAGAGGCGTGCCACCAGTTGCCATAGCGGTCGGCAATGGTGCTGCCGTGGCCTGCGCCGGTGATGAATCCGCCGGGCTTTGCGGAAAACGGGTTGGATGCCTGCCGCACAAAGGGACCCAGCGGAGAAGTGGAGGTGTATACACCATCGGCGTAAGTGTTGTACTGGGTGCCGGGGCAGGCGTATTGCAGGTAATAGAGGCCGTCATGCTTTGTCATAAAGGCACCCTCAATGTAGGGTTTGCCCACGGCGTTGAACATGGCAGTCAGGCTTTCGGCACTCAGGCCGGGGATGTTTGCCATCTGCGGCGGCAGATCCAGCTTGCCGGTTTCCGGGTTATAGAACTGCTTCATGGACTGGTACAGCACGCTGGCTTCCCGGTCCACAATGCCGTTGTTGCCGGGGCGTTCGTAGCCCAGTACGGTTTCATTGCCGAAGATCAGCTCCTGCTTTTCACCGATGGGGGTCATAGTGTCCGGGGCCAGTTCCACGCCGTAGATGGGCGTAGTATTGGAGCAGCCCCAGTAGAAGTACACCCGGCCATCATCATCGCAGAACAGATCCGGGTCCCAGAAAGCAAAGGGCGCAGATACTTCGGTAAACGGCTCGGTCAGGGGGTCAGCGGTGCGCAGGATGGGACAGTTGCGCCCCTTGCGGCTGGCGCAGAAGTACAGGAAATCGCCCACCTGCCGCACATCGGGGGCATAATCGTAGATCAGCAGATCCGGGTCTGCATGGAAGTCCCAGTGCAGCAGGTCGTCCGAATACCAGAAGCCTGCCGACATGGAAACAAAGAGATAATATTTGCCCTTGAAGGATACCAGCGTGGGGTCTGCACCCTCCCGGAAACCTGCTGTACGGGGGCCTTCCTTCATGTGCTGGTAACGGTAGCCCAGATCAAGGGGGTTACAATAGGTTTGTTTCATCGAATCACTCCTTGGAAATGCCCTGCAATACACGGTTCAGCTGTTTGATGTCCTCTTCCGAAGCGCCGGCCTGCATCAGCATGGATTCAATGGTCATCCGCCGCATGGCGCGCTCCATCATCGCCACCAGAGCCGGGTTGTCCTTCACGGCGGCGGCAACATCTCCGCGGGCAGCGGCAGCTTTATCAGAGATCTGCTTCAGAATGGGACCAACTTTCGGGTCTGCCGTGGCGGCAGCCATGTTGTCCTTGACCGACCAGCAGCTTTCGTCCAGCTCGCCGTCAAACCAGTTGGTCACGTTCTTGCGGTTGTCCATAGCGTAATCCGGGTTGGGGGCGTCCACCTTGTTCACCAGGATCACGCTGCTGTGCTCACCGGAGCGTGCCTCAATGCTGTGTTTGCCGGTGATGGGCAGCTGGAAGGTGAATACCTTGTCGCCCTGCTTGGTCTCCACCAGCTGACCGTCCTTGTACAGCGAGACCTCCGGCAGATTGGAGTAGACCTTGATCTCGGTCACATCCTCGGCGCGGTCCACATAGCGGCTGCCACACAGGTGCACGAACGGCTCCTTGCTCCAATAGGCCTTGTAGAGATAGAAGGGGTCTTTTTTGATCTTGCGGTCAAAGGTGACAAGTCCCTTCTGGTTCTCGCCGTGCTTGCCGCCCTCATCACGGCCATCGGCGGCAAAATCGAACATATTCCACACATGGGTCGCCCACAGCCACGGACGAGCGGCGATCATCCGTGCGATATGTTCATGGTAAACGCACTGGTAGCTTTCGGTATAATCGCCCTTTTCCGGGTGGCTGCTCTGGTACTGGGGGTTGGCATCTGCACCGTACTCCGAAAAGCCGATGCAGCGGTCAGGGTAATCGGCGTGGTATTTGTCAAAGAACTCGTCGTTCTGCTCCAATTCGCCCAGATACCAGCCGAAGTAGAGGTTGTAGCTGTTCACATCGGGAATTTCCAGAATGGGACTGGTGGTCTCCAGCATAAACACGTTTGCCATGGTGGTCTTGCGGGTGGGGTCCAGCTTGTGCGCCAGCTCGTTCAGCAGACGGTGGTTTTCCAGCAGATCCTCGTTGACAGCAGAAGCAGCGGTGATCTCGTTGGACAAGCCCCACACGGCAATGCAGGGGTGGTTGTAGTTCTGGACGATCAGCTCTTCCATCTGGGTCAGGGTGTTGGCACGGCCGTTGGTCATGTGCATGGTGATGTAGGGGATCTCTGCCCAGATGACAAGACCCTTTTCATCACACAGGTCGTAGAAATACTGTGCGTGCTGATAGTGTGCCAGCCGGATGGTGTTGGCGCCCATTTCCAGAATGATGGAGATATCCTCCTCCATCATTTCTTTGGTCAGGGCATTGCCTGCACCCTTACGGTCCTGATGGCGGGAAACACCGCGCAGCGGATATTCCCGGCCATTCAGGATAAAGCTCTTCTGGGGGTCGATCTCAAACTTGCGGCAGCCGAACCGGGCGGAGGTCTCCTCGCCATTGTCCAGCTTGGCAGATACGGTGTAGAGGAAGGGGTCGTCCACGCCATCCCACAGGTGGGCGTTGTTCAGCGTGAAAACAACCTTTGCGGTGCCCTTTTCCACCGGGGCGGTGAGGGTCTGACCCTCCAGTGCAAAGGTCACGTTCTGTGCGCCCACCACGGCGGCTTCCACGGTGACCTCGGCGGTCTTGGCAGCAAGGTCGGTGACGATGGGGGTCACCTTCAGTGCCGGTGCGCCATTAGCGGGCAGGGCAAAGTGCTCTGCCGGGACAATGTGCAGGGTCACATCCCGGTAAATGCCGCCGTAGAAGGTAAAATCGGCTTTCTGGGGATATACGGTGTCGTTGTCGCGGTTGTCCACGGAAATGGCCAGCAGATTTTCCTCTTTGAGGTGGTCGGTCAGGTCTACCCGGAAGGTGGAGTAGCCGCCCTTGTGCTCGGCCAGCTTTTCCCCGTTCAGGTAAACGGCGGCGGTCATGGCTGCGCCGTCCAGCTGCAAAACAGCCTTGCCGCCTGCCGGGATGGCGGGCTTTGCCAGGGCCAGCGTATACCAGCAGGTGCCGCGGTAGTAATCGTTGCCGCCGTCCTGACCGTCCACGGCGTTCCAGGTGTGGGGCAGTGTGACGGCCTCGCCCATAACGGCGGCGGGGATGCCGGGGTTCTCCTTGGTAAAATGCCAGTCGCTCTGATTCAACAGGATGGTCTTGCTCATGGTAAAAACTCCTTTATAAAAGATGGATAGAATCAGCAAAGACCGAAAGAGCGTATGAGCCCTTTCGGTCTTTGCAGGGTGTTACTGCATCTGTTCTGCAATTACTTCATGACGAAGGGCTTCTTTCTTATCTGCGATGCGCTTCTGGACGTTGACCATTTCTTCCTTGGTCAGCGGGCAGCCCAGCATGGCGATCAGGGTGATGGCCCAGCCCAGCATGGGCAGACCGAACTTGATGGCAAGGGTCATCCAGAAGATGCCGCTGGTGTAGGGATCCGTGGGCTGGGGCATGGTGGTGGTGTAACCCAGAAGGGCGACCGCACCGGTGGCGATGACAGCAGCCACCGAGGTGATGAGCTTGTCCACCAGACTGTAAGTACCAGAAACGACAGCCGGGATGTAACGGCCGCTGCGGTCCAGCTCATAGTCGATGGTATCAGCCATGTAAGAAGTGTTGGAGGTGGTAATGCACATCATGGAACCGTTCTGCAGCAGAGTCAGCAGGACGTAAACGATCATGTTCCAGCTGCCGATCACACCGATCTGACGAGTGTCGGTAAAGATGAAGAACAGGAACAGCACGGAGGCGATGGCCATGCTGACGCAGGTCCAGGTCACGATGCCCTTCTTGCTGCCATTTTTGCCCACATACTTTGCACCGAAGGCCGCAAAGAAGATGGAAGGCACCATGCTGATCACGCCAAGGGTGGTAGCAAGACCCATGTTGCCGATGAGGATGCCGTTCAGCATCGTGTTGATGATGGCCTGACTGCCTACCTGCTGTGCCAGCTTATCGGAAGCGTTGGAGGCGATGTAGCACTGCAGGGGCTTGTTGTGCTTGAGCACCTCAAGAATATCCGTAGTTTTCAGCGGCTCGTGTTTTTTGCTGGTGCCTTCGAAGTTTTCGGGCTTATCGTAGGCGGAGATACCGGCGCAGACGATCAGGGTGCCGATACCGGCAATGATCAGCACGATGGTGCAGACCGTGCTGAGGAAGTCCTGATTAAAGGTGCCGCCGCACTTGGGCAGGATGACGGTGTAGATCAGCATGCTCATGCCCATGGGCACGAAGTAGTTCAGTGCAGTGGTCCAGACACCGATGGTGGGACGCTGGCGGGGATCGTTGGTCATGATAGCCGGCAGAGTCTGGGCGGTCATATTGGTAACGGTATAGCCGATGATGTAAATAATGTAGGTCAAAACGAACACCGGCAGACCGAAGCCCTTGCTGGAGCACAGGTTGAACATACACAGCAGGCCGACAGCCTCGATCAGGTAGCCGCTGATCAGCAGAATACGCAGCTTGCCGAAACGGGTGTTGACGCGGTCGTAGATGAATGCCAGCATCGGGTCGGTAAAGCCGTCCAGAATGCGGGCCAGCATCAGGATGAGACCGACGGTTGCAGTGGTGATGCCGTAGCCGATGCTGGCCGAGTAACTGGCCATACCGATCAGGGAATAGACGCTCATGCCCACAAAAGCGTTGCAGGCGTAACAGATGATCTGCCAGAGCTTTGCACGGCGGTACTGGACGCCGTCTACTTCACTGGCACTGGGTTTCTTTTGGAACATAATGATTTTCCTCCTTTTTGTGTGAACTGAGTTCCGCTTTTTCTGACACCAGAATAACAGAATGCAACAGCCACTGCCGGATGAAAAACGATAGTTAAGGATAAAAATTCGTGCAATAATTTGCGGTGTGTGAATTTGCGCCCGCATTCACGATTTATTGTCCCATAGGGGCAAAACAGGTCTGCTACAATAGTCTCAACAAGCAACACGCAGGAAGGGAGAACCATCATGCAGAAATTTGAAAAAGGCTTTTTCATCGGTGCTGCAACAGCAGCCCATCAGGTAGAGGGCAACAATACGAATAGTGACTACTGGGCACAGGAACAGCTGCCCCATTCCAGCTTTACGGAGCCCAGCGGCATTGCCTGTGACCATTATCAACGGTACGAAGAAGATATCAAGCTCTTGGCTGATGCCGGGCTGAATGCCTACCGCTTTTCTATCGAGTGGGCACGGGTAGAGCCGGAGGAAGGAAAGTTCGATCCGGAAGCCATCGAGCATTACCGCAAGGTGATCGCCTGCTGCAAAGCGCATGGTGTAGAACCCATCGTCACCCTACTGCACTTCACCAGCCCGAAATGGCTCATCTGCAAGGGCGGCTGGGAAACCGAAAGCACCGTAGAGGATTTTAAACGTTATGTGACCTATGTGATGGAACAGCTGGGCAGCGAGCTGCGCTATGTCTGCACCATCAACGAGGCCAATATGGGCTTGCAGCTTGCCGCGATCTCCAAGCGGTTCCGTCTGATGGCAGAACAGGCTGCCCAAAATGCCGCATCGGCCGGAAAGTCTGCCGAGGGCACGGTGCAGGTGGGCATGAACTTCCAGAAGATGATGGAAAACATGAAGTATGCTGCCATGGAGAATGCACAGGTGTTCGGCACACCCCAGCCGAAGATCTTTGTCAGCGAGCGCACCCCGGAAGGTGATCTGCTGGTGATGCGTGCCCATGCAGCCGCACGGGATGCCATCAAAGCCCTCTGCCCGCAGATCAAGGTGGGTCTGACCCTCTCGCTGCACGACCTGCAGGCACAGCCCGGCGGCGAAGCCTTTGCCGAGGCCGCATGGCAGGAGGAGTTCACCCATTATCTGCCTTATATCAAAGACGATGATTTTCTGGGTGTGCAGAACTATACCCGCACCCTTTATGGCCCGCAGGGGCAGCTGCCGGCACCGGAGGGCGCAGAACTGACCCAGATGGACTACGAGGTCTATCCGCAGGCACTGGAACACGTCATTCGCAAGGTGGCAGAGGAATTCAAGGGTGACCTGATCGTGACCGAAAACGGCATTGCCACCGCCGATGATACCCGCCGTGTGGCGTTTATCCGGCAGGCACTGGATGGCGTGCAGCACTGCATTGCCGACGGCATCCCGGTGAAGGGATACTTCCATTGGAGTCTGATGGACAACTTTGAGTGGCAGAAGGGCTATGCCATGCAGTTTGGACTGATCGCCGTGAACCGCGAAACGATGGAGCGGACAGCAAAGCCCAGCCTTGCGGTGCTGGGTAGTTACACAGAAAGATAAGCTGCAATAGCAAAAAACAGGCTGCGGAAGATGCTTCTTGCAGCCTGTTTTGGCTCAGCGGGAAAGATGCAGACCATGGACACCATCCGCAACCACGGCGGCGATCACATCAATTTGTTTTTGTGCCAGTTTTGCGTCGGTGTTCAGAAGCCCGGAAAGACCGTTCATTACAAAAATCAGGATCGCACCGACATTTTCATATTGAGAAGGCTCGATGTTATCACTTTTGATCTGTTCCAGAACGGCATCCCGCAAATGCTGTGTAAAGCGGTTCATCGCTGATGCAGGAACCACGCCGAGATAATCGGTCGCCTGCTGGAGATTAGCAAACATCTCCCGCACAAAAGCCTCCGGCGTATCCAGCAGCTGCTGTGCGCCGCCCATATTGTCGCAGACGAGCTGGACCGTTTGCCGCTCCATTTCGGCGGTGAGGGCATCCAGCGTTTCATAGTGGGAATAAAAGGTCGTTTTGTTGATCTCGGCCCGTTCGGCAATTTCTTTGACCGTGATCTTTTCGATCGGCTTCTCCCGCAGCAGGGCAACAAATGCTTTCTGAATGGCACGCTTCGTTTTTTTGACCCGGATATCCATAGAATTCCTCCGTCAATGTATTTCATAAATGGTGCTTAACCAACGCTTTGGACGTGATCCGTTGCTTAAACACCGGACACGCCGGAAACTGCTGATTGCAGCTCCTGCGCCACAGTGTTATTATAGCACCACAGGGATGGATAAGCAACTGATGGTTGCAAATCTGATTCGTAAATACGATAAATCATCGGGAGACCATCCACGATGAAGTGGAATGGCTGAAGCAGAGTAACATGATCTGAGAAAAAGGAGAATGAAAATGATGGATTTTAACAGTGTCAAAGGCAAAGTGGCCATCGTCACCGGCGCAAGCCGTGGCATCGGCCGGGCCATTGCCGAGTGCTTTGGCGAAAACGGCATGAAGGTGGTCTGTGCAGCCCGCAGTGCAGAACAGGGGCGGGCTGTGGCAGATGGCATCTGCGCCAAGGGCGGCGATGCCATCTTTATCCAGACCGATTGCAGCAAGGCTTCTGCCATCAAAGAACTGGTGGATAAGACGGTGACGCACTACGGCAAGCTGGATGGCGTTGTCAGCAACGCAGGCATCGGCATGGGCGGCACACCGCTGCATGAGTATGAGGTAGAGGATTACGAGAAGATCTTCTCCCTGAACAGCGAGGGCGTCTTTGCCGGGATGAAGTACGGCGCAGAGGCCATCCTCAAGAGCCACAGCGAAGGCGGATTCCTCATCAATGTGGCATCGGTGGCGGGTCTTGTGCCCCAGCGTGGACAGGCGCTGTACAGTGCCACCAAGTTCGGCGTGGTCGGCATGACCCGCGCAGCGGCGCTGGATTACGCAGAATACGGCATTACCGTCAACGCTATCTGTCCCGGCTACACCAGAACCAGCATTTTCGGGGATGCACCGGCTGCGGCCATGGACTTTTTTGCATCCGACTGCCCGGCAAAGCGGATGGGCGACCCGGAGGAGTGCGCTGCATTGGCACTTTTCCTTGCCAGCGGTCTGGCACGGTACATCACTGGTGCAGCCATCCCGGTGGACGGCGCACTGTCTGCCGGACACCAGAGCATCAGCAGCTGGAAGCACCCGGAAATTTTGACCGGCGGCAAGCTGAACAGCCAGAGCACGATTGCAGCACTGATGGAAAACGAGGCCGCAAAAGCCATCGTGGAGCAGTACCTGCCCGGTTTTGCCGACAACCAGCAGGCAAAAGCTGCCTACGGCATGACATTTGGCAAGATCGGCCCTATGCTTGGGCTGCCGGAAATGGCGCTGAAAGCACTGCTGGATGCGCTGGACAACCTGTGACCGAAGCAGCTCGGAAAGCCTCTTTGACAGGGGCTTTCGTTTTGCCTGCGTGCGGTTGATTTTTGGGAGGAGACCATGAAAAACGAAGCACTTTTCCGTACCGGCTCTGTCTGGAAATCCATCATTTCCATGGCGGTGCCCTCCATTATCATTATCCTTGTCATGGTGCTGTACAACATGGCGGATATGTTTTTTGTGGGCTGTCTGGGAGATACCGCACAGGTGGCGGCGGTCTCCGTTGTGGGGCCGGTGTTTTCGATCCTTTCGGCAGTAGCGACCATGCTTGGCGCAGGCAGCAGCGCCATCATTGCACGCTGCTTTGGCGCAGGCGAGATCGAGCAGGGCAAGACTTGCTCCTCGCTCTGCTTCTGGAGCAGCTTTTTTCTGGGCGTTCTGGTCAGCATCGGTCTGCTGGTGAGCAGAGTGCCGCTTCTGGGGGTGCTGGGCTCAAATGCAGAATTTTTTCCCTATGCAGAGCGGTATCTTCAGGTCCTTGCACTGGGTGCGCCGCTTTTTATCCTGTCCAACAGCATGGCGATGCTGGTGCGTGCAGAGGGCGCAGTAAAAGAAGGCTTGATCGGCAATCTTCTGGGCACACTGGTCAACTGCATTTTTGACCCGCTGTTCATTCTGGTGCTGAACTTCGGCGTCAGCGGTGCGGCTGCTGCCAGTGTGCTGGGCAATCTTGTGGCAACGGGCTGCTATCTGCGCTACATCGTCAAACACGGCACAGTGCTGACCATTGATCTCCGTCCTGCCCTGAAAAAGCCGCAGATGCTGGGTGAGATGCTGGCCATTGGTCTGCCCAACGGGATCAGCAGCCTGCTGGCAGGGTTTGCCTCTTCCTTCAGCAACCGGCTGCTGGTGACCCACGGCACGGCGGCGGTCGCAGCCATGGCGGCAGCGGGCAAGACGACCATGATCATCAGCATGATCGCCATGGCGATCTGCATGGGGTGCCAGCCGCTTCTGGCGTACAGCTACGGCGCAGGCGACACGAAGCGCCTGAAGCAGCTTTTGAAAGATCTGATCCTCCTGACCGTTGTTTTTGGTGTTCTTGCCGGGGCGGCCAGCTTTGCCGGACGCAATGCCCTGATCGGGATGTTCATCAAGGAAGAAGGGGCATTCCGTCTGGGGACGCAGCTGGTGGTCTATCTGGTGCTGGGCAGCCCGGTGATCGGTCTGACCTATCTGGCAACCAGCCTGCTGCAATCCGTGGGCAGGGCAAGTGGTGCGGTGGTGCTCTCTCTTTTGCGGCAGGGGCTGCTGCTGATCCCGCTGCTGTACCTGATGAATGCGCTTTGCGGGGTGCAGGGCATTGCGGCGGCGCACCTGATGGCAGACGTGGGCGCTGCGGTCATCTCTGCAGGCATTCTGCTGCACTGGCTCCGGGCATCGGTAGAAAAAACAGCAGAAGTATGATATACTGTTTCCATCAATGAGCCGGAGGGATTAGGCATGGATGTTCTCCAGAATATGATGCTGTTTTCCGAGCTTGTCCAGTGCGGCGGAAATGTATATACATGGTGCTATGATGCACAGGGGAAGCTCTTGCGGAGCAACTGCCCGGACGAGGCATTTCTTGCCAGTGCATTTGAACTGTTCGGCTGCAAACAGCGGATGCTGGAGCATGGGGATCGGGACGATGTACCTGTTACCTTGGGGACGGCATTGGGTCTTTTGTGGGGCGCAGCCTTTGAAAAGGAAGAGGAAAACCTGAAGCGTGTCTGGGTCATCGGGCCAGTGTTCTATCAGGATGTGACAATGCGCGGGATCGAGGAAGGGCTGAAATATTACAGCAAGCTGGAGATCAGTGTGGCATGGACGATCCAGCTTTACAAAGCCCTTGAAAAAGTTCCTACCCTGCAAAACACCATTATGAACCGCTATCTGCTGATGATGCACTACTGCCTGACCGGGCAGCGGCTGGAACTGAGCAGTGTGAACAGCAGTGCAGCACAGGACGAACGGCTGAAAAGCGATGCGATTCCCCATGACCGGCATAAGATCTGGATGGCGGAGCAGGGAATGCTGCAAATGGTCCGCACCGGAGACCTGAATTACAAGCAGGCACTTTCCAACAGTATGAGCATAAGCGCAGGCGTGCCGGTGCAGAGCAGCGATGTTCTGCGCCAGAGTAAGACTTCCATCATCGTGTTCACCTCGCTGGTGTGCCGTGCCGCCATTGAGGGCGGTCTTTCCCCGGAGGAGGCGTACTCGCTGGGGGACAGCTACATTCAGACGGCAGAAGCGGCAAAATCGTTGGATGAACTGAGCCCGCTTGCAATGATGATGTACGATGATTTCATTCGGCGTGTCCACAAACACCGGACGAACCCCAACCTCAGTATGCAGATCCAGAAATGTGTGGATTATATCGAGATGAATCTGGACAAAAAGATCGTGGCGGAAGATCTTGCCGCTCTGGTGGGCTACACAGAATACTACCTCACCCATAAATTCAAGGAAGAAACGGGTCTGAGCGTCACGAACTATGTGAAGTTTGCAAAGGTCGAACGCGCGAAGGTTCTGCTGAAAAGCACAACGCTCAGCGTCCGGGAAATTTCCGAGCAGCTTGGCTTTGCCACCCGCAATTATTTCAGTGCAGTCTTTCAAAAGGTCACCGGAAAAACGCCTATGGAGTTCCGGGAAAAATAAAGCAGAACAGGCATCCTGCGATACCACTTGGCGGTATCGGACAGGATGCCTGTTTTGCTAGGATGAAGAAAAATGGGGGAAAATAGCTCAGTTAAGGAACTTCTCGTTCAGGGTCACGCCAAAGTCGCGGGCAATGGCGCGCAGGTCATCGTCGGTGATGGTCTGCCGGATGATGCCGCCGCCCATGGAGAGCACCTTGACGTAAATTTCGGCACTCTTTT
>ERZ791574.1275-NODE-1275-length-13682-cov-2.973582_pt1 | contig 13682 bp, 15 predicted proteins | sample MGYA00433098_ERZ791574 | MGnify/ENA primary metagenome ERZ791574 (study PRJEB30046, sample SAMN00791933) | human gut metagenome | study: EMG produced TPA metagenomics assembly of the A metagenome-wide association study of gut microbiota in type 2... | reverse complement strand
TGTGAAATGAACTTTTCATTTTGAAACGCGCGAACATTTCGATTTGCGGATTATAGAAGCAAGCGGAGGCGGAAAGCTCACTAGAGAAAAATATTATTGATTCTATAATGAAAGTAGCAAATAAAAAGAAATGAGTCTGTCAATAGGTGCACATGTATATAAGAAACTAAGCGATTCTACGGAATTGGAAAAGTTGGTTGCTGATAAAATCTATGCGATCTCAACAAAGACGGAAACATCTTTTCCGTTCGTTATCTACAAGCGTAGTTCTCTGGTTCCAGAATATACGAAAGATAGATATGGTACGGGCGATACTGTTTCGGTTGAGGTTGCCGTAGCTAGTGATAACTATTTGAACTCTGTTACCATCGCCGAAGAAGTACGTAAGGCGCTCGAAAACAAGCGCGGGCAATATGATAACTTCAATGTAATAGACGCTAAACTAATGAGTGCAGACGAGGATTTTATCGAAGATACTTTCATTCAACGCCTTGTATTTTCTTTTAAAACAGAATAATAACTAAAACACGATAAAATTATGAGTAAAGCAAAATCAGTGTTAGGAAAAGACCTAATGTTATTCATCGACGGTAAAGCCATCGCACTTGCCACATCTTGCAAATTGGGGCTTTCGGCTGAAACAATCGACACACAAAGTAAAGATTCAGGTATCTGGACGGAAAAGGACATTAAAAAACTTTCTTGGAACGCTTCCAGTGAAAACGTATTTAGCGCGGATGCAGATGCGAATAGCTACGATAAACTATTCGCTTTGTTCTTGGCGCATAAACCTGTTGTTCTGAAATTTGGCGTTGTTGGCAATCCTGACGTAAACGAAATGCCCGCCGCCGGATGGACGCTAGCGGAAGGTGCATATACAGGTAGTGCGGTTATCACTTCACTAGAAGCAAATGCGCCGGATGGAGACAAAGCAACACTATCAATCAGTTTCGAAGGAACCGGACCGCTTGCAAAGGAAGCAGCTAGTAAATAACTTACGGGCGGTGTTTTGCCGCCCTCTAAACGACTTATTCAATGAAAACAATATCACTTAACGGAAAAGATTTCTCTTTGAAATATACGCTTCGTGCGTTCTTTGTGTTCGAATCTATATCCGGCTATCCGTTCCAGTTTGGAAAGATGTTAGACGAGTTTCTTTTGTTTTATTCGTTCCTGCTTGCCTCTAATCAGGAATTGTTCAAAATGGAATTTGAGGAATTTATCGAATTATGTGAAAATGACTTGACTCTATTCGAACAATTCAAAGAGTTTATTTTGGATGAAATCAAACTACGTTCGCAATCGGCAGGAAATGACGTAAAAAAAAAGAAGGTGACAACGCGGAAACGAAAGCCGTAAGTATACGCGAACTTTATTCGCGCGTTGTTGGTGAGGGCGGGATCGCTCCCGATTACTTCCTCGATAAAATGGACTTTATCGAGGTTGAATCGTTTATAGACGGATTGAATCGACGCAATCGGGAAGCGTGGGAACAAACTAGATTGTTAGGTTTCATTATAGCGCAATCTAATAGCACAAAGACGCTAAAGCAAACCGATATACTCCGGTTCCCGTGGGATGAAGAAGAAAAGAAAGATACGAGCGTAACGGACGAAGAAATGCAACGATTACGAGCTAAGGCAAAAGAAGTAGAATCACAATTAAATACGAATAAAGATGTCTGATATAATAACACGATTATTGCTTAAAACGAATGACTTTGACGCGAATCTAAATAAGTCGAAGAAGAATGTAAACGCTTTTCAAAGCGACATTTCTAAAATGTCCGGTGTTGCAGTATCGGGAGTTATGAAGTTCGCCGGGGTTCTTGGTATTGCTGTAACTGCCTCGGAGGGTTTCAATAAAGTAATGAATAGCAGTCAGACGCTAGGAGATGAATATGCCCGTACTATGGACGGCTTAAAAGGTGGCGTAGACCAATTTTTCTACTCTATCGGTAGTGGAGACTGGACGCCGTTCATGAACGGGTTAACCGAAACTATACGTCTAGCACGCGAAGCATACAACGCGATGGATCAATTAGGAAATACAAAGATGTCATTCTCTTATTTTGATGCAAAGAATCAAGCAACCATACAAGAACAAATAACTATCTTAAAAGATAAGGATTCAACGGAAGAGCAAAAGAAAGCAGCTAGGGAACTATTATACAAGACGCTGAAAGACCAAGAGGAAATCGTAGGACAATATAAACAAAGAAGTCAAAACGCATTACAAGCAATGGTAAAGGCGGCAATAGGACTTGACGGCGTAGATGTTTCGGCAATAGATATAGATAAAGTGTTGAGATTAGATGTATCTTCGGTAGGCGATAAACAAAAGGCACAATTAGCGAAACAGTATAAAGACTTCGTAGATGAATACGATCGTTTAAAATCCAAATTCACAACTTACGAAACGGTGGGTTCTGGAATGAATGTGCACACGGTTACAACAACAGATACAAATGCATTGAGTAAGGCAATAAGCCCGATGTTATCGAAGTATCAGGATGCAATACAATATAACGCGATTTTAGTAAAGAAGAGTGATGAATGGTTGCAGAATTTAATAAACGTTGCAACGGCGGCAGAGGCGGCGGGACGGAATTTATCTAGTATGACGAAAGCGGCGAACCGTGCTTTACAGTCAGGAATAGGCGGTAAAACGCCAAAGGAAGAACCGAAAGAGGGCTCTATCGCTTGGTATGACACGCAAATCGCAGAGCAAAATAAAAAACTGATTGCTGAAACCGACATGCAAGCGCGTTCCGCCATTCAAGCAACAATTAATGAACTCGAATCAAAGAGGATAAGTTTAAAGTTTGTTGTAGAGCAAGAAACGTTCAAAAGTGCTCATGGTGAAATGAAAGACGGTGCTTTGTCTCTTCCGGTAAAACCAACGTATAAAGATAAAGTTCCTACTCATGGGAAAGAAGGTAAAAACTTAAAGTTGCCGAAATATGATCCACTTTTTAAAAAAGAAGATATAGACATGAATGAAAGGTATGCCGAATCTCTATCTGCAGTTGGTAGTATTATGGGGTCTTTATCTGGAATAACCAATGAAAGTGCGGCGGCGTATCTTCAATGGGGCGCAAATGTTATATCCAGTATTGCGCAAGCTATTCCAGCTATTCAATCGTTAATAACTGCGAAACAGACCGAAGCAGTAGTTAGCGGCGTAGCTTCCGCAGCAGAAACGCCCGTTGTCGGTTGGTTATTGGCGGGAGCCGCCGTTGCTGCCGTCGTCGCTGCAATGGCTAGTATTCCTAAATTCGCAACGGGTGGTATTGTGCCTGGCACATCATTCACAGGCGATAAAGTTCCGGCTTTACTCAATTCAGGCGAGATGATTCTAAATGGATCACAGCAAAGTAATTTGTTTCAAATGCTAAATAGCGGTTTATATGGCTCCTTATCGCAAAAGATTGCACCGTCTGCAGAAAATGGAAATCAGCCCGCAAGCGTAACGTTTCGCATACATGGAAGAGATTTAGAAGGAGTTTTGAGTAATCATTATAATCAGAAAAGCAAAGTAAGATGAAACTAAGATATTATTCAGAGTTTAAAAGCAGGAAAGACAAGACGTATAGAATTGAAATTCATACGGTCTTTGCAACGTATTCCGAAGAACTCACCCTAACAGATAGCCCGTTTACTGTTGAGTATGAATCGGACACTCTATACAAGCCGTTGAAAATGTCTAATTCGGTAACAAGCATATTGACAGATAAGATTTTATCAGACCTATATACAGCCGAAGGGCAAAATATAGAAGTTCGTTTGTATAATAAAACCGATGATGTTTTAGAGTGGTTTGGATATATGAGTCCAAATTTATATTCGAGCGATTATATAACTCCGCTTAATATAGTGGAGATACAGGCAATCGATACTATTTCCGTTTTGGAAAATAAGAAGTACTCTTATATTAATTCTTCCGAGGTCTATTTTAAAAGTTTCAAAGATGTAATAATGCACATTCTTGATATTGCCGATCCCGGAAAGATTCTAAACAAATTGTACTTTCAAAAAACTAATAGAATCTCGAAAGATGTTTCTACTTCTTTGATAGAAGATATTTATATACATGAACGAAACTTCTTTGATGAAGCTAACGAGCCGATGAATAGTAGAGATGTTTTAGAAGAAATCTCTAAATATATCGGTATGACGTTCATTCAGTATCAGGATGCTTATTATATGATCGACTATGATTTTATCAAAAACGACGAGCTTCATTTTTTCGTTTATGATAGAATAAGCGATACATGTGAAAGTATAACAATCCCTTCCGCACTATTGAATGTGCGTAATATTGGCGTATCTGAAAGCGCGGGAAGTATATCGCTTGGTGATGTGTATAATAAAGTATCTGTTGTTGCTAATATGAATCAGATAACCAACTTATGCCCGGAGTTGCTCGACGACGAAAAGGATATAGTAAATCAAAACTCCGATCCCAATAAATATTATATATCTGGTAGGGATATAGACGGAAAGAATTACACCCTTCTTAATTCGTTTTTTAAATCTAATAGTAATTGGGGGTATTTGATACCGAGCTTTTCATTTCTTGATATTCCGGCAGAAGGTGTTGAAGTGACTATCGACAACGTTAATGATATATATTCCGGTGTGGTATGGCAGAAGTACAGCGACTACACAACAGAGGATGGGGAACCGTCTTCTTTAAGTTGGAAAACCTGCGTTTCATTCCTGCAAGCGTATAATATAATTAGTGCTTCTCGAAAGACTCTTTTAACATTGAAAAACGGAGAGTATTCTTTATTCAAAGGAGGATATTTCATAATAAATATCGCTTATAGAATGTCCGGCTCTTTTCTTCCGAACGATATAATAAAAACGTCCGATGAAGTATACTCTAATACAAAATATGGCGCCGGATTTGATAATACGATGGTTCCTTGCAAATTATATATAGATGATTACTATTATGATGGTGAAGTATGGAGAAATCAAAAGTATTATACGGATCGAGTAAATCGAGGCTATTATAAAATCACGCACAACTTAACTTATCGAGGGGCTACATGGTATAGATATAAGGATGCATTTGGAGATTGGAGATTTGTAAGCAAGGGCGAATATGATTCAGCTAGCGGCGAAAAGGCTTCCGGCGGGTTCGCCGATAGCAATAAGGTTTATGCGTATAGGGAAAACGGCGAAGATATTTTTGTCGAAAAATGGTATCACGACGAATGTACGCTTAAAGATGGTTTCTATTTGGTTCATATAAACAAAGAAGGTGATAAAGTTTTCGATGATGAAAAGAGATTAACGAATACTGTTAGTTATAGATTTAATCTGTACGACTCAACGGACGGAGTCGCGATTAAACTTCCAGATGATAAAATACTATGCGGAAAGATACGCTTTGAATTAAGCACTCCGAATCATTTAGGAAAATATCCTATGTATCGAACGGATGGGGGCTGTCACCCTTGTACTGCATTTCATATATCCGATTTCACATTTAAGTATACTAACAATAAAGTTACATACGATATATTTAATAATGCAGTTAACGACTCCGACGTAGTTTACAGCAACGTGATAAACGACAATAATGTAACAGAAATGGACGACATCGAACTATTAATCAACTCAAACGCAAAAAACATTTCTTCTTACTCAAATTGCGCTACCAAATCAGGGGATAAATTTGATTATTTAAAAACGGTATATAGTCCGTTGCACGATAAAAATGTATTGCCGGAACAAATACTAATAGACAAGTTTTATACACATTATAAAGCTCCTAAATTTAGATACAGCAATAATTTGAATCGTGGCTTTTCGATACTGTCTAGGATTTACGAAAATTCCCTCAAAAGAGAAATGATAGTAGATCAAATGAGTATTGATTACGCAAATGAAAGTTGTAACGTATCATTAATAGAAACATGATAGAAGTAGAAAATAAGAAAGTGCCTCATTCGTTTCGGAATAAGTATTTACGCAATTCCGGTTCGGTAAGTATTAGTACAACAACGCCAACGCCTATAAATGGCGGTGGCGTTGATCTTGATGTATTAAAGATGGACGATGGGCGTACATCATCCGATAACAATGTATTTTCGTCTCTTCGTTCCCTATTTGAAATAAAGTCTCGTATTATTGCTCTGACCGATAATAATACGGCACTGACCGACGATAATACGTTTTCTTCTTTGCGCATAAGGCAGGAGCTAGATGCGGCTATCGATGCTTTAAAAGACTTGTATCTATCCAAAACCGCACCAGACGAAACGCAATTCCTTATCAAATTGCTAGGCGGTTTAATCGTTGATAACGGGCTAGACGTAACGAAGGGTATTTCTACGGATACGTTAACCGCAACGACGGTAACAACGCAAATACTCAACGTTCTTGATAAACTGATTGCCAAATCAGCGACTTTTTCCGGTGATATATCCTCAAATGACTACACAGAAGGCTTAATCGGTTGGTTAATCGGCAAAGACGGTCATATAGATGCAAAATCTCTTCGTCTACGTGATTTCCTTGAAGTTCCTGAATTACGCTACAACCGCGTATCAATCGTTTCGGGTGAAGAGTGGAACGCTCCGGGCGGCGGGATCATCGAACGTATAGACGAATCAAATCGGATTATCTACCTTAAACTCGAACCGGGCGAAATAGCAGAAATAGAGGTAGATGATATTTGCAAAGGTATATTCAACGACTCAACCGGATTTCAAACCGCTTATTTTCGTATTACTGAAAAGATCGGTGATTCTACGTTTAAATATGCGCTTCGTTCTGGTACAACCGCACACCCTTGCAAGGCTATGCACTTCGTTTCGTATGGTAATTTCACAAACAAAGAGCGGCAAAAATCGAGCTACTCGACACAAAGTTATATCCGTTACCTGACAGGTGTAAACGGTTGGGAGATTTCAAAGGAAATGATCGCTATGCAGTTGGGCGACTTGTCTAACTTGAAATTGTTTGGTATCGAAATGACCGGACATAGTGCGTATCTCCGCAATGTGTATATGACCGGGACTATCAAGCAATTATCTAACGACGGTATAACCGAAGTTCCCGTACCTGCTTTCAAAGGAGTATGGACGCCGGGCACATATTGGTACTATGATGAAGTTGTATGCAATGGCAGTACATGGATATGTATTGTAGACAAAACAATCCAAGAACCAACAGACAATTCTACTGATTGGCTTAAATATGTCTCTAAGGGAGAAACGGGTGTCAAGGGCGACAAAGGAGACAAAGGCGATAAGGGTGATACAGGACCGACCGGATCGCAAGGTATTCCCGGCACATCCCAGTATTTTCACGTAAAGTACTCCGCTAATGCGAACGGTAATCCGATGTCTGACACTCCGAACACTTATATCGGTACGGCGGTAACAACAAGTGCGACCGCTCCAACCGGATACACTTCTTATAAGTGGGTACAGTTGAAAGGCTCGCAAGGTCCTAAAGGAGATCAAGGTATTGCCGGACCAACCGGAGCCAACGGACAAACTTCCTACTTACATATCAAGTACTCGGACAACGGTACGACGTTTACCGCTAACAACGGTGAAACACCGGGCGCGTACATCGGACAATATACCGACTTCACGGCGGCAGACAGTAATACGTTTTCCGCTTATACATGGACGAAGGTCAAAGGCGACAAGGGCGACAAAGGAGACAAAGGCGATAAGGGTGATACAGGTGCAACTGGGGCAACCGGGCTTCCCGGTGCTCTAATCCGTCCGCGCGGTGAGTGGAAAGCAAATACTAACTATGTTAACAACACGCAGTATCGAGATACTATTATCTATAACGGTAATACTTATTCGTGCCGTGCGGATCATAATTCCGGTTCTTCTTTCGATGTAACGAAATGGACTTTGTTTAACGAATTTATAAATGTCGCCACACAGTTGTTAGTAGCTCAAAATGCGACGATCGACATATTAGGAACATCGGGTTTATTCGTCGGTAATCTATCAAAAACGCAGGGTTGGTTAATAAAAGGCGGTTCAATTAAGCATAATGTAACCGGGCTTGAATTAACAGCAGATGGCAAATTGTCACTCCCCGCAACGGGTGCGGTGACCGTAGGCGGAGAGATTTTCATAAAAAACGGTAAGATCGTAACTGACTTTATTGATGCAAACAAACTCGTTGTAAAACGAATAGAAGCTGTAGAAGGAACAATCGCAGGGTTCCAAATATCTAATACCCACATCGGAACGGGTTCTGTTAGTGGCACAAATTCTGGTAACGAAATGTTTCTTTACGACAATATGATTGGTTTTAATAGTCCCAATAGACAAGTGATTGTCGGTCCATTTAGTACATTAGGAGTCGATTATTTAGGAAGATTCTACGATCACCGATCAAGACCTTATGATATAAACAGGGGCGTATCTATTAGCGTAACCGGTGGACGAGATAATATAGCACTTGCTATTGATGGTGGTATTGTAGTTGATGGCAGAAGAGGGATTGATGAATATATTGAAATCGCCCAAGTATGGCATAATGGGAGTACACGAACTAAAGTATTGCAATTTAAAAATGGAATTTTATTTAGTGCAACTTGGTAATAATATTTAAATTACATAATTATGAAAATAGACTTTAGAGAAATTCAAGTAAAAGACATCGAAGGGAATAACAGTACCGTCGATATTGCAAAAATGTTAGGCAATGCGATTTATCAGAAAACCGCCGATTTGGGTGAGTTGGAATTAGCTCAAAACATCTACAAGAACGGTGAAGTAGAAGTATCTCCCGAACAGGCGGAAAGTATTAAAAAATATGTGAGTACGGGGTTCGTCGCTTTTGTTCAGGTAGCGGTTAATGAGGCTTTATCGGTAGAATAAGAGCTACCCAAAGCGATATGAAATACATAAAATAAAAATATGGACGAATGGTTAAAAATCATAGGAGCGTTAGGAGGATTAGAGGCGATCCGATTTACTGTTACTTTTCTAGCGAATCGAAAAACGAACGCTAGAAAAGAAAAGGCTACGGCGGATTCTATGGAACTTCAAAATTTACTTTCTATCATTGACAATCTAAACAAGCAGATTGAACGGTACGACGAACGATTAAAACAACGAGACGAGAAAGTAGATACGATTTATCGAGAATGGAGAACCGCACAGGCAGAGGCGCAAAATTGGATGCGTAAATACTACGAGCTTGAATTAGCTTTTAAGGATGCGGAACACAACCGATGTGATAGACCAGACAGCGAGTGCAGCCGGAGAACTCCGCCGCGTAGACCAATAACTATTAACAATCAAAATAAAGAAGAAAGCAATGAATAAAATAGACTCGATTATCATCCATTGTTCGGCTACGCGTGCCGGGCAGGATTTAACCGCAAAAGATATTGATCGTATGCACCGGGCGCGCGGATTTAACCAGATCGGATATAATTATGTTATCCGGATTGATGGAACGGTAGAAAAAGGGCGATCTTTAGCAGTTGACGGGGCGCATTGTAATACGAAGGGTTTTAGCGAATCTTCATATAATAAACATAGTATTGGTATTTGCTACATCGGCGGCTTGGATGCAAACGGAAAGCCCACAGACACAAGAACGATCGCTCAAAAAGCAGCTTTGCGCGAGTTGGTTGCTAAACTCTGCAAAGAATATGAGATAATCGAGGTTCTCGGACATCGTGACACTTCGCCCGATCTGGATGGAAGCGGAGAGGTAGAGCCGAAAGAATATATAAAGGCGTGCCCCTGTTTTGATGTACGCTCCGAGTTCCCTAATTTCTTGCGTAATACAGTAGTTCGACCATGAGGCGGCTAGTTTATATTATCATATTGCTGATGTTAGCAATATGTTTCGTGTCATGCCGGACTCAATATATCCCGGTTGAATCCGTTCGCACTGAATACAAAACACGTGATAGTACCCGTTATGATAGCATCTATCAACGAGATAGTATTTATACGCTCATAAAGGGCGATACAGTTTATCTGTATAGATATAAGTATCTGTATCGCTACTTAACAACGAATCGTACCGATACGATTCTTAAAAACGATTCTATTCGTGTGCCTTATCCGGTTGAAAAGAAGTTAAACCGATGGCAATCTATTAAAATGGAGCTAGGCGGATGGGTGATAATTGTTATTTTTGTGTATATGTTGATGTATGCATTGCAGGTGATATTAGGTAGATTAAATAAAAATTAAGCAGAATATTTGAAAGTGTAATATTATTACTGCTCTTGTATGTGCATTTTATTTTTTATATATTTGAGGGGAAATTTTATATATTGAAATATGGGTGAAGATGTAGAAAAATCGTTGTACTTAAGTTACACAGAGATATTGAAAGGGTTACATTTTATAAAAGATGCTATTGACTTTGTAGAACAAGGGAAAGATTATTATGTAATTCCTTTATCAGGTCAATTACGAGCTATATTTGTTTTACCGCATGATAAAAATGGGAACCTTAAAAATTATACCGTTGGTAAAAAAGGAAAAACACGAAATATACCAACTAATATATTTAATTTAGCTCAAAAGCTAAATTGTGATTTAGAAGTATACACAAGCGAATACCATTATAAAAATAGAGATAATCAGTATTTCTCTCACCTATTTGATACTACAATAGATCCAACAGGGAAAAATTTCAAGAGAATTTCTTTGAGAGATTGGATGGAGTTAGATATTATAGTTTGTAGAGGATATAGGTTTAAAATATGGGAAATTATTAAAATAATGGCAGATAGAAACGGAGGAGCACATTATGACGGAGCATTAACAAGGAAAGAAATGGAACTATATAAAGCAAAAAATGCTGCTAACTATTATTCCCTTTTGTCTTTAGTCTTGACTAAGATCGGTAAAGTTTTGTTTCAAATAGGATTTAAGGTTATAAGATCTGTATTCAATTTTCAGTTTATAATGGGTATTGCTTTAAATTTACCAACTTTGACAACAAGAAAAAATATTGCAACTTTTTATTCAATTTCAGGTTTTTCCCCTCTTTCATTAAGTATTGATGAAAAGAATATGATAAAGTTAAATCTCGAGAATCTTGAAGGACACAGGTATGACCTAGATATTGGGGAAAATAGGAGTGATGAAATAATAGTTATTAACTTGGGATATGAAATCAGTGCAGATATGAGCGCAATTCTTAGCGTATATTATTGCAATGAATTCATTCAATATAGATTAGATACCCCTATTTTTATAGGCAGAGGATTTTTGCCACATTTTAAAGTGTATTTTTCAGATGATAATATTAGGATAGGTTTTTCAACAATGAAATTGTTTAGTAGAATATTAAGTCCAGGAACTTGTTTATATCATTATAGTGAGATACGAAAAAAGGAGGATGAAGACATTGCTGTTGTTGAGGGTAAGCAAGAAATGTTACTTTTGAACAATCATACTGTAGATTTTTCGAATGGGGTTAGTTATAAACCATTTAGAGATTATATTAATGACAAAATGTAATAAAGATTAAATTAATAATGAGAAAACCCCGCAACGGCTCACATTGCGGGGTTAGTGTCAAATAAGAATCTTAACCGAGTTTAAGCGATGTTTGATGAATCATTTCGCTTACATCCTTCAAGGCATTTAAAAATGTTTGAAGTTCATTATCGGTAAAGCGAGCCTTTTTCCCGTTTACGATGTTACCGTTAATTCTTTGATATAGCCAATTTCTTGACTTTCCGAAATACTTCTTTGCGATATAGCTAAACGAAATAGCCTCCGGCAATTCTCCGAGCTTATCTCTTAATATAGCTTCTTCCGCTCTTTCAATGAAATCGTTACAAGCGTCTACAGTTGCTTTTAGTCCAGATTCAGACGCTTTTTTATAGGCTTCTCTCTGGTCCTCTGGCAGTGCGTTATATTTGGCTTGCATTTCTTTTTTGAAAGCATCCCTTTCTTCTTGTGTAGACAAGGTTTTAAATCTTTCAAAATCCGCTTTCATTTCGGGTGTTGGCAAGCAGGCGTTTATATCTATCATATTTTAAAGTTTTAATCCCTCCCCGAAGGGAGGGAGGTTAATTACTCTTTTAATTTTTCCCGAATCTCATTCATCCGGTCAAGTATGTCATTTATTAATGCTTCTCTTTCTTTTTCATTTTCGGGAACCCCGTAGGCTTCGTGAAATGAAGCGAGAAGTTTTAAATTCTCATACTCTTGTTCTAATTCCTTTCTTTCTTCATCTTTCATTGGTTAAACATTAAAATTAAGAACTCTTATTTGACTCTACAAAGATAATAAGCATTTGCTTATTATGCAAGTTTTTGGCGAATTATTTTAGTGAATTAATATAATCTATTACTTTTCTATTCGCTTTATCTATTTGCTCTAAATCGTAATCTATATAAATTCCGGTTGTTTTGCATCCGAACTCGTGCCCCAAAGCTAAAGATATTACATCTTTCGATATTCCTATTTTATGCGCTATTGTAGCCCATGTATGGCGCGCCCAATACGAGGTGATGTCGGGAAATAAAATATCTCTAATCTTTTTCCCGCCTAATCCTTTTCGTTCGAAATTTCCCAGTTTTTGCAAACCTCTATTCATTGCTGCCATATACTTTCTATAATTGTAATCGTTGGTTTCGAGCGTGTTTAGTAGAAATTTATTTCCTTTATACCTGTTTATTATCTCCATTGTTTCCGGTTCTACTTTGATAGAGTATAGCTTTCCGGTTTTTTCTCGTTTATATTCTATGCGTCCGTCAACTATTTGCTTGAGGTTAAATAAGTCTATTGCGTTTATTCCGATTAGATAAAACATAAGCATGAATATGTCTTGATACTCCTTTTGATATTCTTCTCCGTTGAAATCTCTTAGGGTAATAAGTTGATCCGGCTTTAACGATCGTTTTCTAGTTTCCTCCCTTTCTATTGTGAACTTTCTAAATGGATATAGTTCCGTTTCCTCATTATCTATCGCGTGATTGAAAACCGCCCTAATATTCCTTAAATGGATTGAAATCGAGTTTGTTTTTATTCCGGTATCTTTTAGCCATTTATTGAACGATTCTAGCCATTTCCTTGTCATCGTTTCAAATGTACAGGTCGGATCATAGGCAAGAATCTTATTTTTTGTAGCTTTATATAGAACGATTGTATTTTCTTTTGTTTTTGTAGCTACAAACTCATCTATATAGCTTACGAAAGTTTTACAGGTAGATTCATTTTTGATAGATTTTAGAATGTAGTCTTTTAACGCTTTATCGCTCATTCCTTTTAACTTCTGATTATCGTCAAGTATAACAAGTAACATTTCAACACGATTAATAAGATTCCGAATCGCTACGTTCTTAGCTTTATGATTCTTTGCGTTCTTATTATACTCTGTGCCCGTCCATGTTTCCGGTGTAGCGCAAAAATCAGTACATAACATTATTTGCCCTTTGTGTCTGACTTGTAGTTTAACCGGAAATGTCCCATCTTTCTTTTCTCTGCGAGTGTCTAAGTAAAAACTAATTGTTGCCATATTATTATCATTTTTAGTATATATACGCAAACAACGTATTAACGGGATAGCGCGATAATAATGCAAGATGAAAATTTGCATTAAATTTGCATTTTTTCTTTTGAAAATACCCGTTAATAACGCCTAAAAACGGCTCAGTTGTAATTCTTGGGGGATTAAGTTTAGTCAATTCCCTTCATGCATATA
>ERZ791574.1243-NODE-1243-length-13951-cov-3.948690_pt1 | contig 13951 bp, 10 predicted proteins | sample MGYA00433098_ERZ791574 | MGnify/ENA primary metagenome ERZ791574 (study PRJEB30046, sample SAMN00791933) | human gut metagenome | study: EMG produced TPA metagenomics assembly of the A metagenome-wide association study of gut microbiota in type 2... | reverse complement strand
CGCTAACGGCTGCCCTACCTTACCGTTGCGGAGAATTTATCGCTTTATCGACAGTCTTTCGGCGGCGTACCGCCGCTATTGGTTAGGTATGCGCCGCAGGAGCGGAACATACCCGTCATTACAGCTTTTCGCCGCAGTCCCGGCAGTATACGTCCTCCGGCTGGACCTCATGTCCACAGCGGGGGCAAATCAGATGGATGATGGGTTCTCCCTCCAACTCCCGGAGCCGGGCCTTGAGCTCATCGATCTCCCGCATTTTTTCCAGCAGCAGCTCAGAATCCGTAGGGGTGCCGGTGTGGGTGGCATACAGCAGCTCACCCAGTTCCCGGAGACCGACGTTGACGCCGGCGCGGAGATCTGCGATCTCTAACTGCCGCTTGGCGGCGTCCGTCAGCCGTTTGGCGCCCAACCCCATGGTACAGATGGCGTCCCGCGCCAGTCCTTCCGCCTTGGTCCAATACGCTTCACAGTTATGTTCCATGAATGACCCTCCTTACGGCCGTGGCCGCCCGTTTAAGTTTCGGGAACGTATTTTTGATAAAACTCCGCAAAAGCAGCCTGGTTTTGCTGGATTTTCTCCGGCCGCTCCGTGTATTCCTTGGGATACTTCAGGTTAAAGATCCGCTCGATGTGGTTGGTGCCGTGCTCCACCATTTTAGTGGAACCGCCCGCACCGAAGGACAGGATGGAGCACAGCTCCGACATGATGTCCACGTTGTACCAGCACTCTCCGCCGGGGCGGCTCCAACCCACGTTCTCAAAGCTGCCGGACATATACTTCTGCCGGTAGAGGTAGTAGGGGACGAAGCCTGCGGCCCGCAGGGTAGGGGCGGCATAGTCCAGCATGGCCTGCACGGCCGCTCCGTCGGGAATGGAGAGACCTTCCATGAGAATGCGGCTGCCCTTTTTCAGCGCCAGCGTGTGGATGGTGATGTCATCGGCCCCCAGTTCCAGACATTTGTCCAGAGAACGGCGGAAGCCCTCCGGTGTATCCGCCGGCAGACCTGCGATGAGGTCCATGTTGACGTGGGGGAACCGGTAGGCCTGCACCAGCTCCATGGCCCGCACCGTATCCGCAGAGGCGTGGCGGCGGCCAATGGCGGCGAGAACGTGATCCTCCATAGTCTGAGGATTCACGCAGACCCGTGTGACGCCGTGACTTTTCAGAACGGCCAGTTTTTCGGCGGTGATGGTATCCGGACGGCCGATCTCTACCGTGATCTCCGGACAGGCGGAGAGGTCGAAGGATTCTTCCAGAGCCGTCAGGATGGCATCCATCTGATCCGGCGTCAGGATGCCGGGGGTGCCGCCGCCCATGTAAAAGGCGCGGGGGCGCAGACGATTGCTGCGCACCATATCCCCGCCGGAGCGGATCTCCGCGATCAGGGCCTTTACATAGGGCTCCACCAGAGAAAAACTTCGCTCCACGCTCTGACTGACAAAGGAGCAGTAGGCGCAGCGGGTGGGACAGAAGGGAATACCCACATACAGGTCGATATCCCGCTTTTCCAGCCGCTTCAATGCCTGATAGCCCACGGCACCAGTCTCCAAAGCCAGCGCCGCCCGCTCCTCAGGGACGAAATAGCGCGCCTTCAGTTCCCACTTGGCCTCCTCCGGGGTCTTGCCCTCCATCAACGCCCGTGTGATGGGCTTGTCGGGCCGGACGCCGGTGAGCATCCCCCAAGGGGGCAGCGTCAGCTTTTCCGCGGCGCGGAGCGCTTCCGACAGCTTGGGATACAGATCCAGAAATGCCAGATAGAAGCAGGCCGCCACGGCGTAGCGCCGCTGGCCTTCTTTTTCAAAGTCCGTGCCGGTGAGGGGGGATGCAAAGGTCCCGGCGGCGGTGTATCCGTGATAGTGCAGCTCCGCTGTGACCTGACAGTCCGCCGCCGTTTCCCCGGCGGCAAGGCGGCACCACGCCTCATCTTCCGGCTGTACCGCGTCATAGGTCGGTTTTTCCAAGGGAAAGAGGGTCATCAGGCTCTGTTCGACGATATAGCGCTCGTCATGACCTAAAAATTCCAGCTTCATATCAGCCTTGCTCCCGCAGTGCCATCTGCATATAGGGGTTGAAGCGCCGCTCCCGGTCCAGAGTGCTGGGCTCCATGTGTCCCGGCAGGACCCGGTAGTCCCCGGGAAGGGCGGCCAGCCGGGCCAGAGAGGTCATCATCTGCTTCATGCTGCCACCGGGAAAATCCGTCCGGCCGCAGGAGCCGGCAAACAGGGTGTCCCCGCAGAACAGGGTATCTCCGCACAGCAGCGTGACGCTGCCCTCGGAGTGGCCGGGGGTGTGAAGCACCTGAAGCTCCAGCGTGCCCACCGTGATGCGGTCTCCCTCGCCGTAGAAATTCACGCCGCCGAAGGGAATCCGGGCCAGTTCGCTTTTCAGAGGGAACAGCTGGGTCTGCGGACTGTCAAAATCCGCCTGATGGATATAGACCGCCGTCGGCGGCAGCGTCTCCATCAAAGCCGCCACCGCACCGGTGTGGTCATAGTGGCCGTGGGTCAGCAGGATCTTATCCACGGTGCAGTCCAGCTTTTCGGCGGCGGAGAGGATCAGCTCCGGCTCCGCACCGGGATCGATCACGGCGCAGACCTTAGCCGCTTCATCGCAGAGAATGTAGCAGTTGGTACCGATGGACCCCACCTGCAAGGCTTGGATCTTCATAAGACACACCTCATTGAAATCAGTTTACTCTTCCGTGTCGAACAGAATGGTGACCGGACCGTCGTTCTGGGAATAGACCTGCATATCGGCGCCGAATTCGCCGTGCTGCACGTCAAAGCCCCGCTCCCGGCAGTGGGCCATGAACCGCTCGTAGAGGGGGATGGCCAGATCGGGCTTGGCCGCGCCGGAGAAGCCGGGGCGGCGGGAGGAGGTATCGGCGTACAGGGTGAACTGGGATACCACCAGCAGGCTGCCGCCCACCTGCTCCAGATTCAGGTTCATCTTTTCGTTTTCATCCTCAAAGACCCGCAGATTGCAGATCTTGTCCGCCAGCTTGTCGGCGGTGTCCTCCGTATCGTTGGGGCCTACGCCCAGCAGCACCAGAAAACCGGTGCCGATCTGACCGTTGACCTGTTCCTTAATAACAACAGAGGCATTTTTGACTCGTGTAACAACAGCGCGCATGGTTGCAACTCCTTATTTAATATCCGAACGGGTATGCTTCGTAATGGGCCTTGCCCGAAAAACAGGCAGAGCAGTGTATTTTGTCAAGAAAGGGAGGAACTGTGCGGCAGCGGAGAAATTTGTCTCCAATGCCGCAAAGGATCAGCCCACAGGCCGGTTGACCTGCAGAACACCGGAGATCTGATGGAGCTTGTTCATCAGAGTGGAAAGCTGTGCGCCGTCCTTGATCTGGATCTCGATGCGGATGATGGCAAAGCCGTCCTCCGTGCTGCGGCTGTTCAGGCCCAGCACAAAAGTCTTGGTGGTGGACAGCGCCGCCGAAATATCCAACAGCAGATTCAGCCGGTCCTTGCAGACCGCCTCGATGGTGGTGGGATAGCTGTCATTGGTATCGGTGCCCCAGGAGACATGGATCCAGCGGCCGGGCTGCTCCTTCCGCTTTTCCTCCGAGGCGTTGGGACAGTCCGCCCGGTGAACGGACACGCCGTAGCCACGGGTGATGAAGCCCACGATGTTGTCTCCGGGAACAGGGGTGCAGCACTTGGAAAACTTCACCAGACAGTTGTCCAGCCCCTCCACGATGATGCCCTGCTCGCTCTTGACGGTCTTGGGCTGCTTGGGAGTGTCCGCAGGCTTGGCGTCCTCCTTGGGCTCCGCCACAGCCTCTGCCAGCATCTGCTCCTGCTGCCGCTGCTGCTGGCGGCGCTGCAGCTCGCCCTGGATCCGGCTTACCGCCTTCTGAGCAGTGAAGCCGCCGTAGCCGATGGCAGCGTAGAGATCGTCCAGCGTGGGATAGGCCACCTTTTTCAGCAGCACCGGCAGGAACTCCGGGTCCAGCACGTCTTTCATGACGATGCCGCAGTGACGCAGCTCCGCGTCGAAGGCAGAGCGGCCGTTGGCGATGTTCTCGTCCCGCTTTTCCTTTTTGAACCACTGGCGGATCTTGGAGCGGGCCTCGTTGCTCTTGGCGATCTTCATCCAGTCCCGGCTGGGGCCCTTGGCGTTTTTGGAGGTCAAAATCTCCACGATGTCACCGTTTTTCAGCACATGGTCCAGCGTGACGATGCGGTTATTCACCTTGGCTCCGATCATGCGGTTGCCCACGGCGGAATGGATGGCGTAGGCGAAGTCGATGGGGGTGGCTCCGGCGGGGAGGTTCTGTACGTCACCGTTGGGGGTGAACACGAACACCTCATCGGAGAACATATCCACCTTCAGGGAGTGGATAAACTCCTCAGCATCGGCGCCCTCCTGATTTTCCAGCAGACGGCGTACCCACTCGTACTTGCCCTCGGTGCCGGCGCCCTGACCGTTCTGCTTATACTTCCAGTGGGCGGCCACACCGTACTCGGCGATCTCGTGCATCTCCGTGGTGCGGATCTGCACCTCAAAGGGGATGCCCTCATTGCCCATGACGGTGGTGTGAAGGCTCTGGTAGCCGTTGGGCTTGGGGGTGCCGATATAGTCCTTGAAGCGTCCCAGGATGGGCTTGTAGAGGTCGTGGATCACGCCCAGCACGTTGTAGCAGTCGCTGACGGTGTCTACCACCACCCGGAACGCAAAGAGGTCGAAAATCTCATCCAGAGATTTGTTCTGGCTGAACATTTTCCGGTAGATGGAATAAGGGTGCTTCATGCGGCCGTAGACAATGTGCTTGATGCCCATTTCATTGAGCCGCTGATCGATCTGAGCCTGGGTGCGGCTCATGAGAGCGTCATACTCCGGGCGCTTGGCGTCCAGCTTGGAGACGATCTCATCGTAGCCGATGGGGTCCAGATATTTTAAGGAGAGATCCTCCAGCTCCCACTTCATCCGCTGCATACCCAGCCGGTGTGCGATGGGGGCGTAGATCTCCATGGTCTCCAGAGATTTCTGCTTCTGCTTGGCGGGAGTCTGATACTCCATGGTCCGCATATTGTGGAGCCGGTCGGAGATCTTGATGAGGATGACCCGGATGTCCTTACTCATGGCGATGAGCATTTTCCGGAGGTTCTCCATTTGCTCGTCTTCCTTGGTGGCGTACTGGATCCGGGTCAGCTTGCTGACGCCCTCCACCAGATCCGCCACCGTGGGGGAGGTGAGCTTGGCCACGTCATCATACGTGGCGTCCGTATCCTCAATGACATCGTGAAGCAGGGCCGCCTCGATGGACTCGGAGTCCAGATGCAGTTCCTCCGCCACGATCTGCGCCACGGCTAAGGGGTGGGTGATATAAAGCTCACCGCTTTTGCGGCGCTGCTCGCCGTGATGCTGCTTGGCGAATTCATAGGATTCGCGGATGCGCTTGAAATCCGCGCCGGGATTGTATTCCCGGACGGTATTCTCCAATTTCTCAAACTGTTCGTCAATCGTCACTGCGAATCACCTCGTTTAACCTCCGCACCGCCCCGGAGGCGGCGCAGGCAGGGAGAGGCGTAAAGATCCACCTTTCCCTGAATGGGATTGAGACATAGCGTAACCCGGTCCTCCTGCCGGGACAGGGAGATGAGTCCCCGCTCCTGAAAGACCGTCAGAGCCAGCGCGGCCCGGAGAAAACTGTCGCAGCCGCCCACCTGCGCCGCCAGAGAACGGAGATAGGGCAGCAGATCTGTTTCCAGCTTGCCCTGCTTCAGGTGCCGGTCCAGAATTCGCCAGAAGGCGGCAAACTGGTCCCGGGAGATCATGAGCCGGGCGGTCTCCTGGGCCGTGAGGGGCTGCTCCCCTGTCAGACGGTGCAGCAGGTCCAAGGATTCCGCCTCGTGGCGGCTGGGAGTCAAAGAGGGACGCAGGTCCACCAGCTGCAATTGCAGAGTGGTGGTGCCCCGGAAGGTGTTGGCCTGCAAATAGAAGGCAGCATCCACCCGGCAGCCGGGCTCCAACTGAGCGGCGGCCTCCGGCATGGAGAAGAAAATGGCGTCAAACCGGCTGGGACCCTTGCTGAGCCGCAGTTTCAGGTGCTTGCCCTGGCCCACGGCCTGAACGCTGTCCACCGTGGCGCCCAGCAGGGCGAACACCGGGCGGGGATTCCCGGAGCCGTAAGGCTCCAATTGGGCCAGATGGTCCACCTGCTCCAGCGTCATATCCGCCGGGTTGGAAATGGCGGCGTCTACCTCCAGACAGCTCACCGCCCGCTCACCGCCGGAGGCGGCCTTTACGAAGCGGTTCATCCGCTGGCGGAAGGTATCAATGTTTTCCTCCGGGATGGTAAAACCGGCTGCCAGCTCGTGACCGCCGAAGCCGTCCAGCAGGTCAGAGCAGGATTCCAGCGCGGAAAACAGGTTGAACCCGCCGTAGGAGCGGCAGGAGCCCTTGCCGGAGCCGTCCTTCAGATGGATCATGAAGCTGGGGGCGGCGTATTTTTCACTGAGGCGGGAGGCTACGATGCCCACCACACCCTGATGCCATTCCTCGCTGGAAAGCACCAGCGCGTTCCGTTCCTCCGGCCGCAGCCGTTCAATTTGGGCGATGGCATCGGCGCAGATGGACTGCTCCACCGCCTGCCGCTCCCGGTTCAGATCGCATAGCTGCTTGGCCAGCTCCTCCGCTTTGGCGGGATCGGTCTCCTGCAAAAGGTCCGCGGCCAGATCCGCAGCCCCCATGCGCCCGGCGGCGTTGATCCGGGGGGAGAGAACGAAGCCGATCTGGATGGAGGTGATGGGCTTGCCCAACAGCCCTGCCTCTTTCAAAAGGGCATGGATGCCCACAAAATCCGTGTGGTTCAGGGCGGCAAGGCCGCAGGAGACAATGGTGCGGTTTTCTCCCTCCATCCGCATGACGTCGGCAATGGTGCCGATGGCGGCCAGAGTGCAGTACCGGGCGAACAGGGCGTTTTCCCGGTCCGGCCCGCCCAGCGCCAGCACCAGCTTCAGGGCCACGCCTACGCCTGCCAGATATTTGAAGGGATAGGCGTCATCCGGACGGTGGGGGTCCACTACCGCCACGGCCCTGGGGAGGTTTTCCTTACATTCATGGTGGTCCGTCACCACCACGTCCATGCCGATGGATGCGGCAAAGTCGATCTCCTCATTGCCGGTGATCCCGCAGTCCACGGTGATCATCAGGGTGGCGCCCTTGTCCCGCAGGCCCTGGATGGCGTCCTTGGAGAGGCCGTAGCCGTCCTCGATCCGCCGGGGGATATAGCGCAGGCACTTGGCACCGCAGTTTTTCAGATAGTCCAGAAGCAGCACCGTGGAGGTGATGCCGTCCACATCGTAATCGCCGAAAACAGCGATGGTCTCATCGTTGGCCAGCGCCTTCTGGATCCGGGCCACCGCCTTGTCCATGTCCCGCATGAGCATGGGGGAGATCGTCAGAGAGGTTTCCCGCTCCAACGCCTCGGCAGCGGCCTCGGAGGTGGTGATGCCCCGGGCGGCCAGCACCGTGGCCAGCAGACTGGGGTAGCCGGCTTCCTTCAAAAGGGCAGTGTCCTGTTCTGATGCCGTACCGATATGCCATTTCTGATACTTCATTTGGACACCCCCATTCTCAAATCAGGCGGAACAAACAATGTTCCACATTAACAAACATACAGTATAGCAGAAAAACACCGGAAGGTAAAGCACATATTTATACAGAAAGGGACTGTTTCAGCGGCTGAGACTGCTGATTTTTCGATTTCCCGGACAGAACGGGCCATCTTCAACCGAATATGCGGCCGAAAACGCAAAAAGCCAGCGCTCCCGTAAGGGAACGCTGGCAAGGTTTCTTATTCGGCAGGCTGGTCCTCTGCGGTTTCCGCAGGCAGGACGTACCGGCTCAGGTTCTGCTGAAGCTGGAAGGAGAACTCGTCATTCTTCTTCAGACTGTGGAGATAGGCGTGGGAGGCGGCCTGTTTTTCCTGCTCCTCAATGACGCTGACCGCGATATTGGAGCAATGATCGCCCACACGCTCGGCATTGTTCAGCAGATCGTTGAGGATGAAGCCGAGCTGGATGGTGCACTGGCCGCTTTGGAGCCGCCGGATGTGACGGCTGCGGATCTCCTCCGTGAGAAGGTCCATAGTCTCCTCCAGAGGTTCCACCTGTCGGGCCATCTGGGGATCGTCCGACTGGAAGCTGCGCAGGGCGCTGTTCAGCAGATCCTCCAGCAGGGAGGTCAGCACATCCACCTCTTCCCGGGCAATGGTGGAGAAGGTCAACTGCTTTTCATGAAGCTCCTTGGCGGATTCCTGCAGGTTCAGAGCGTGGTCACCGATGCGCTCAAAGTCCCCGATGGCGTGAAGCAGGCGGGAGACGGTGCGCATATCGGCGGAGGAGGTGCCGTGCTGAGAAATCTGGACCAGATAGCCGCCCAGACGGTCCTCGTAGGTGTCCAGCTTGTCCTCGTTGGCCAGGATCTGTTCCTCCCGGCTGCCGTCATACTGGATGAACTGGGCCAGAGCCAGCTGCATGCTTTCCAGCGCCAGAGCGCCCATGCGGTTGGTCATGACGGCGCATTCGCTGACAGCCACGCCGGGGGTCCGCATCAGCCGGGGGTCCAGGAAGGCGAAGTCAGAGGGCTTGTCCTCCGTGGAGATCACCTTGTTGGCAAGGCGCTCCAACTGCCGGCTGAAGGGCAGCAGCACAAGGGTGGTGCAGACGTTGAAGATCGTGTGGCAGAATGCGATGCCAACAGCGCCGATGGGTTCTGCCAGGAAGGGCAGATTCAGGAACATCTCGCCGCCAAACAGGGCCAGCAGACCCAGAGCGGTGCCGATGAGGTTGAAGGAGATGTGGATGACGGACACCCGCTTGGCATTGCGGCTGACGCCGATAGAGGAGATCAGAGCCGTAACGCAGGTGCCGATGTTCTGGCCCATGATGATGGGGATAGCGATGCCGTAGGTGACGGAGCCGGTCATGGCCAGTGCCTGCAAAATGCCAACGGAGGCGGCGGAGGACTGGATGATGCCGGTGAAGGCGGCGCCTACCAGCACACCCAGGAAGGGATTGGTGAAGGCAGTCATGAAGTGGGTAAAGCCCGGCATATCTGCCAGCGGAGACACCGCACCGCTCATCAGCTCCATGCCGTACATTAAAATAGAGAAGCCCATCATCACCCGGCCCACGTCCCGGCGGCGCTGCCGCTTGGAGCCCATGATGAGCAGAATACCGATGAGAGCCAGCAGGGGGGAGAAATTCTTGGGTTTGAGGAAGTTGACAAAGAAGTTCTCGCTTTCGATGCCGGTGAGGGACAGCAGCCACGCTGTCAGGGTGGTGCCGATATTGGAACCCATGATGATGCCGATGGTCTGTCCGATCTCCATGACACCGGAGTTCACCAGACCTACCAGCATGACCGTCATAGCGGAGGAGGACTGAATGGCGATGGTGATGCCGGCGCCCAGCAGCAGACTTTTGATGGGGTTGGAAGTCATGCGCTTGAGCAGCCGCTCCAGCTTGCCGCCGGCCATTTTTTCCAGACTTTTGGACATGACCGTCATGCCATATAAGAAGAAGGCCAGCCCTCCGCACAGGGTAAAGAGAGAGAAAATGTTCATATCAGATCCCTTTCTGCCCGAAGTATCCATCGGACCAGGTATGCATCTCATTTATAGTATGACACTCTATTCCTGATTATAAGTGGTAAAGCGGGGATGTGCCTATTGACAAAGCGGACAAAAAAACGGAGAAAACCAACGGCAAGACATACTGTGTGCGCAAACTGACCAAAGAATGTCCGCGGCAGACATACGATGCGCTGCAGCTTGAAAACAGCCATAAATTGTGGCGGCACATTCATAAGCGGGGTTAATGGCTGCGGCGGCTGACTCCCCCGAATGGACTGTGAAAAGTGCCAAACGAAAACGATTTTCCATGTGCACGATAACAGTTTTGCACTTTGAGCAAAGTTTAAGATTGAAAGTCTGCTATGTTTGTGCTAAATTAATACTGTCAGGAATTCGGCTTTTTGCCGGAAACATCCTGAAAAAAATGAAAAGGAGCAAATGAAGAATGAAGAAGTTGTTTGCACTGTCTCTCGCACTGGTAATGACTTTGTCTCTGGCTGCCTGCGGCGGCAAGAAGACCGAGGCCCCTGCCGACACCGAGAACAAGACCGAGACCGAGACCGAGACCCCCACTACCGGCGATGTCAAGGTCGCTGTTGTCCTGAAGACCCTGGCCTCTGAGTACTGGGGCTATGTGGAGACCGGCTGCAAGGCCGCCGCTAAGGATCTGGGTGTTGACGTGGTCGTGGTTGGCCCCGGCGCTGAGAGCGATATCGAGGGTCAGGTTTCCATGATCGAGCAGCAGATCGGCGCTGGCTGCGACGCCATCGTCTGCGCTCCCAACGATGCTGGTGCCGCTCAGGGCGCTCTGCAGGCTGCCATCGACGCTGGCATCCCCGTGCTGGCTGTTGACACCAACGTTGGCATCGCTGGCCAGACCTCTTTCGTGGGCACCTCCAACGTGGACGCTGCTTATGAGGGCGGCAAGTGGGCCATCGAGCAGGTCGGTACCGACGCCAAGGCCGTTATCATCTACGGTCAGGAAGGCGACAACACCTCCAACATGCGTATGGAAGGCTATGAGAAGGCCTGCACCGAGGCTGGCGTGGAAGTTCTGGCCAAGCTGTCCGGCAACAACCTGACCGACGGCGCTACCAAGGCCATGGAAGACCTGCTGAGCGCTTATCCCGATCAGATCGACATCGTGCTCTGCCACAATGACGATACCGCTATCGGCGCTATGAACGCCTGCAAGTCCGCCGGCGTGTCTGACATCACCATCGTTGGCTTCGACGGCAACGCTTCCGCCGTGAAGCTGATCCTGGACGGCGAGCTGGTGAAAGCTACCGTCGCTCAGCAGCCCTATGAGATGGGCTATCAGGTGGTCGAGGCTGCCGTGAAGGCTGTCAAGGGCGAGTCCGTTGACGAAGTCATCAACGCTCCCGTTCAGGTCGTTACCGCTGAGAACGGCCAGGCTTACCTGGACAACCTGGAGGCCATGAAGGGCTAATTCAGCCTGACTGCTATCCATAGCTGAAAAGCAAAAAAGCCGGAATACAGCGGCAGAAAACCTGCCGCTGTATTCCGAAAAGCCGATCATGCGCGTGCCTGCAAGCGGAAACCTGATGGGTTCCCACGGCGGAACGGAGAATTTTCGGCACGCCGGGATCTGGCAGGAACCATTCTCTGTCTGATCCCGGTTACAATACGCGCAGAAGAAAACGATTAAACAGCGAGCACATTTCAACGAAAATGACCCCGGGAATATCGGGATTAAGAGAGCGCTTCCGCTGCGGCGGGAGCGGTTCGGAAATCAGGAAAAACAGAAACGAGGTAATTCCATGAGCGAGTATGTCGTCGAACTGAAACATATTACCAAACGTTTTCCTGGTGTTGTCGCGTTAAAAGATATGTCTATCGGCATCAGACCCGGTGAGATCCACGGTCTGATCGGAGAAAACGGCGCAGGTAAATCCACCTTGATCAAGGTGCTCACCGGCGTTCATACTCCGGAAGAAGGGGAAATCTTTGTGGACGGCCAGAAGGTCGTTTTCAAAAACCCTGTTCAGTCCCGCGAGGCAGGCATCGCCTGTGTGTATCAGGAGCTGAACATCGTCAAGCAGCTGCCTGTCACGGATAACGTTTTTATGGGGCGTGCCGTTAAGAAGGGATTGCTGCTGGATTATCCCCGGATGCACGCCGAGGCGGAAGAAGCGCTGAAAACACTGGGACATCCGGAGATCAACGTCCATCTGGAGTGCGGTAAGCTGGGCGTGGGTCAGCAGCAGATGGTGGAGATCGCCAAGGCTGTGTCCCTGGATGCCAAGCTCATTATTATGGATGAGCCCACTTCTTCTTTGGGTAAGGAAGAGATCGAGCAGCTGATGGAGACCGTCCGGGGCCTGAAGGCCAAGGGCGTGGCCATCCTGTTCGTGTCACATAAACTGGAAGAGCTCTTTGAGCTCTGCGACCGTGTGACCGTCATGCGTGACGGCGAGCACATCATCACCGAGGATACCGTGAACCTCACGGAGGACTCCCTCATCAACGCCATGGTAGGCCGTACTCTGGATAACCTGTATCCCAAGGAGTTCGGTACCAAGGGCGAGGTGTGGCTGGAGGCCAAGGGCCTCAACGAGGCCGGCGTCCTGCACGATGTCAGCTTTAAGGCCCATGCGGGCCAGATCACCGGCTTTGCGGGCCTCGTCGGCGCAGGCCGCACGGAGACCATGCGGGTGGTGTTCGGCGCTGACAAGCTGGACAGCGGCGAGATCTACGTCAAGGGCGAGAAGGTACATATCAGAACGCCGAAGGACGCCATCAAGAGAAAGATCGCCTTCCTGACAGAGGACCGTAAGGGTCAGGGCCTGGTGCGGACCAATCTAGTCCTGGCCAATATGAAGGGCTTCTCCGACGGTCCCTTCCTGAATAAGGATCGCATTGAGCAGGCGGGCAATGACAATGTCAGCGCCCTGAAGATCAAGACCCCCTCCCTGAATGAGGTCGTCGGCCAGCTGTCCGGCGGCAACCAGCAGAAGGTGGTTATCGGTAAGTGGGTCAATACCGACGCCGACATCTTTATTTTCGATGAGCCCACCCGTGGTATCGACGTGGGCGCCAAGATCGAGGTTTATCGGGTCATGAACGATCTGGTGAAGGCCGGCAAGTGCGTCATCATGGTCTCCTCCGAGCTGCCGGAGATCCTGGCTATGAGCGACCATGTGGTAGTTATGCGCGGCGGCCGTGTGATGGCTGATATTGACCGGGACACGCCGCACTTCAATTCCGAAGACATCATGAAAGCGGCCTGGGGAGGAGAATTAGACTGATATGAAAAACACGAAAATGAAAGAGCTTCTGCAAAAGCTCGGTACACTGATGGCCCTTGCCATTCTGGTTTTGATTTTCTGCATCACCATGCCGGACAAGTTCATGAAGGTCGGTAACTTCATGAATATCCTGAAGCAGGCATCCATCAACTGCCTGATCGCTTCCGGTATGCTGTGCGCCCTGATTACCGCCGGTATCGACCTGTCCGTTGGTTCCAACTGCGTGTTGTGCACCTGCACCATCGGCGTTATGGTCCAGTCCGGCATCACGAACCCCTTCCTGCTGGTGCTCTGCGGCCTGGCCGTCAGCACCCTGGCCGGCTTCATCAACGGTACGCTGCTGACCCGTCTGGATCTGCCCCATCCCTTCGTGTCCACCATGGGCATGAAGAACGTGCTGTGGGGCCTGGCACTGGTCATTACCGGCTCCAAGTCCATCGCCTTCACCAACACCGGCATTGACGGCCTCATGTGGATCGGCGGCGGCTCTCTGTTCACCACCTATTATGAGGGCACCACCAAGGTGAAGTTCCCCGGTATCCCCTTCAGCTTCATTCTGGTTATCATTGTGTTCATCATCTTTGATATCTTCCTGCGCAAGACCGCTCTGGGCCGCCAGATCTACTGCGTGGGCGGCAACCCCGAGGCAGCCCGTCTGTCCGGTATCCCCTCCAAGAACGTGCTGACCTTCGTTTACACCCTGTCCGGCTTCATGGCCGGTATGGCTGGTATCGTGTCTGTTGGCCGTCTGGCTTCCGCTAACGGCAACGCCGGTTCCACCTATGATAACGACGCCATCGCAGCCTGCATCGTGGGCGGCGCTTCCTTCACCGGCGGCAAGGGCACCATCTGGGGCACCCTGATCGGCGCTCTGCTGATGGCTGTTATCCGCAACGGCCTGAACCTGATGGGCGCCTCCAACGACATTCAGTACATCGTCATCGGCGCCGTTATCATTCTGGCGGTCACCATCGACGTGTTCCGGAACAAGGCTGAGGCCAGGGCCCGGAAGATGGCTGCCCAGTAAGCGGACATCCTTTGGAGCGCATTTGAAACGTGAAACGGCGGGGACTGCGGTTCCCG
>ERZ791574.1231-NODE-1231-length-14046-cov-2.208420_pt1 | contig 14046 bp, 10 predicted proteins | sample MGYA00433098_ERZ791574 | MGnify/ENA primary metagenome ERZ791574 (study PRJEB30046, sample SAMN00791933) | human gut metagenome | study: EMG produced TPA metagenomics assembly of the A metagenome-wide association study of gut microbiota in type 2... | reverse complement strand
GGTGGCTGATCAGCCGGGTGCCGCTGGGCAGTGCCCCGGCAATGGAATAGATCTTGGTGGTCTCGATCTGCTCCTCAAAGGTCATTTCCGGCAAAATAGACGGCAGCCGCTTGGCCAGCATAGACTTGCCGGTGCCCGGCGGGCCGATCATCAGGCAATTGTGTCCCCCGGCGGCTGCGATCTCCAGCGCCCGCTTGGCGTTTTGCTGCCCCTTTACATCTGCAAAGTCCAGGTACTCCAGCGTGTCCTCCTCCGGGGAAAATGCCCGGTAGCAAGGCTCTACCGGTGCCTTGCCCTGCAAGTGATCCAGCACCTGGCGCACATGGGCCACCGGCAACACATCTATACCCTCCACTATGCTGCCCTCGTCCCGATTGGCAGCGGGAACAAACACAGCGTGCAGCCCTTTTTCCCGGGCGCACAGCACCATGGGCAGCACCCCGGTGCAGGGCCGGATTTCGCCGTCCAGAGACAGCTCGCCTAAAAAGGCACAGCCGTCGGTTCTGCCGTGAATTTGGCCGCTGGCTTTCATCAGTGCCACAAACACCGGCAGGTCGTAAACGGCGCCCTCTTTCTTTACATCTGCCGGGGCAATATTTACCGTCATACGGGACACCGGGAACTGGTAGCCCCCGTTCTTAATGGTAGCCCGCACCCGCTCCCGACTCTCTCGCACCGCCATATCCGGCAGACCCACAATGTCAAACCGGGGCAGACCGGTGCTGATATCCGCCTCTACCGTAACGGAAAAAGCGTCCAGCCCGTTCAGACCCAAACTTTCCACCTTCGCATACATAATAACGACCTCTTCTCCTGATTTTCTGCTTTTATTATACACGACCGACAGCCGTTTGACAATGCTTATTGACACCGGTGCAAATTGGGATTAAAATAATAGCGTGATGAGGAGCGGAAAAAGACAGACCCATCGTCAAAGAAAGGCAAAGGTGACAGTATGAATACCACAGAACTCTATACCCAGTGGCTGGAAAAGGCCACCGCTGATCCGGACCTGCAGGCAGAGCTGCAAGCCATCGCCGGACAGGATGAGGAAATTCGCGATCGGTTCTACCGCTCACTGGAGTTCGGCACCGCCGGGCTGCGAGGCGTGATCGGCGCCGGTACAAACCGTATGAATGTGTACACCGTAGGCCGTGCCACCCAAGGGCTGGCCGATTATCTGAACGCCAAATACGACCACCCGTCCGTGGCCATCGGCTATGACTCCCGGATCAAGAGCGACCTGTTCTCCAAAGAGGCAGCCGCTGTGCTGGCGGGCAACGGCATTAAGGTATATCTTTATGAAGAGTTGGAGCCCACCCCCTGCCTGTCCTTTGCGGTGCGGCAGCTGGGCGCCCAGAGCGGCATTATCCTCACCGCCTCCCACAATCCGGCCAAGTATAACGGCTACAAGTGCTACAACAAAAACGGCTACCAAATGACCGACGACGAGGCGGCGGAGACTTACCATTATATTGAAAAGGTGGACTACTTCACCGGCATTAAGAAAGCGAACTTTGACGCCGCCGTGGCAGACGGCACCGTGGAATACATTGGCGAAAAGATGATGACCGCCTTTTTGGACGCGGTAGAGACCCAGTGTATGAACCGGGGCGCGTGCCAAAAGGCAGACCTGAAAGTGATCTACACCCCCCTAAACGGCACCGGCAATAAGCCGGTACGGGCGATCCTTGACCGGATCGGCGTGCCCCATGTGTATGTGGTGCCGGAGCAGGAGCTGCCGGACGGCAACTTCCCCACCTGCCCCTACCCGAACCCGGAGATCAAGCAGGCCTTTGAACTGGCACTGAAAATGAACGAAAATATCCACGCCGATCTGCTGCTGGCAACCGACCCGGACTGCGACCGGGTAGGCATTGCGGTGATGCAAGGGGGCAAAGTACGGCTGATGAGCGGCAACGAAGTGGGCGCTATGCTGCTGAATTACCTGCTGGAAATGCGAAAACAAAAAGGCACCCTGAGCCAAAACAGCGTGGCGGTGAAGTCCTTTGTATCCACCGACCTGGCCCAGGCCATTGCTGCCCGCTACGGCTGCACCTTTAAGAATCTGCTCACCGGATTTAAGTACATCGGCGAGGTGGTAACGCAGCTGGAGTCCCAGGGCCGTGCAGACGACTTTGTGATGGGCTTTGAGGAAAGCTACGGCTATCTGGCCGGCACCCATGCCCGGGATAAGGACGCCGTGGTGGCCAGTATGCTCATTTGCGAAATGGCCGCCTACTACAAGCTGCAAGGGCTGAGCTTGGGCGATGTGATGGACAAAATCTACGCCGACTACGGCTACTATGACAACGCAGTGGTCAGCTACACCTTTGAGGGCGAGGCCGGTATGGAAAAGATGGCCGGAATCATGAACCACCTGCGCCAAAATCCGCCAAAATCTCTGGGCGACAGCCCGGTGGTGGAACACAGCGACTACCAAAGCTCCCTATCCACCGACTTGGTTAGCGGCGAGTCCACCCCCATTGACCTGCCCAAATCCAATGTGCTGGAATACAAGGCGGAGAACGGCTGCAAGCTGATCGTGCGCCCCTCCGGCACGGAGCCGAAGATCAAAACCTATGTGACCGCCGTAGCCGCAGACAAAGCCGTTGCCCAGAAAATGGGGCAGCAGCTCATAGACGAAAGCTCCGCCTGGATGGCGTAACAGAAAGGAAGTAGAGAGAATATGCAGCAAAAATGGGTCAAGGTGACCGCCATTATTCTGGCGCTGCTGATGGCTTGCAGCGGGCTGGGCGTTGGCATTTACGCCTTTGTATCTTAACAAAAAGCACGCCCCGGCGCTGCGGTACTTTACCGGGCGGCGGGGCTTTTTTTGATGGAAAGAGGTGGGCCCTTTATGTGGATCTTATTTGCCGTAGGCAGCGCCTTTTTTGCCGGTGCTACCTCTGTACTGGCCAAGGCGGGGATCAAATCCGTGTCCTCGGACTTTGCCACTGCCTTTCGCACCGGCGTGGTGCTGATCTTCTCCTGGCTGATGGTCTTTGTGGTAGGGTGCCAAAACGCCGTCTCCACTATTACCCCACGGGCACTGGTGTTCCTGGCCCTGTCCGGCGCCGCCACCGGACTGTCCTGGCTGTGCTACTTTAAGGCCCTATCCATCGGCAACCTGAGCAAGGTGGTGGCGGTGGACAAATCCTCCACTTTTCTGACCATTCTGCTGGCGCTGATCTTCTTCCGCGAGCCGTTTCACTGGCTCACCGGGCTGGGGATCGCCGTGATGATCGCCGGCACAGCCCTAATGCTGGAAAAGGGCGACGCCAAAAAGGGCGAAAAAGGCTGGCTGTTTTACGCCGCGGGCAGCGCCGTCTTTGCCGCGCTGCAGTCCATACTGGGCAAGGTGGGTGTGCAGGACATGGACTCCACCCTGGCCACCGCCCTGCGCACCATGGTGGTGCTGATCTTTGCCTGGGCCATTGTGCTGGGCAAGAAAGAGGGCGGCGACTGGAAAAAGATGACCCGCCGGGACGCAGTGCTTCTGGTGCTGTCCGGGATCACCACCGGCGCCAGCTGGCTGTGCTACTACCGGGCGCTGCAAACCGGCCGCGCCAGCGTGGTGGTGCCTATTGACAAGTGCTCCATGCTCTTTGCCGTGGCACTGTCCGCCATCTTCTTAAAAGAGAAGCAGACTCGCCGCAGCCTATTGGCGCTGGCACTGGTGGTGGCAGGCACTTTCATGATCGCCTTGGCCTGACCTGATATACATAGAATGCAAAAAGGACCGTATCTAAGAGACACGGTCCTTTTCTCTTTGCTTTATAAGCACTGATTATCCCAGCGCATAGGCCAGATCGCTTGCAGTGTCCGTTGTAGGCTTCCCCTGCGCATACCCATAGGCAGTCGGCACAAAATACATCTTGGTGGCCTTGCCGTCCTTGGTGATCAAGCTGACGGCATAACCCTGCTTTGCTTTCTTCAGCCGTTCCATTTGGTCAGCGCCCGGCTGTACACCGGCAAGCGTGCGGGCAATGGCTTTTCGGTCCGTTACCGTACGGAACGGATCGGTATAAAGGGACGCAAAGTTCTTGCGCACCACCTGGCCGCCCAACAGGCTCTCCGGGCGGGTCAGGTAATAGCCGTCCTCACTGTCCGGCTCGCCCAGCAGGCAGCCGTCCCCTTCGGTATAATCAGCTGACACCGTACAAATCGGCGATACCAGCATAGTCTCCACCTGATCGGCAGACGGCAGCGTGGTCTGTGCCCCATAGATAAAGCCATCTTTTTGCAGCAGCTTTAAGGTGCGATTCGCCCCGCCGGACTGATTGGGCAGATACACCACCGAGCGCACCACCGGGCACGGCGGATCGCTGTCTGTATGGGTGCTGTAAAAGCGGTTATAATAGGTACGCAAGGCCTCCGGGTCCATCTTTTGCAGTTGGCGGCGGGTCTTGCTGTCCGTGTCCGGGCGCACCTGGTAAATGGCAAAGGACACGGTGCTCCAGGACGCGTCTTGCATATTCATATAGGTCCAGTCCGTCCGGGTCAGCTCCATAAAATCCGCCCGAATGGCAGGGTAGTAGGCGGTCTGATCCACCTGCACCTCGCCCCGATTGTCCTCCATGGTCTGGTTCCAGTACAAATCGTCCCGCTCCGTGCTGATTAAGGACACCAGCAGCAGGTTCTCCTTGGCGCTGTTCTTCACAAAGGGCTGTTGCTGCTTATATTCCTTGGTGGAGCGGATCACATTGGCGCCTTTATCCCCGTAAGCGGTATAGATCCGGGTCAGAACCTTGCCGTTCTTTAATTTATATCGGAAACTGGACTTAAAGCCGCTGCCGCCCAGCACCTCTGTCTCTGCTGCGGTAATGCAATCCCGATGCAGCTGCACAATGGCGGCCACGGACGCCGGATCCGTAAACGTATAGCTGGACTCCAGCTCTTGCGACTCTGTCGTATCGGTAGAAACCGAATGCGTACCCGGCTCCAACATATAATCCGGCAGATCCACCAGCGGGTCCTGCACCATAGGCTGCACCGTCACCTGCGCCACATCCTCTGCTGCCGGCACCTTGTTGCGGTAGTCGCTGCCCTGCACGCCTAAAAGGCACACGGTGCCAACGGTCACCACCACTAAGGTACTGCACAACACTGCGGCAGTGGGATTAACGACCTTGCGGGTGTACACCAAGGTACACACCAGGGTCATCACGCCCACACCGGCACCACACAGCAGCGCATACACGCCATACTGATTGGCCTGCAAGGTTAGCAGCATAGGCAAACACACCAGGCTCAGCGCCGCCCCAGTGGTGGCCAGCACATAGACCACCGGTGTGGACAGGGTCTGCTCCGCGCACTCGCCGGAGCGCCGCCGATAAAAGAACAGTCCGGCAAAGAAGCTGACTGCCCCCACCAGCAAAGCCGCCAGCAGCAAATAGCGAAAATCAAACACTCCCTGCACCCCAAAGGGCACATACGCGATAGGGCTGACCAGTGCCACAATCCGTACCGGCTGCTGGTTCAGCCCGGACAGGAAAGCGGGAAACAACTCTGCATAAGAAATCAGTCCCAGGGGCAAACAGCCGCCGATACCGATAAGCAGGGTCCAGTATTGCCACACCTTGCCTGCCGTAACGGCGCATAGCAAACAAATACAGTAGAAGGCCGCCGCCGCTGCAAAGGCAACTGTCAGCAGCCGCAGGCCGTAACCGGCATCCAGCTGAACATGCCACTTGCGAGGAATCAGCTGCGGCACCAACCAGCATCCGATCCCGGCGCCGCAAAAGGCCAGCAAAAGCACCAGTTCCCCCATCACCCACTTGACAAAGTAAAAAGTGCGCCGAGTCACCGGCAGGGATAAATAGAAATCGCTTTGCCGCCGACTGTACAGAAAGCGAAAAGCGGATATAGCAAAGAACGCCCCCGCCATGATTGTGGCGGCGGACAAAAACAGCGCTATACTGCCAAAAATGCGCACCGTCTGATCCTGCGCGGCGACAGTGTCGGTATCCTGATTCATAAGTGCCTGCAAAAGGCCGTGGCACAGCGCATACAAGAAACCTAAAAACGGAAACAATGCCAGCCAAACAGACATACGGCGCCCCTCCCGCTGCAAAGCGGAAAACAGCACCCACTTAGATGACCTTGTTGATGTCATAACCGGCCACCTCCATTTCGCTGATAAATAATTCTTCCAGAGTAATCGGCAGGGTCTCGCAAAACAGCGGATGCAGCCGCTGCACCAGCGCCAAAGTCTCTGTCTCCGTGCCCCGCACCGTCATCTCAAACAGCTTGCCCTGCTGGCTGCATTTGAGCAAATTCAGCCCGGCGCGCACCGTTTCAAAATCCGCCGGATCCGCCAATGCAAACTGCACGCGGGTGATCCCCAGTTTCAGCCGATCCAGGTCGTCCTCGCACAAGGCACCGCCCCGATGGAGCAGCCCCACATGGTCGCACACATCCTCCAGCTCTCGCAAATTGTGACTGGCGATCATCACAGACGCGCCGTTCTCCGCCACAAAGTCCACCAGCAGCTTCTTCACCAGTTCCCGCACCACCGGGTCCAGGCCGTCAAAAATCTCGTCAAACAAGATACAGCGAGGCTGGGTGGACAACCCCAGCAGAATCGCCGCCTGGCGCTGCATACCCTTACTCATCTTGCCCAACCGAGCGTCAAAGGAAATGGGGAACAGCTTTTCCATCCGGGCAAAGTAGTCCTCGCTCCACCCGGGATACACGCTGCGGTACAGCCGTGCCAGCCGCCGCACGGTGGCGGTGGGAGCTAAATACGGATAGTCCGAGATAAACACAGTGCTGCGCTTGACCTGTTCGTTCTCAAAAGGCGCCTGGCCGTTAATGAGCACCCGCCCGCTGTCCGGCCGATACACACCGGCCAAAATGCGCAGCAGCGTGGACTTACCGGCGCCGTTAGAACCTACCAGCCCAAAAACGGAGCCGTCCTGCACCTTCAGCGTCAAGTGGCGCAAGGCGGTAACGCAATCAAACTGCTTGCTCACATCTTGAATTTCAATCATCTCGGTCCCTCCTCTCCATCTGTTCTTCTACAATCTGCCCCAGCTCCTGCCGGGTCAGGCCGGCGTCTGCCGCTGCCTGTACTGCTGCGGCAAAGCGATCTGCCGCCAGCTTCTTAAACTGGGACAGCTGATCCTCCTCCGGCGAAATAAAAGCACCCCGCCCGGCTACTGTATAAAGCACGCCGTTCATCTCCAGAGCGGCATAGGCCTTTTGTACCGTGTTGGGGTTAATGCCCAGTTGCTGTGCCATGGCACGCACCGACGGCAACTGCTGGTCCGGCAGCAACAGCCCCAGGGACACATACCGAACGATCTGCGCTTGCAGCTGCTGGTGAATGGGCACCCGACTGCGATTATCTATATGAAACAACCGTGCACGCTCCTTTTTCTCGTTCTCTGTACTATACATAGTAGTACACTATGACTATACCATACTCATCGCCAATCGTCAACCACCGTTTACAGCCAAATTCGCGCACTTTCCGACAAAACACCTGGCCTTTTGTCGCAGAACATTTAACTCAAATTTAACATTGGCCGAATTCAAACTTAACAGACTTCCTATATGCTAAGTGGGAACAAAATAATAAACAAGACAAAACAGAAAACAGCGGGGTATATCCGATGACAATTTTCAACTTCTTAAGCCTGATCGGCGGTCTGGCACTCTTTCTCTTTGGCATGAATGTGATGGGCAGCGGCCTGGAAAAAATGGGCGGCGGCAAATTCGAGTCCGTGCTGGAAAAAATGACCAACAACCGCATTAAGGGCGTGCTGCTGGGCGCCGGCGTGACCGCCGTGATCCAGTCCTCCAGCGCCGTGACCGTGATGGCCGTGGGCTTTGTAAATTCCGGCATTATGGCACTGAACCAAGTGGTGGGCATTATTATGGGCGCCAATATCGGCACCTGTATCACCTCCTGGCTGCTGTCCCTCACCGGCATTGAAAGCAGCAATGTATTCTTGACCATGCTGAAACCCAGCACCTTCTCCCCGATACTGGCGCTGATCGGCATTGTACTCTATATGTTCTGCAAAAGCGAGAAAAAGAAGGAACTGGGTGCCATTCTCCTGGGCTTCTCTACCCTGATGTTCGGCATGGAGGCTATGAGCGGAGCTGTGGCACCGCTGGAGAGCGATCCGGCCTTTACCGGCGTGTTCACCATGTTCTCTAATCCCATTCTGGGCGTGCTGGTGGGTATGATCCTCACCGCCATCATTCAAAGTTCCTCCGCTTCCGTGGGTATTCTGCAAGCACTGTCCGCCACCGGTGCCATCTCCGTGGGCGCCGCATTCCCCATTATTTTAGGGCAGAATATCGGCACCTGCATCACGGCGCTGATCTCCAGTATCGGCACCAACAAAAACGCCAAGCGCACCGCTGTCATTCACCTAACCTTTAACATCATCGGCGTGGTGTGCGGTATGGCGCTGTTCTACGGTGCCAATGCCATCTTCCACTTTGCCTTTTTGGACAAAGCGGTAAACGGCGCAGACATTGCCGCCATTCACACCGCCTTCAATGTATTTTGCACTGTGCTGCTGTTCCCCTTTGGCAAGCAGCTGGAAAAGCTGTCCTGCCTGATCGTGCGGGACAAGGCAGACAAGACGCAGCCCGCTGCCGCAGACAGCGACGCACTGGTAGAGGAGCGCTTTTTGATGTCCCCGTCCTTTGCCATTGAGAAATGCCGGGAGCGCACCAACGATATGGCCCGCCTGGCCCAGAAAAACCCCCTGCTGTCCCTGGGCTTCATCCGGGTCTACAATAAGAAAGACAGCGAGGCGATTCACCAAAATGAAAAGGCGCTGGATGCCTTTGAGGACGAACTGGAGACCTACCTGGTCAAGATCAGCAGTATGCAGCTGAGTCTGGAGAACAGTATGCAGGTGAGCAAGCTGTCCCACGCCATCGGCAACTTTGAACGGATCGGCGACTACGCAGTGAATATTCTAAAAACCAAGCGCACCATGCACGAGGACAAGATCCACTTCTCCAAGGAAGCCTCCAAGGAGCTGGAAGTGATGAGCAGCGCCGTGCAGGAGATCATCACCAAGGCCACCAACGCCTTTATTGAGAACGATGTGGCTGCCGCCCAAACCATTGAGCCGCTGGAACAGGTGATTGACAACTTAAAGGCAGAGCTGCGCGCCCGCCACACCAAGCGCTTGCAGGCCGGGGAATGCACCATTGAGAACGGTATGCTGTTCTTTGACATCGTCAACAGCTTTGAGCGCATTGCGGACCACTGCTCCAATCTGGCTGTGTGCATCATTGAGCTGAGCCAGGGCAGCTACCAGACCCATCGCTACTTAAAGAGCGTAAAGAGCCAAGAGAACGCCCGGTTTATGGAAAGCTTTGAGGATTATTTGCGCAAATACGCATTGCACTAACGGTGAATTTTTGCTATGCTAAAAGGAGTAGGAGGTGACGGTGTGAGCCAAAAGATCTATATTGTAGAGGACGATGCCAGTATTCGAGAGCTGGAAAGCTATGCGCTAAAGAGCGCCGGATTTGAAACGCTGGGATTTGAGAACAGCCGGGATTTCTTCGCCCAAATGGAGAGCCACCTGCCGGATGTGATCCTGCTGGACATTATGCTGCCGGGCACAGACGGACTGAAAGTGCTGGAGACCATTCGCTCCACCCCCGCTTACAGCAAACTGCCGGTGATCCTGGTGACTGCCAAAACCGGCGAGATCGACGCAGTTAAGGGGCTGGACTCCGGCGCCGACGACTATATAACCAAGCCCTTTGGGGTGATGGAGTTGATCTCTCGGGTAAAGGCGCTGCTGCGCCGCATTGACCGGGTGAAGAAAGAGGATCTGAACTACGGCACCATTCGCATAGACGTGAGCCGACACACCGTGCAGGTAGACGGCAACGAAGTGGAGCTGACCTATAAAGAATACGAAATTCTCAAGTACCTGATGAAGAACCGGGGCATTGTGCTCACCAGAGACTCCCTGATGGAAAAAATTTGGGGCTACGATTTCGAACACGGCAACCGCACGGTGGATGTACATATCCAGTCCCTGCGCAAAAAGCTGGGTTCCGCCGGGGACGCCATTAAAACCATTCGCAATGTGGGCTACAAGATCGGTGACTGATCATGCGTAAGAAAGTCTTTTTCCGTGTATTTTGCTTTACCGCTCTGGCAGTGATCGCCACCGTGGTGCTCATCACCCTGGCGCTGACAGTGGCACACGGCGACACCGGTGCCTTGACCGGCGCCATCATCCGCAAGGAACTGCCCTATGTGCTGGGCATTTTAGCGGCGGTGCTGGGGGCTTCCGTGCCGGTCAGCTACGCCATCACCGGCGCAATTATTCAACCGCTGGAACAGTTGGGCGAACACATCGACCACATTGACCGGGTACAAACCGAAAAAGAGCTGCGCCCCTTTGTGGAGAAGATCCAGGCCAATAATGAAAAAAAGCGTCAGCTGGAAAAACAAAAAAAGCAATTTACCGCCAATGTGTCCCACGAACTGAAAACCCCGCTAACCTCCATTGCCGGTTATGCTGAACTGATCGAAAACGGAATGGCTCGGCCGGAGGACATAAAGCCCTTTGCCCACACCATTCGCAAGCAGGCGCTGCGGCTGGTGTCTTTGGCAGAGGATATTATCCAACTGTCCCAGCTGGAGGAGAACGACGGCGAGATCCTCTTTGAAGAAGTGAATTTAACGGAATTGGCGGCGGACTGCGTGCAGTCCCTGCAAATCAACGCCCAAAGCCGAACAGTAGACCTGCACCTGGCGGCCCCGGAAGCGCCCATTTACATTAAGGGCAACAAAAGCCTACTGGAGGAACTGCTCTACAACCTGTGCGACAACGCCATTCGCTACAACAAGCCCCAAGGCAGCGTGACCGTGACTCTGCGGCCGGAGCAAGGCGGCACCGCCTTGCAGGTGGCAGACACCGGCATCGGCATACCGGAGAAGTACCGGGAGCGTATCTTTGAACGCTTCTTTCGAGTGGACAAAAGCCGCAGCAAAGAAACCGGCGGCACCGGGCTGGGCCTGGCCATCGTCAAGCACATTGCCCAGGTGCACCACGCACCGGTGGAGCTGGACAGCGTGGAGGGGCAAGGCACAACCATTACCGTGCACTTCCCGGAATAATATGGTATATATATTTATATAAAAAACGGACAGCCGTGGCAGCTGTCCGTTTTTTGCGCTTTTTATAGTTTTTGTACATTTTACGGCACTTGTCAAATTTTCAGACATTTCGTTATAAATAACTAATTACAAATCGTTATCGCGGTCATATACTATGTGTAGAATTTTTAGAAAAGGAGTTTTAGTTGTGGCTACGAAGCAAAAAAAGCCGATGGCAAAGACCATCATCAAGGCCGCCGTAATTATCGGCGTGCTGATCATTCCGCTGATGTACAGTTACTTCTATCTGAGCGCGTTCTGGGATCCGTATTCCCGCTTGCAAGATGTATCTGTGGCGGTGGTCAACCTGGACAAAGGCGCCAAAATCAACGGTAAAGACCGCAATGTAGGTAAAGAAATTTGTGATCATTTAGAGGAAGACGGCTCGCTGGACTTTCACTTTGTCAGTGAGGCAGACGCAAAAGGCGGTCTGATGAACGACAAGTATTATGCCGAGGTTCTGATTCCGGCAGACTTGACCGATTCCATCTCCACGGCCTCCAAGAATACCAAGAAGCAACACGCCCAAATCCAATATGTTGCCAACCAAAAGCGCAACTACCTGGCCTCCCAGATTTTGGAAAGCGGCATGATGCCCACCATTAAAGAAACCGTCAACGGTGCGGTAAACAAGGAAATCACCGCCACCCTGACAGATAAGCTTTACTCCGTGCCGGACGCGCTGGAGATCCTGAAAGACGGCTTACAGCAGCTGTCTGACGGCGCCGGTTCCGTAAAAGGCGGCACCCAGCAGCTGTCCACCGCCACCATCAGCCTGAATGTAGGCACAGAAAAGCTGGCAAAGGGCAGCAAAGACCTGGTCAGCGGCCTGTCTGTATTTAAGGCCGGTACCGCCAAGCTGGCAGACGGCGCCACCCAGGTAGACACCGGCGCCGCCAAGCTGCAAAAGGGCGCTGCCTCCTTGAAAGCCGGCACCCAGCAGTTAAACGACAATGTACCCGCCCTGAAAAGCGGCGTAAAGAAGCTGAACGACGGTGCCACCGCGTTGGCAGACGGTTCCGCTGCCCTGCGCACCAACCTGAAAGCATATACCGACGGCGTGGCTGACGCCTCTGCCGGCAGCGACGATGTGATGGACGGTATCGCCAAGCTTCAGTCCGGCATTACCGGTCTGGAAAGCGGCTTGGTCGACCTGAAGACCCAGTCCGCAGACGGCGCCACCGACCTGGCTGCCGCGGAGAAGAAGCTGGAGACTGGCGTGGACCAGATGACCACCCAGCTGAGCACCTACACCACCGGTGTAGACAGCCTGATCACCAACTTTGAGACCAGCGTAAAACTGCTCACCGGGGCTTATCCCTACATTAGCAACGCCGCTGTGCAGCAGCAGGTGGGTCAGTATCTGCAACAGTGCAACACCGCAGAGAACCGAGAGAAGCTTGCCAAACTGAAGCAGGGCAAGAGCCAGATCAATACCGGTTTGGCCTCCATGAAGCAGGGCTTGCAGCTGCTGGAGACCGACTCTGCCAAGAGTATGGCCAAACTGCAAGCGGGTATCGGCCAGGTACAGGCCGGTGTCAAAATGTTAGACGACGGTGCTGTGGCTCTAAACACCGGCACTGCAAAACTGCAAAAGGGCCTGCAAACCCTGGAAAAGAACAATGATGCGCTGAACGCAGGCGCAGCCGCCGTAGCCACCGGCGCAAACCAGTTGGCAGACGGCACCGACACACTGCTGTCCTCCTCCGGCACCCTGGCCAAGGGCGTAACCGCACTGGACAGCGGCGCAGGCGATCTGCTGGCAGGCGTAAAGGCACTGAAAATTGCCACTGCCCAGCTGGCAGACGGTTCTGACCAAATCAACACCAAGACGACGACCATTCAAAACGGTGCCTCCCAGCTGCAAAGCGGGATCAACCAGCTGAACGGCGGTGCCTCTCAACTGGAAAACGGTGCTGCCAAGCTGAACACCGGTGCCGCCGCATTAAAGGCCGGCACAGACACCGCCAAGGACGGTGTGGAGGAAAACCTGACCACCACCAACGACCAGCTGAAGGCTCTGGACGGCTTGGCCGATTACAGTGAGGAGCCGGTATCCACCGATACCCAGCATGTGCAGCCGGTAGACAACTACGGCTCCGCATTCGCCCCTTACTTTATGAGTCTGTCTATGTGGGTCGGCGGTTTGATGATCTTCTTCGGTATCTACCTGGATTATCAAAAGAAAATTCGTATTCTGTCTAAAGACAGCGACCATGTGGTACTGCGTGCATTCGTGTTCATGCTGCTGGGTCTGCTCCAGGCAGTGCTGCTGGCATTCGTAATCCGCCACGCGCTTGGCATTAAAGTCGCCAACTTAGGTATGCTGTACCTGTCTTGCTGTTTGGTATCGCTGACCTTTATCTCGATCATTCAGTTCTGCCTGGTACACTTGGGCGATGCAGGCAAGTTCGTTGCGCTGCTGCTGCTGATCTTGCAGCTGACCTCCTGCGCAGGCACCTTCCCCATCGAAACCTGCCCCACCTTCTTCCAGAAGCTGTATCCGTTCATGCCCATGACCTACTCCGTGCGCCTGTTTAAGGAAGCACTGGCCGGCACATGGAACGGCAGCGTTACCAAGGATGTACTGATCCTGGTGGCCATTATGGTGGTATTCACCCTGGCAACCACCCTGCTGAGTGCCTACCGTGATCGTCATAAAATCAAAGAGATGATGGCAAACGGACCGGAAGCTGTGCTGAATAAATAAATACTCAAACCCCTTTCAAGGAGCCTGTAAGCAATTGCAGGCTCCTTTTTTACGGCATAAACAAAGCCCCGACGGTGCTGCACCGCCGGGGTCCTTTCTGTTTTATGCGATTATTACAGCGTACCGCTGGCGTGCAAATAACGATTCAAGTCAGCAGCGTAAAACTGAGGCTTTGAAG
>ERZ791574.1216-NODE-1216-length-14211-cov-2.044928_pt1 | contig 14211 bp, 4 predicted proteins | sample MGYA00433098_ERZ791574 | MGnify/ENA primary metagenome ERZ791574 (study PRJEB30046, sample SAMN00791933) | human gut metagenome | study: EMG produced TPA metagenomics assembly of the A metagenome-wide association study of gut microbiota in type 2... | reverse complement strand
GGTTATTGGCCGGGCGATACCGAAGGGCGTACTATTTTGGGACTTGTGATGGACGCACAGGCTTCGGGACGCGAGCCAAAATATCTTTCCGAAATAATTTGCCGGATACCTTCACACTTGAACGAACGCGGGTATTTCGGTACTATACATAAGGACTCGCTCGACGAGCAGCAACTGTCGGGCAACGGGTGGGTGCTGCGCGGGCTTTGCGAGTACTACCGTTGGAAAAACGACAAGACCGTGCTGCCAATAATACGGAGCATATCCGAAAATCTTTTCGTTGAGGGCAGGGACATCATGCTGCAATATCCTATCGACCCCGCCGGCCGGAGCGATACTAAAGGAGGCGCTTCGGGCAGCTTGGGCGAGACGATAGGACGGTGGAGGCTGTCGACCGACGTGGGATGTGTGTTCATAGGAATGGACGGGCTTATCCAGGCTTACGAGGTGACGCGCAACAAGAAGTTGAAACCGGTAATAGATGAGCTTGTCGACTTGTTCCTGAAGGTGGATGTGGTGGGCATAAAGGCGCAGACGCATGCCACGCTTACCGCGTTGCGCGGATTGATAAGGTATGCCGGCATTACGGGCAACAAGGAACTGCTCGGCGAGGTAGAGAAACGCTGGCAATACTACCGCCAATACGGTATGACCGAGAACTATGCCAATTACAACTGGTTCCGCCGTTACGAAACCTGGACTGAGCCTTGTGCCATAGTAGACTCGTACATCGTGGCCGCACAGCTGTGGCAACTTACGGGCAAGGCTGCGTATCGCGACGACGCTGAGATGATTTATTATAATGCCATTTGCCACGGCCAGCGGGCGAACGGCGGTTTCGGTACCGACAAATGCCCGGGCAAGGGATTCGGGCAGCCGTGTGTTGCCGTAAGCGACAACGAAGCCTGGTGGTGCTGCACAATGCGCGGAGGCGAAGGACTGGGGCGTGCCGTGGAGTATGCCGCATTCCGACGTGGCAACGAAGTGGCGCTGCCTTTTTACCATAATGCCGAAATTACCGTGCCTTTCGGCAGGAAAGAGGTGCTCTGCATTCAGGAAACAACGAGTTATCCTTTCGACAACCGCGTGGATATACGTGTGATTTCTGCGCCAAAGCGTGAAGTGACGCTCTCCCTCGCACATGCGTCGTGGATGGAGGACTTCAAGGTAACGCTGAACGGGAAGACACCCTTGGAAACATCCGTTGCGGAGGGAATGGCCTCGATAACCATGAAATTAAAGGCTGGCGACCGCATTCAGGTGGCTTTCGACATGAAACCGCGCATAGAAAGCACGCTTAACAGCGAGAATAACGAAAGCGGCAGCTTCAAAGTTTTTTGCGGCCCTCTGTTGCTTGCGGCGCAGGATGCCTGTGCCGCGGGATTTGCACGCACTTCGGCTTTCGAATCTTTGGGAGGCAACATGTTCCTGGTGGAAGGGACTGATGTAATACTCTCTCCGTTATATCATCTTATGGAACAGAAGGTGGACAATACCGCGCAGCCGCCATATGCACGCCGGGTGATTTTCTGAAAACGCCTTGCCGGTGATTTAAAAACCACAATTTGCGGCATTTTAGCCTGCAGTCGGCGCTTTTTTACCAAGCAAAGCGGTTTGTAAGCCGCTTTGCTTTTCATTTTTCAGGATATTTAGCGATATTTTGGAAATTTGTTTATGATTTGGTGTAAAAATACGTGCTTTGTTTAAAAACTCTCGGTGATATATCCCGTATTTGTAAATAAAAGCCCGTTGAAAGGCCGGAAAATGATGACTTTTTATTTTTTAAGCAGCGAAATAGCGATTTTTTTCAATTAATTCGCTCGAATTATAAACTTTTTTATACTTTTGCAGCCGGAAGAGTTTAATGCAATAAAACAATCAAGATGAAAACTAACGAAGTACTCGACACTTTAAAACGTCGTTATCCGAACGAGCCTGAATACATCCAGGCCGTATCGCAGGTTTTAGCCACCATTGAGGATGAATACAACGAACATCCCGAGTTTGAGAAATCCAACCTTATAGAGCGTCTCTGCATTCCCGATCGTATTTACACGTTCCGTGTAACTTGGGTTGACGACAAGGGCAAAGTGCAGACCAATACGGGTTACCGCGTTCAGCACAACAACGCAATAGGCCCGTACAAAGGCGGTTTGCGTTTCCACTCTTCAGTAAACCTCGGTATCCTGAAGTTCCTGGCGTTCGAGCAGACTTTCAAGAACTCTCTTACCACGCTTCCTATGGGTGGTGCAAAGGGTGGTTCGGATTTCAGCCCCCGCGGCAAGAGCAATGGCGAGATTATGCGTTTCTGCCAGGCTTTCATGACCGAGCTGTGGCGCAATATCGGTCCTGATACCGACGTTCCTGCAGGCGACATAGGCGTAGGCGGACGCGAAGTAGGCTACATGTTCGGAATGTATAAGAAACTCACACACGAATATACCGGCACGTTTACCGGAAAAGGTCTGGAATTCGGCGGTTCGCTTATCCGTCCCGAAGCTACCGGTTACGGAAACGTATATTTCCTGCTCGAAATGCTCAAGACGCGCGGCATAGACATCAAAGGCAAGACCGTGTGCGTATCCGGCTCGGGCAACGTGGCTCAATATACAGTTGACAAACTCATCACCCTTGGTGCTAAGGTTGTTACCCTTTCTGATTCCGACGGTTACATCTACGATCCCGACGGCATAGACCGCGAAAAGTGGAACTACGTTATGGAACTGAAGAACATAGAGCGCGGACGTATCCGTGAATATGCCGAGAAATACGGCGTTAAGTATGTTGCCGGTGCACGTCCCTGGAACGAGAAGTGCGACATCGCCCTCCCGTCGGCTACACAGAACGAAATAGACGGCGACGACGCACGCGCACTTTTGAAGAACGGTGTAATAGCTGTTTCTGAGGGTGCAAACATGCCCAGCACGCCTGAGGCTATCGCAGAGTTCCAGAAAGCAAAGATACTGTATGCTCCGGGCAAGGCTTCAAACGCAGGCGGTGTGTCGGTATCGGGTCTTGAAATGACACAGAACTCAGAACGCCTCAACTGGTCGTCTGAGGAAGTTGACAACAAGCTCCACAGCATAATGAAGAGCATTCACGAGGCTTGCATACGCTACGGTACACAGCCCGACGGCTATATCAACTACGTGAAAGGCGCAAACATCGCCGGATTCATGAAAGTTGCCAAGGCTATGATGGCACAAGGAATCGTTTAATATCCATTCTTCCATAGAGCCAGAAACGGGTTGCGGGCAAAAGTCCGTAACCCGTTCTGTTTTTCCGTAGCAGTTAAGGCTTGTTTTCACACTGAATTAAAGTGTACGAAAAAACTGTCGTTTTTGTCTGCCTTGCCATCACCCGTATTTGAAAAGGCAAAAAATAGGTCTGAGATATTTTAAAATACAAGGCACATATTTTGAAATATGTGCCTTGTATTTTTTCTTTTCTCCCAAGGGGGTATAAACAGCTGAAAAAGAGTTTTCAAATTTCGGCTCGCAAAATGACGTTTTCAGGGCCCTGTTTTTCGTTGCTCTGAATGTCTGTTTTCTTTCCTTGTTGTGCGTTGCGGTACGACGGTTTAGAATGGGTACCCTATGGCGAAGTGCAGAGCGAGGCCGTCGGTGAATTTGCGTATGTTGTAGTATCCGCTCTTTCCCGTGTCGTAGGGGTTGTGCAGCGCGATACCGAGGTCGAGGCGAAGCACGAGGAACTCCATGTCGTAGCGAAGGCCAAGGCCCGTTCCCAAGGCAATGGAGTTCAGGAAGTCCTTGGCGTTGATTTGTCCGCCGGGGCGTGACTCGTCCTTGCGCAGCAGCCATACGTTTCCGGCATCGAGGAACGTGGCGCCGTAGAGCGAGCCGAACAGCGGGAAACGCAACTCGGCGTTGGCGGCCAGTTTTACGTCGCCGGTCTGGTCCATATATGAATATTTCGTCTGGTCGGATTTGAAACGTCCCGGGCCGATGCTTCTTACGGTGAACGCGCGCACACTGTTTGCGCCGCCAATGTTGAACTGTTCGCTGTAGGGGGCTACGGTGCTGTTGCCGTATGTGTAGATAATGCCGCCGAACAGGCGAGTGGCCAGCTTGAGCGACGAGCCGAGGCTGAACGTCTTGTGCACCTCGGCAGTGGCTTTGATGAACTGGGTGAACGGGTTGTCGAACAGCGTTTTGTTAGGCTCGTTGAACTTTCTGCCTGCTGCGGCGTACACGCCCGAAAGCAGGTTGCCTGCCTCCTTGAACGTGGCCTGTATCCAAATGGGATTTTCTTCGCGGCTGGTGGAACTGTAGGTGAACGTGTAGCCTATCCAGGGAATGAACTGGTCGCGCATGCTGACATAGAGCGCCGGGTTGGCGTTCATGATAGAGTCGAACTTGGCCGATTTGTTGAGCGTGCGGTCGAAGTCGAGCGAGAAAACGGTGAACTCGTGTGTGGCGTGGCGGGTGCGTTTCCATTCATAGGCCATCGAAAGCCCGAATTTCACCATGTTGAAATAATCGGAGCGTTTCATCCAGTCGGCACTTAGCGAGAATGTCGTTGACGATGGATAATAGAACTGCCTGTTGGCAAGGCCGGGGAAGAATATGCGCGGGAACTTGAGGTCGAACGAACTGCCGAGCTCGTATGAGTTTAAAAGGTCGTTTCTTTCTTTTCCCGATTTCGACATTTGCCATTCGTAGGAACCGTAGATTTGGAAACTCATGCTCTCGCCGGCACGGAAGGCGTTTTTCTTGGTAACCTTGAATGCGGCTCCGGGACCTATCTGGTCGTTGCTCTTGGAGTTTATGTCCATTGTGAACTCGCTTTCGTAAGGTTTGTCCATCTTTGCGTAAATAATGACGTCAAGGGTGTCGGTTCCTGTGGTGTCGCGCGGAACGTATGACATGTTCAGCTGGCTGAACAGCCCCATGCTGCTGAGTTTCTCGAGCGTGAACTGCTCTTCGCGGTAAGAGTATGCGCGGCCGCGCCTCGAGAAGATGTTGTGCCGCCATACCGACGGGCGCAGGGGTATCTTCTTGCCGGTGTAATGGAACTCGTATTCGCCGAAAGAGAAACTTTTCCCGATATTACTGCCGGGGATTGTGTTTATGTAAATACGTTTCTTCCCGTAATACCACTTGCGCTTTATCTTGTCGGGAATATTGTTTATTGGCAAAATCTGCAGCTGCACATATCCGGGCCGCACGAACGTGTCGGCTCGGAAAGTGGTGTACTCGTTGCTGTAAAAGTAGTAGCCGTTGTTGCGGAACAGGTCTTTCAGGCGTGTTTGTTCTTCGCCGATTTTCGAGAGATTGAAAATGTCGCCTTTCTTTATCGTTCGCTGGCTCCAGGTCTTGCGTATAAGGCTGTCGGCCGTTGGAGGGAAGTTTAGGTACGCTATAGAGTCGAGGCGGTAGGGCTCGCGCGGGTTGATGAAGTATCTTATTTTTGATTTTTTGTTGTCTTCGCTCGGAAGAAGCTCGTAGTCTGCGCTTCCGCGGAAGTAACCGTAGTTGTGCAGCACGTTGGTAGCGACCATGGTGCGCAGCTCGGGGTTTACAGTGCTGATAAGCACAGGTTGTTTTGCAAAGTTCTTGAAAATCCATTTCCCGATTGCGCTTTTGCTGTTGACAAAGCCGTTGTAAAACCATAAGCCGAAAGCCAGCGGCTGGCGAAGCGACGAGCTCCCGAACAGTGCATTGTTTGGGGCATAGGCAAGAACTCCGTTTATTTCTTCCTTAACGGTTTCGAGTGATTTTTTGTCGGCTTCCTTGCGTGCTTTCTCGGCTTCGCGCAATTCTTTTTTCTTGGCTTCGGACAATGTGTCGGTGACGACGGTGTCGGTAGGAGCGGGACTGTTGCCTGATGAGGTGAATAGTTTGTCGATGGTCTGTGCCGTTTCTGCAATGGCCTTTATTACTCCGGTAGAATCGTTATTGCTTTTTTTCTTTTCGCCGAATTCGATGGATTTAATACCTGTGTACAGTTGCTCGCCTTCGGGCAGGTTTTTCGTAACGGAGCATGACGTGAAAAACATTGCAAAGGCATAGTATAGTAGCAGGACCGGCGTGTACGGCATTCGGCCTTTCCTGATTAATGTAGCGACGCCTGTAACAAACTTGCGCACAAGAAGTGGTATTTCCTGACTGGCTGTATTATTTGTTTTTCGAAATAGGTGTTTCATTTGTTATCGCGTTTTTCGCTGTCGTTGTTGGTTGCGGGAATGTTGGCCGGGCTTGCATTGCTGCCGGTGTCTTGGTCGGAGTTCGGGCGTTTGCCGTCTTTTTTGTTCTTGTTCCTTTTCCAAAGGAATATTTCGCCGAATGGGGAGATGTATTCTTTTACTGGTATATGCCAGCGGGTTAAGGCCGGCTCCCATTTCTGTAAGTTGCCCTTCGAGCGGGTCGTGTTTGTTGTGGTCGTAGAAAAGACGTATGTAGCGTGAGGCGCTGTTGTCCAAACGGTATTCGAGTGAAACGTTGTCTATGAAGCTGGCCGCGTTGTTACGTGCGTCTTCGCCTGTCGATACGCGCCCGCCGATGATAACGTTTACACGGTCTCCCCAGAATCTTTTTGCAAAGCGGAAGGAGTAGTCTGTGTTTGTTTCGCCGTTTTCGTTTGTGCCGTCTTCAACGTTCACGCTCAGGTCTATTGTGCGCAATGCGTTTCCTGCTATTTGCTGCACCTCGCTTTGGAGGAAAGCGTTAAGCGCATTGTTTGCCTTAAACCCGCTTGATGTGTTGCTTTCCTCAAGATACATTCCCGTCGCGAGCATGGAGATGGCTAATTTGTTTCGTTGTTCTGCCGACATTGCCGCCAGCTGGTTCTGTATAGTCTGGTCTTCCGGAGCTTCAAGAGTGAATTGCAGTCCCATTCTCGAAAGAGGCTGTGTGATTGAAATTCCTGCGTCGAATGCTACGGAGCGCGATACTTCGTTTTCTGTTACGGAAGCCTTGATACGTTCTTTAGCCTGGATGTTCAGCGTAGGGTTCATAGGATTTCCAGTAAACTCTATGTAACTACCGTTTGTAAGGTAGAATGTACGGAGCGGAATGACAGGGAGTGCGTATTTCATCTCGCCACTGCTTGCCGTATACCTTCCGGTCAAGATTATTTCGCCTTGTTGAGTGTATCTGAAAGTCAGTTCTCCGCCACCCTCTATATCAACGTAGCTTTGCTTGTCGCTGCTTATGTCACAGTGCAGGCGTGCTGCGTCGCTTATGCTTATAGCGAGGGTCATGTCAACGCCGCCTGCTTCGAATTTGGACTCTTCTGTGCTTATGGTATCGCTGAAATCAACGAATGAAACAAGTTCGTTGAGGCGGTTTTCGACTGAAAGGGGAGAATCCTGCAGAACATAGCTTACATTAGTTTTGGGCAGGACATTCAAATTTCCCCGGATGTGCAGGTTGTCAACAGTGCCTTGAATAGACGTGTTTATGTCAGAGAAAACTTTTCCGTAGACTTGCGACTTCTTTGTTTGCTCTGAGTTTATGAGTTCGAAGTTGTTTGCGTTTACCCTTATATTGATAGGTACATGGTCGAAATCGCTGAAGTCTATTCCTCCGTTTATGACCAAAGGACTTTTGCCTGCCGAGTAAAAACGCAGGTCTTTCATTTGCATGTTGCTGTTGATGATTCTTGCAGAATCGTTTTGCGCATTGAAGTCGAAGCCGTATATGTCGGAATATACATGAACGGAGTCTAATTTGACAGTCCCGTTAAGCAAAGGCTTGGATGATGTGCCTGAAACATTGAGTTCTCCTTCCAAATTTCCCCTCAGCCCGAACATTTCGCCGGTAAAGCCGTTCAGCATTTCGATAGGAAAGTCTAAAAGGGAGAGTTTTGCCGCAAGGCTGTCTTCTATTCCGAAGTACGTGCCGTTTATTTCCGCTATTTCGTTTCCGTCGCGTGTAATGAACGCGTCAATTCCGTGAGAACCTTTTCGCTCAAATGGAATGTAAGTACCGTCCATGCCCAAGTCGCCAATAGGAACGTCTTCGTATCCGAGTTTCTTTACATTAACTTCGTAGGCAGCTGTTATTTCCTGGCTTTTGTTTATTACGTGTATATCGCTTGAGAGGAATCCGGAAATAGCGGGCAGGTAAGGTAGTGTCGATGTCAGTTCCTTGAGGTTTATGTTTATTGCTTTCAGCGTGATGTCGTTTATCGAGTCTTTTACCGACGAGTGCAGTTTTAGGCCGGTGCCGTCGTCGGCAAGCAAATCAAGGTCGGCAAGAATGTTCTTGTTCTTTTTGAGAGTTATGTAGTTGTTTCGGTTAACTTTGAAATTCCTATAAGCTATTACCAATGTTTCCGGGTACAGGTGGACTTTTACTCCGCTGTCAACGAAACTTGCTTTTATGCCCAGGTTGACACCTTCTGCCCCCGTCTTGTCGATGTAAGAGAGTTCTGCCCCTGCCGCGTCGTTGTTCAGATAGCCGTTGAGCAACGCCTTGAATATGTAAGGATTTTTCGGCGAATCGTTCTGCACAAGACCGTTTATTTTTATGCCAGTCGTATCTTGGTGTATGTCCAGTCCGATGGTGTCGAGCTGAAGCGTCCCAAGGTTGAAAGAGCGGATGTGCCCTTTCCCGTTTATTCCTTTAATAGTGTCACAGGCTATTCTGAAGCGCAGTTTGTCGAATTTGTAGCCCGAGCTATACCGCAGCATGTTGCTTATCGGGTTGTCAGTTCCTGCGTTTATGTATAGCTCCATGTCGGGAAATTGCCTGCGCAGCTCGTTTTGGTCTATAGCTTTGTTTTCTGCCTGCTCTTCAAACAAGGCAGCAAGTTTGCTTATCTGGCCGCTTACCTGGTCGATATTCCCGTCGGCAACAAGGAACATGTCGAGGTCGCCAGCCGCGAGCGAGGCGTACAGCGTGTCTTTCCTGCTGCCGAAATTAAGGTGCAAGTCTTTGGTGGGGTAGGTGCTGTTCTTGGCCGTTATTTTCGTGTCGTCCAAGTCGGCACCTATGCGGTAGGCTGTCATGTCGCTGTTTGCCCATGCTTTTGCTGAGATTCGTGTGGCAATGAACAACGTATCTTCCTTACCCGTGAATTTGCGCATGTCAATCCTGTTGATAAGGGTCTTTGCTGTTGCTGACATGCCGTCTTTTCCAAGTTGGGCGGTAATTTCGCCTCCGCCGTCGAGGAAAACGTTCCCCGAGTTGAAACTGATGTTACCGCGCCCTCTTCTTAGTGTGGCGTTAAGGTTCAGGTTGCTTAGGTCGTAGTCCGAGATACCGAATTTTGATATTTGTGCGTTCGCGCGCATTTCAGTGGACTTTGAGAATATGTCAAACCCGTGGCCTTTTATGTCAAGCTGCGCAGTAAGGTCGTGCATTGAGCTTCCCGTCAGTATTTTGCTTAGCGGAAATTGCTGAGCATCAAGCGTCGCGGAATATTTTCCTTTGCCTGTGTCGTAACTGCCGTTTATGCTTACGCTCCCTTTCCCTGTTGTAAGGGTCGATTTGGTGGAGTACGTGTCCTTTACGAACGCTACTGTGCCTCGTGCGGATGTCCCGCCCGGTATCGTGGCACTTCCGCCTAACATGCGGTTAAGGAAAGACACGTTTTGTATGTTGAGCAAGTATTTCAGGTTTCCTTTCCGTCCGGGTCCCGTTATGTCGGTGACGGTGCCGCTCGCTTTCAGGCTGAACCTGTTTTTTGCCTGTATTGAGGCCTTCCTTATTTTCAGTGTGCCGTCTTCGCCTGCTATGTCGGCCTTTATGTTGAGCGGGGCTTGCGGCATTGCCGTCCTTGCGTCGGGCGAGAGCATTCCCGGCATGGCCATGTCGAGGTCGCGGTAGCTGAGCGCCCCGTCGGCCTGCAATATCACCACGCCTTTGCCTCCGGCTTTCAGCGCGTCCCAGTTTACCGACGCGGCGGCTTCAAGTTCTGAATTGGGCGTGGCCAGTTTGAAATCCGACAGTCCCAGCCGTGTGCTGTCAACAAACAGCGTCCCGGTGAGCTTGTTTATTGCCAGGCCGCATTTTTCTTTAAGTTTTAGCGATTTTACATTTGCCGATATTGCTCCGTTGCGGTAAGATATGTCTTGCAGGCTCGTGCTGAAGCCAGAAACATGTATGTGGTTGGGGTCAAGACCTTTCTCGTAAGCCTTGTAGGGTATGTCGTATTTGACGCTGCTGTTTTTCAACGACAGCTTTTTTATTCCGTAGCTGCTTTGTGCCAGGTCGAAGCTGCCGTTCTTTACGCTTAGCGTTCCCAGCTTGGCTGCGATTCTCATCGAGTCGCCGGGCATTTTAATTTTTACCGACGAGTTGCTTGCCGCGAAGCGGTCAACCTTTATTTTCCATGCGGCCTGGCTTGTCGTGGTGTCTGGAGCGGCTGTGTCGCATAGTATAACGTTGACTTGCGCGTCGTCGAGCGATATGTCGTTTATCCTCGCGGTGGAAAGTTTCATGTCAACGCCTCTGCTTTCCACGTTCAATGCTCCTATGTAGCCTTTTACCTGGGTGTTGCTTATAAGTCCGTCGGTATTGAGCTTACATTGGCGTATGCTTAGACCGTTAACGTCTATTTTTTGTTTGAGCAGCGGTAGCATGGCTATGTCGACGCGTATGCTGCGGGCGTCGAGCAGGGTGTCACCCTTTTGCTCGGCAAAAGGGCCTATTATGGCCAGGTCGAGCGGAAAAGCCAGGCGCACGCGTTCCACGCGCAGTGTCATGCCTGTTTTTTCTGAAACGTACCCGGTTACTTTACGTACTGCATAGTTTTGTATGGGAGGGATATATAAGGCTATTGCCAGAATAAAGAACAGTGCAATTACCGACGCTGTAGTAATTAATAGGCAGCGGATTACTTTTTTCATTCGTTATAGTGTGAAAAACGGCACAAAGGTACGAAAAAAGCACAATATAAATCAACGGACGCAACTATAGTTGGTTGCGTCCGTTTTTATTGCGTGTTGTTGTAACCTGTTTGTTACATATTGGCTTGTGGCTGTTTTATTCTAGTTCTGTTTCCTGTTTTTCGACAAACACGTTCTTTACGGCGTTAAGGTATCCGTAGCCGAATTTGTTGCATGGCATTAGGTAGCTTGTCTCGGTCCATTCGTTCCAGCTGTTTATCGTGATTAGCGGAGCCTGCCCCGGGTGTTCGTCGGCAAATTTCTTTGCTTCGCGCAATGCCTTTTCGAAATTCTCCGGCGTATTGTTCTTTACAATGCCCGGTATGCCTTCGTGCGTGCGCGGGCTTGCGTCCCAGCCCACCGATACGTGCGGATAATATTTGGCAGGATAGGAATCTGAAAGCGTGTTCCAGTCTTTTACCACGTCGGGTATTATCTCGTTGTAGTCGCGGTCCACGTTGGTGAAGTGGCAGAACTGGTAATGCGTGGCCGAGTCGAAACCCAGTTCCTTCACGATGTCCTTCTGCGTCCAGGCCTCGTCGCCCGGAATGCCTGCCAGTTTCTGCCCGTTGTCGGCGCGCAGTGTCAGTTGCAGTTCCAGCCCCTTGAACCCGGCTTTCTTGGTTTCCTTGCGCAGCCATTCTATAGCATCTTTTGTTTGTTTTACGCCGCCGAATCCTTTTACGAAGTTTTCCACCTCGTATATCATCAGCACGGGCTTGCCGTCGATTTTGTAATACGACGGGTGGGAAAAGTATTTTTCAATCCACCGTTTTGCTATCTTTTCAAATTCCTCGCGCCCCACGAAACCGTACCATACGAGCGACTTGTTGCGTCCGCGCATTGCGTCGTCGGCATTGCGTTTGTCCCACGAGAGGGTGACGTCGTGGTTTGCCCACATAAGGTAGAACTTCACGCGGTTGTTGTTGCGTGCCTTGAGATAACCGTCGTTAAGATGGCCTTCGAGAAAGGGCATTCGGTCATACCAGTACCAGTCGAATATAAAAACGTTCACTCCATGGTCGGCGGCGGCATTTATCTCCATTTCGGCCACATAGGGGTCGGCTTCGTTAATGTAGCCCCACAGCGGGAAGCGCGGCTGTTCGTGTCCGGGGAATTTGGCGTCGTTCTTCATCACCGTCTGCCATTCGCCAATGCCTTCGGGCCAGAAAAGTTTGGCCCTGTCGTCGGGATGGTACGACGGCCATACGAATGCGGCCACATCGTATTTCTGTTTCGGTGTGCCGTTGTCTGTATTGCCGGCAAAAATGCTGGCGGTAGCAAAAAATGCGGCGGCCAGTGCGAGTATCTTTTTCATGGTGTACGTGTTTGGTTAGTTGTTCTTTTACCGCGTTGCGGCTTTAAATTACGAATATAGGCGTTTTTTTCGTGACAATGAAGAGTATCGCCTGTTTTTTGCCATGTTAGCGGGTTTCTTGTTGTGATTTACGGGTATGTATCGCGATTGCGGTGGTGTGTCGCTATTTGTTAAGATGGTGCGTAGCCTAAGGCATGAAATTTTCGCCTTATTCCAATTTGCATGTTCGGAGAGTTTGGCACGCGGTGTAATGCGGGATAGTAAGAGTTAAGAGCTGTTAAAATTAAGGCGTAATATCCCGGTGTTCGAAAAGGGCTTTTTTACCCCCTCTTGGAGCAAATAAAAAATAGGTCGGACATATTTCAAAATACAAGGCACATATTTCAAAATATGTCAGACATATTTTTGAGCCTCTCAAATGCCCGAAAATAAAGGTAAAGAAAAAAGCCCTAAAGAAGCAATGTCTCTTTAGGACTTTTTAAATCGGGTTAACTTTTATTGTTTGTGCTCCTCTACCCAGCGGCGTGCATTTACGAATGCCTCTATCCAGGGAGTCACTTCGTCGTTCTTGCGTCCGGCGGGGTAGAATGCGTTCTGCCATGGCAGGAATGCGCGTTCCAGGTGGGGCATCATGGCCACGTGCCTGCCGTCGGCACTTGCTATTCCGGCAGTGGAGTAGTCGGAACCGTTGGGATTGCCGGGGTATTTGTCGTAAGTGTATTTCATTACGATGTTGTATTCGCTTTCGGGTTCGGGCATTGAGAACTTTCCTTCACCGTGAGCTACCCATAGCCCTAACTTCGAACCGGAGAGGCTTCCGAACATTACGCTGTTGTTCTGCGGAATATTAACGCCCACGAATGCGCTCTCGAACTTGTGCGAGTTGTTGTGCAGCATGTGCGTGCGGTGCTTGTGTCCGGGATTGACGAGGTTCAGCTCTACCATAAGCTGGCAGCCGTTGCATACTCCGAGCGACAGTGTGTCCTTGCGGGCATAGAAGCGGTCGAGGGCGGCCTTGGCCATGGGGTTGAACAGGAATGCGCCGGCCCAGCCCTTTGCCGAGCCGAGCACGTCGGAGTTTGAGAATCCGCCGCAGAACACTATCATGTTTATGTCGTCGAGCGTTTCACGCCCGCTCACCAAGTCGGTCATCATCACGTCTTTCACGTCGAAGCCGGCCAGATAGAGCGCGTATGCCATTTCGCGTTCGCCGTTCGTACCTTTCTCGCGTATGATAGCTGCCTTTATGCCCGACGGCGTGCGCCTGTCGGCCGAAATGCCGTAGCTTTCAAGCGTGCCTTTGAAATGTTCGGGGAACACAATTTGCAGCGGCTGTTTCATGATGTTGTCGCGGCGTTCGGCGGCACAACCGTTGAAACTTTGCTTTGTGTCGAGCTCGTAAGAAGTTTCATACCAAGCGTTGCGCATTGCGTCGATGTCGAAGGCCATGGTGCTGCCGTCCTTTACTATATTCAGCTTGCGGGCGGCGGTTGGTTTTCCGAGATTGGTGTATTGCACTTCGCTCTCTTTGAGCACTGCTTCGGCCTGTTTCAGGTTGTTGTCGGCAATCTGAAGCACAACCGACGGGTTTTCGGCAAACAAAATCTTTACTGTGTCATTTTCTGCAAATCCGTCGAGAGAGATGTCGAGCCCGCCTTCCTTGTTGGCAAAACACATCTCAAGCAGGCAGGTAACAAGACCACCGGCCGATACGTCATGCCCCGACAGCACGATTCCTTCTTTAATTAGTTTTTGTACGGCGTTGAACGCATTGCGGAAATACTCAGGGTCGTTCACCGTGGGGGCGCACTTGCCCACACGGTTCAGCGACTGGAAGAACGCCGAGCCGCCCAATTCAGGCTTGCAGAAACTGAAGTCTATGTGCAGCAGGGTTGTGTTAGCGTCGTTCGCCAATACGGGTGAAATTATGTTGCGCACGTCGCTTACCTGTCCGCCGGCCGATACGATTACAGTGCCCGGCGACCTCCTGTACTCCGTGATTACGATAAACTGTATCCGGAATTCAGTGTGGAGACTG
>ERZ791574.1195-NODE-1195-length-14430-cov-3.707339_pt1 | contig 14430 bp, 9 predicted proteins | sample MGYA00433098_ERZ791574 | MGnify/ENA primary metagenome ERZ791574 (study PRJEB30046, sample SAMN00791933) | human gut metagenome | study: EMG produced TPA metagenomics assembly of the A metagenome-wide association study of gut microbiota in type 2... | reverse complement strand
GGTCCGCTCCGTGACGGACACCAGCATGATGTTCATGATGCCGATGCCGCCCACCACCAGAGAGATGGCGGCAATGCCCGCCAGAATATAGATGACCATATTCACCATGGAATTCATCTGCTCCACCATTTCCGCCATGGAAATGACGGTATAGGCGTCATCGTCGGAGAAAATGTCATAGAGCTTGTTTTCCAGAAAGGTCTTGGCCTCGGAGATGTTGTCCGTATTCTGCACGGTCATGGTGTAGCTGCTGACGGTGCCGGTAAAGCTGAGCCGGGCCGCCGTGGAATAGGGCAGAAACACGCAGTCATCCGTGCCGCCCTCCTCCAGCTGGCTGTCCTTCTGGGCCATCACGCCCACGACGGTGAAGGTAGTGCCATTGAGCTTTAGGGTCTGGCCCACGGCGTTGCCGCCAAAGTAGGCCATGTTCAGATACTGGCCCACGACGCACACCTTTTTCCGCCCCGTCATGTCCACATAGTCCAGTCCCCGGCCCTGGGCGATGGTATAGCCCTTCATATCAAAGTAGTCCTCACTGACGCCGGTGATGCTGGAGGTAGACACGGTATCGCTGCCGATCTTCAACGCACCCATCATGGTGACGGTGGGTGAGATCTGCTTGTAGAGGTCCTGGTTTTCCTCAACCAGGGCGTACATCTGCTCCTCGGACACGCTGCGGGAGGAACCCCGGCCTAAGATCTGCACCGTCAGGGAATCGGTACCCAGATCCGCGAAACTGTCCTCGATATAGCCCTGCATACCGTTGCCAAGGCCCACGATGACAATGACGGCACACACGCCGATGATGATACCCAGCATGGTCAGCAGTGTTCGGACCTTGCTGCTGAGGATGTTTTTCACGGCCATCTGGAAGGTTTCCAGCAAGCTCATGCCCCCGCCCCCTCTCCAGTCAGATTGGGGGACACCACAGCCTTGGGATCATGGGCGTCCCCGTCATAGATCACATGGCCGTCCTCCAGACGGATGATCCGCTGGGCCTGCACCGCAATGGAGTTGTCATGGGTGATGAGGACTACCGTGTTCCCGGCAGCGTGAAGCTTTTTCAGCATGTCCAGCACCTCCCGTCCGGTGTGGGAATCCAGCGCGCCGGTAGGCTCGTCGGCTAAGATCACCGCTGGATCTCCCGCCAGTGCCCGGGCGATGGACACCCGCTGCTGCTGGCCGCCGGAAAGCTGGTTGGGCTTGTGCTTCAGCTTGTCCCCCAACCCCACCAGCTCCAGCGCCAGCTTCGCCCGCTCGCGGCGCTCCGCCTTGGGCACCCCGGCGTACATCAAAGGGACCTCCACATTTTCCTGTAAATTCAGCTTGGGCAGCAGATTATACTGCTGAAAAATGAAACCCAGCATCTTGTTGCGGATCTCCGCCAGCTGGTTCCGGTTCATCTGGCCCACGTCCTGCCCGTCCAGCAGATACACGCCGGAGGTTGGCACGTCCAGACAGCCGATGATGTTCATACAGGTGGATTTTCCGCTGCCGGACTGGCCCACGATGGCCACAAACTCCCCTTTCTGAATTTGGAAGGAGATGTTGTCCGCCGCCTTTACCGTGGTATCTCCCATCTGGTAATACTTGCAGACGGACTGGAATTCAATGAGGGCGCTCATATCAGAACCCTCCACGTCCACCGCCGCTGGGACCACCGGAGGGCATGCCGCCTCCCATGCCGCCCATGTCACCGGGCATACCGCCCATCATCATGTCGGAGCCGGAGGAAGCCGCCCGCAGATAGGCCACGGTGTCCCCCTCCTGCAATCCGGAGGTGATCTCAATATAGCTGTCGTCGCTGACGCCGGTCTCCACCTGGACATAGACATAGCCGTCGGGGGCCTCCTGATCCAGGGCATTGACGGCGCTGGGGGAATCAGAGGTGATCAGGACCGTATTGCCCCGGTTCACTGCCATGCTGGGAATAGCCAACACATCGTCCGCGGAGGAAAGGACGATCTCTGCGTCCACATTCATGCCGGGACGCAGGCCGTCGGTCTCGTCAATACGGACGGTGACAGGATAGGTGGTGGTACCGCTGGAGGTAGTACCCACCACGGAGACCTTGGTCACCACGCCGGTGAAGGTCTGGCCCTCTTTGGCGTCGGAGGTGATGTTCACCACCTGCCCCACCTCCACATTGTCGATGTCCAATTCGTCAATATTCAGGGTCATTTGCAGATAGCTCAGGTCATAAATGATGCAGAGGGTGTTGTTGGAATTGCTGCCGGTGCCCACATTGTCCCCGGCCTTCACCGTCTTTTCCACCACCGTGCCGGTGATGGGAGAGGTAACACTGTAATCGTCCAGCCGGTCCTGGGCACTTTCCAGACTGTTCTTCGCGTTTTCGATCTGATTATCCACGCTGTCACCGGTAATGGTGCAGATCCGCTGGCCGCTGGATACGCTGTCGCCGGGCATCAGCGTCAGGCCGCTGACCTTACCGGAGGCACTGGCGGTGATGGTGGAGCCGGTACCCACCTTCACGGTGGTCTGACCGTAGCTGGTGTAGTTGCCCACCACAGCGCTGGCGGTGCAGTCCCCGGTGACCAGACCGGGATTCACGGCCTTCACCCGGACAGTGGTCATTTTCATGCCGGTGGCATTGGCCATGGAACTGCCGCCCACCTGGGCCACCGTGCCGTCAATATACCCGGCGTAACCGTTGATATAAATTTTGGCGGGCTGACCCACATAGAAATCGCCGTCATTGGCGTAAGAGAACTGGAAGTCGATGGTCAGGTCATTGCTGGCGCTGATCTTCACCAGTTCTGTCCCGGCGTTCACCGCGTCGCCGTTGCTGACGTAGACCTCACTGACGGTGCCGCTGATGTCCGCCGTGGGATACTTGGCCTTCAGTGCCTGAGAATAGCTGGTCTGGGCCTGGGATTCCGTAGAGGAAACGTCGGAGGAGTCGATGGTATAAAGGAGCTGATCCTTCTCCACCATATCCCCCTCTTCAAAGGTATCGCTGAGAACCTCGCCGGACACCAGCGTGGTAACGGTGTAGGAATCGGCGGGCTGCAAGGTGCCGCTGCCGGTGAGGGAATTGGTGATGCTCCGCTTCTCCACACCGGCGGCGGTATAGGTGGTCTCCACCTTGGCGGCCTTGGCCTTGACGCGGCTCATAAAGGCGGCCGCGCCGCCGATGACGGCCACTGCCGCCACGCACAGCACGATCCATCTTCTGCTCTTCTTCCCGGACAGCATTAGCTTCAGCTTTCCCGTGGGCTTCTTCGGGGTCTTGGGGTTCATTTCTGCCATATCGTTCATCCTTTCCTGCGCCCCTGTTCCCAGGAGCGGATTTTCAGTTTGCGGTTTCCAAAGTAACACCCCATGCTGAACCGACGCTGAAAAAAAGATAAACTTTCCTGAAAAAATTTCCATTGTTTTCAGTTTCACTTCAGAAAAATGGATTATGGTAAGAAAAAACGAACCGAGGAGCGGCCTATGAAGGTACTGGTCATTGAAGACGAAAAGCTGGTGGCGGAATCCATTCGCGCCATTCTGGAACACAAGGGCTTTGACGTGGAAACGGTGTACGATGGCGAAGCGGGCACAGAGTATGCGGAGCTGGGGATCTACGATCTGCTGATCTTAGATGTGATGATGCCCAAGTTCAACGGCTTTCAGGTTGCCCGGCAGGTCCGGGCGGACCGCTGTGCTACGCCCATCCTGATGCTCACCGCCCGGTCGGACATTGAGGACCGCATTCAGGGCCTCAACGCCGGGGCGGACTACTACCTCACGAAGCCCTTTGACTCAAGGGAGCTGCTGGCCTGCGTCAACGCCCTCCTCCGCCGTCAGGGAGATCAGGTGGACGAGCTGCGGATGGGCAACACCGCTCTGGACCTTTCCTCCTGCACGCTGGTATGCGGGGAAAACAGCGTCCGCCTCTCCGCTCGAGAATTCGACGTCATGCGCTTTCTCCTGCAAAGCAAGGGCCGGGTGCTGTCCAAGGAGATGATCCTGGCCCGGGTATGGGGCTACGATTCCAACGCCGTGGAAAACCATGTGGAGGTCTATGTGGGGTTCCTCCGGAAAAAGCTCACCAGCATCGGCTCTGATCTGAAGATCGAGGCCATCCGTCGCCTGGGCTACCATCTGGAGGTGGCGGAATGATCCGAAAGCTGCGACTGAAATTCATCTGCGTCAATATGCTCATCGTCACCCTCATGCTCACCGCCATTTTCGGCATGGTGTATCATCTGACCCGTCAGGGCTTGGAAACACAGAGCGAGGCCATGCTGCAAAGCGTAGCGTCGGATGCCTTTCACCCCAATCGCCCCGGCAGTCCGCCGCAGAAGGTCCACCTCCCCTTTTTCGTTTTGGAGTTGGATGGAAACGGCGGTCTCACCGCCTCCGGCGGCGGGTACTATGACCTGACGGATCAGGAGCTCCTGAAAACGCTGGCGGACGCGGCCACCGACGCCGACGCTCCTGCCGGTGTCCTCCGGGAATACGGCCTGCGGTACTGCCGCAGCGTCACGCCCCGTGGGGAGCGCATCGCCTTCACAGATATGTCCAGCGAGCGGGCCACTCTGAAAAATCTGACAGAGACCTGCGCCGCCATCGGGATGCTGTGCTTCGCCGCCTTTCTGCTCATCAGCTGGCTGTTGGCACGGTGGGCGGTAAAGCCAGTGGAGACCGCCTGGCAGCAGCAGCGGCAATTCGTAGCGGACGCCTCCCACGAGCTGAAAACGCCCCTGACGGTCATCATGACCAACGCGGAGCTTCTGAACAGCCCGGATTTCGACGAGACCCGCCGCAGCCAGTTCGCCGCCCACATCCTCACCATGTCCCGGCAGATGCGCCAGCTCATTGAGGAAATGCTGGATCTGGCCCGTACCGACAGTGGTCAGAACACCCTGATCTTTTCTCAGGTTGACCTGAGCCGTCTGGTCAGCGACGCGGTCCTCCCCTTTGAGCCGGTATTCTTTGAAGCGGGCCACACCCTCACTGCGGACATTCAGGAAAATATCACTGTCCGGGGCAGCCAGCAGCATCTGCGGCAGACGGTAGACATTCTTCTGGACAACGCCCGGAAATACGCCGCGCCCTCCGGCGAGATCTCCGTCACCCTCACCCGCTGCGGCGGGCGGTGCCGTCTGGCAGTGTCCAATCCCGGCCCGGAGATCTCCAAGGCAGACCTGCAAAACATTTTCAAGCGCTTCTATCGTGCCGACGAGGCACACACCCAGCGGGGCAGCTACGGCCTGGGTCTTTCCATCGCCCGGAACATCATCCTGCGGCACCGGGGCCGGATCTGGGCGGAAAGCAAAAACGGCCGCAATACGTTTTTCGTAGAATTACCCGTCAAATAGCACGGCTCGCCCAAGATCGCAGAGTATGATCTAAAACGGGCGCCGTTTGCCACGCAAATATAGAAACGCACCAAGCCGTTGCGTTGCAACGGCTTGGTGCATTTGTGCGAAGCTGCGGAATCCGCCTAAAGCTTACAGGTCTCCCGCCTTGCGATTCACTGAGGCTCCGGTGTCGAAGCCGTTGGGATACCGCTGGCGCAGCTTATCCAGATTTCCCTGAAAAACGGTCTCCAATGGGACATCCAGAGCGGTGGCGGCCTCCGCCAGATACCACGCCACATCGCCCAGTTCTTTGATCAGGTGTTCCTTGTCCAGCTCATGCCCCTGCATCAGCCATTTCTTTACAAGATCAATGGCTTCGCCGGATTCGCCGCACAAGCCCATGACGCTGTTGATGAGCACATCCTTTTGATTTAAGGCGGGATTCAGTGTTGCCATAGCCTCTTTCTGATATTCGTTGACCTGCATCTGCTTCTCCTCCACTTGTTTGCCGGTTTCATTCTAAAAGTTGTCAGCCCTTCTTTTTGCGTACTTTTGGTGCTGTTGCCTGATAGCTTGCATCGAGCAGCATTTTGATTTTGTCATTCGCCACACTGCCATCCAGTGCAACGGTAATCCAACTGTCCTTCCGCATATGATAGGCTGGAAAAAAGCCGTTCTCCATCAGCAGCGAGCCTGCCAGAATGGGACCGCATTTCAAGTTGACAGCGTCTACCCGCTCCTCGCCCTGCAGTCCGAGCTTGCTTTTCGGCAGATCCATAATAACCGCAAACCATTTTTGATTGCTGCTGTGGCGGAACACCTCATAATTGGGATATTGGAGCCACGGACGGTCCGCGCTTGCCGGATAGGTTTCCAAGATGAACGTTTCCAATTTCTTCCGGTCCATGCCTGTATTCTCTATCATTTCATTCATCAGATGCCTCCATGAATACGATCTTCCCCGCAAAAGCCAGCTGCTTTCTCTCTGCAATCCTACCTGATTTGAGCCATAATGTCAATTTTTGATAGGTCTCGCTGCAAAAAGGCCGTTCGCATCACGGAAGGGGCAGATTCCCTGCAGGATCGGCACACAGACGCGCCCTTTTCCGTCAGCCTGTTCAGTCAAAAAAAATCAGATGCACGCCGTGAGACGTGCATCTGATTTTTGCTATCTCTTCTTGTAAACGACCAGCTCCGGGTTTTTGCCGTCTTCCTCATAGGTGCAGACCAGCAGAAAATCCATATTTGCGGCAATGCCGAAGCAGCGGTCGCCGCCAAACTCACATTCCAGCTGGTTGCCGAGGTAGGTCGCCTGATCGTCAAGGAATTTGACGGTTTTTCCGTTGGGAAGGCGGTATGCAAGGTTGATATACTTGCCTACAAGCGCGTTGAGCTTTTCCACCTTGGGCATCCCGTCAATATGCAGATCGTTGAATTCATCCATCAACGTCTGCTTATACTGCACAAAGGCTTCCGCGCCGCCGAGATTTTCATACCGCTTCCAGTAATTGAGCTTTGGCAGCGTATTCTTCAGGTAGGCCCGCGCCTGTTCGGCGGGAAATTCCTCGCTGGCCATGTTCTGCACGCAGACCTCGATCAGATCGTCTAAATCGTGGTACATATACTCGCCGTCAGCATAGCACCACTTGCAGTACTCCTCATTGAAAAAGCCGTCTGTCTCCCTGCTGATGTCCCCGTCTGCAAGGGGCATCCCGCAGCATTGACAGATAAGCTGTCTCGGTGAGCCGAGCAGCGTATTGATGGAGACATCAAAGAGCTTTGAGAGCAGCTTCAGGGTTTCGATATTCGGCGTTGTTTCACCGTTTTCCCAACGCGAGACCGCCTGGCGGGTCACAAACACCTTTTCCGCAAGCTCGTCCTGTGACAGTCCCATCTTTGTCCTGAGTTCCAGAATCATATCCTTTGTATCCATACGATTATCACCTCACGGTCATCATACCCCAAAGTTATCGGTATGACAAGCAACCTGCTGTTGCGGAATGCATGGTGATCGAATACGCTGCCCTTGCGGGTAACGCGGCACAGCGGTACATCATGATCGTTTCCCAATTATATGCAAAAGGCTCTCTGGCAATATGCCAGAGAGCCTTTTATGCGGAGAGAGTATGGTAAGAGTAAAAACAGAAAACGGATATGTAACCTCAGTTGTTTTCCTGAGTCGCTGCTGCATTTGAGCTTGTACCCATACAAGACGAGATCACATCAGAAAGCAAGGATTGCTTTCACACCAATTTCATGTTTCGTGTTGATTCTGACCTGCAATTACTGCTCAGCCAGATGCTTGTATTTGGCATAGCGCTGAGCGCAGAACTCCTCGGCCTCGGCAAACAGGACCTTGGCAGTCTCGGGGAAGGTTCTGGTCAGAGAAGCGAAACGGGTCTCGCCCATCATGAAGTCCAGCAGCTGGCCATTGGGCTCCTTGCTGGTCAGGATGAACGGATTCTTACCCTCGGCCTTCAGCTCGGGCACATAGCGCCACAGGGGCCAATAGCCGCACTCGCTGGCCAGCTTCTCCTCCAGCTGAGCCTGGCTCATGCCCTTGGAGATACCGTGGTTGATGCAGGGAGCGTAAGCGATGAGGATGGAGGGACCGTGATGTGCCTCAGCTTCCTTCAGAGCCGTGATGAGGTGCTGCTCGTTGGCACCCATAGCGACCTGAGCAACATAGACATTGCCATAAGTCATGGCGATGGCGCCCAGATCCTTCTTGCCGGTTCTCTTACCGCCGTTGGCGAACTGAGCCACGGCACCCAGCTGAGTGGCCTTGGAAGCCTGACCGCCGGTGTTGGAGTACACCTCGGTATCGACAACCAGGACGTTCACGTCAGCGCCGGAAGCCAGGACATGGTCCAGACCGCCGAAGCCGATATCGTAAGCCCAACCATCGCCGCCGTACATCCAGACGCTCTTCTTGGGCAGAGCATCCTTGTTGGCCTTCAGGAAGGCGATATCATCAGAGGTCTCAGCAGTGGCGTTCAGAGCAGCCACAACAGCCTCGGACAGAGCACGGGTCTTGTCGCCGTTATCGCCCTCAGCCAGCCAAGCCTCCAGAGCGCTCTTCAAAGCAGCGTCGGAGGTAGAAGCCACCACAGCCTCAGCGTGAGCAGCCATCTGACGACGCATCTGGTCGATGGACAGCTTCATGCCCAGGGCATACTCGGCGTTATCCTCGAACAGGGAGTTAGAGTTGGCAGGACCATGGCCCTTCTCATTGGCCACATAGGGGAAAGAAGGAGTGGAGGAACCCACAACGTAAGCGCAACCGGTAGCGGAGGTAACGAACATCCGGTCACCGAACAGCTGAGACATAAGCTTCATATAAGGAGCCTCGCCGCAGCCGGCGCAGGCGCCGCTGAACTCGTACAGAGGACGCTCGAACTGAGAACCGCGGACGGTGAACTTGTCCATGGGGTTGGTCTTGGTGGACAGGGTCAGGGCATGCTCCCAGTTCTCCTGCTCGGGCATCTGGGTATCCAGCAGCTCCATGACCAGAGCCTTCTCCTTGGCGGGGCAGACATTGGCGCAGGCGCCGCAGCCCTGGCAGTCCAGAGGATCGACCTGCATACGGAAGGTCAGGCCCTCGAAGCCCTTGCCCTTGGCCTCCTTGGTAACGAAGGCGGCAGGCTTTGCAGCCTCTTCCTCCGCATTCAGCAGGAAGGGACGAATCGCAGCATGGGGGCAGACCAAAGCGCACTTGTTGCAGCCAATGCAGTTCTCGGGAATCCACTGAGGAACCTTCACAGCGATGCCGCGCTTCTCATACTTAGAAGTCTCAGAGGGGGTAACACCATCAGCGTAGGGCATGAACTCGCTCACGGGGATGGCATCGCCAGCCTGCTTGTTGACAGGGATCTGGATCTCACGGATGTAGTGAGGCAGGCTTGCATCGGGAGCCTTGGTGTCGTCAGCCAGGGTCTTCCAGGACTCGGGAACGTTGATCTTCACGGCAGCGTTAACGCCCTTGTCGACGGCGGCGCTGTTCATGTCAACGATCTTCTGGCCCTTCTTGGAGTAGGACTTGATGATAGCGTCCTTCATGTACTTCACGGCGTCCTCAATGGGGATAATGCCGGAGAGGTTGAAGAAGGCAGCCTGCAGCACGGTGTTGGTGCGGTTGCCCAGGCCCAGTTCCATAGCGATAGCGGTAGCGTCGATGGTGTAGAAGTTGATCTCACGCTCGGCGATCTGACGCTTCACGCGGTTGGGCAGATGCTCCTCCAGCTCAGCGCCGGTCCAGCTGGTGTTCAGCAGGAAGGTGCCGTGAGGCTTGATCTCGGAAACGATATCGAAGTCCTTGATGTAAGAGGTCTTGTGGCAGGCCACAAAGTCAGCCATGGTGACATAGTAGGTGCTGTGGATGGGCTCATGGCCAAAGCGCAGGTGGGACTTGGTAACGCCGCCGGACTTCTTGGAGTCATACTCGAAGTAAGCCTGAGCGTACTGGTCGGTGTGGTCACCGATAATCTTGATGGAGTTCTTGTTGGCGCCCACGGTACCGTCAGAGCCCAGACCCCAGAACTTGCAGGAGATGATGGACTTGCCGGCGGTGACGATGTTCTCGCCAACGGGCAGAGACAGGTGAGTGACATCATCGTTGATGCCGACGGTGAAGTGGTTCTTCTTCTCACCCTTCATGTTGTCGAACACGGCCTTCATCTGGGCAGGAGTGGTATCCTTGGAGCCCAGACCGTAGCGGCCGCACAGAGCCTCGATGTTGGTACGCTTGCCTTCCCACAGGGCGTCGCACACGTCCAGATACAGAGGCTCGCCGGGAGCGCCGGGCTCCTTGGTGCGGTCCAGAACGGTCAGGCACTTGCAGGTAGCGGGGATCTTCTCCAGCAGACGCTCCATGGAGAAGGGACGGAACAGGTGGACCTGAATGAAACCGACCTTCTCGCCGCGCTCCACCAGATAATCAACAACCTCCAGCAAGGTCTCGCAGACGGAGCCCATAGCCACCACAACGCGCTCAGCATCGGGAGCACCGTAGTAGTTGAACAACTGATAGTTGCGGCCAGTGACCTCGTTGATCTTGCCCATGTACTCCTCGACAATGGCGGGCAGCGCATCATAGGCGCTGTTGCAGGCCTCGCGGGACTGGAAGAAGGTATCGGGATTCTGCAGGGTGTTGCGCAGAGTGGGATGCTCGGTGCTCAGGGCATGATCCTTGAAGCGCTGAACAGCGTCCCAATCCAGCATCTTGCCCAGATCCTCATAGTCCAGAACCTCGATCTTCTGGATCTCGTGAGAGGTCCGGAAGCCATCGAAGAAATGCTGGAAGGGGATAGAGCCCTTGATGGCAGACAGATGGGCAACGGCGCCCAAGTCCATGCTCTCCTGCACGCTGGCGGAAGCCAGCTGTGCCCAACCGGTCTGGCGGCAGGCCATAACGTCGGAATGGTCACCGAAGATGGACAGAGAGTGGGTTGCCACGGTACGGGCAGAGACGTGCATAACGCCGGGCAGCTGAGAGCCGGCGATACGGTACATGGGCGGGATCATCAGCAGCAGGCCCTGAGAAGCAGTGTAGGTGCTGGTCAGGGAGCCGGTCTCCAGAGAGCCGTGCATTGCGCCGGCCGCGCCGGACTCCGCCTGCATCTCGACCAGCTTTACGGGCTGGCCAAACAGGTTCTTCTTGCCATTGGTAGCCCATGCATCCACATGGTCAGCCATGGGGCTGGAAGGAGTGATGGGGTAAATGGTAGCTACCTCGGTAAACGCATAAGATACGTATGCGGCAGCCTCATTACCGTCCATCGTCTTAAACACTTTGTTTTTTGCCATGAACGTAATTCCTCCTATTATTCTTCCCTGTATTTAACGCGAAGACTCTCCGCCCTTTGAGGTGGCCCCCTAATCGGGCGGATCAGCCTACTGAGCAAGCTGTATCTTAGAAACTGCTCCTCCATTCCTACTGAGGGGCAGGCCATATTAATACAGCTACGTTCTTGATATGATTATAACTCTACACATTGCAAGTTTGCAAGTCCAAAAATGTATCAAATGACGTAAGCGCTTTGCCGATAGCAAAGCATTTACGTTATTTTTACTTAATGCATGCCGCATCTCCTGTCCCGGTCTCCTATCCTGTTCCGGCAAATATACGGCCCTCCTACCGCTGTAAATACTGTAAATACAGTATAATAGGCTGTCGAAGCCAAAAAGTTCCACATAAAGTTCGTCGAATGGCCTATAACTTTTTTCAATAGTTTGCTATGAAATAATGGTATATGCTGTTTTTGCGGTAAAACGCCACAGTCTCTCATGTATCTGCCCACTGCGACACCAACCCTGCGTCAACGGGTGTGCTTTCTTTTGCATACAGGCGAAATACTCAAACAGCTGTGGCATTTTGGAGCGGCCCGTATAACCTTTCGGTCGCTATAAAGTTGAACCTTGCATTATCGCATTTTCTCCATTGTCTGCCGCACAACTAAATCGTTCCCGCCGTCACACTCCGTTTAAGATTTCCGCACCGCGCAGGTCATGTGCCGCTTTTCAAAGCAGTCCTGATAGCGCAGGCTGTCACCCATAGAGTTTGACCTCTTCCCTGTTCAGCTTGCGGGCAAAGCTCTGGCTATCTGCCACGCTGCGTTCCACTCCTCCAGCGTATACACGTTGAGAAAGTCACCGCACGTTAGTGCTTGACAAAAGCTTCCAGAGCCCATATACTATGGGCATGGTGATCATATGACTGACGGAAGTGGGTGTTACCACATGGAGTATGATCGTGAAACCAGCCGACCGTCTGGGCAGAAAAAGCTCAGATTGGTGCGGCTTTTTCTTTTTATACGGATCATTTGATCTGTTGAAAAGGAGGTTTTTCTATTTGATCGAGGGATACATCCATTCCATTGAATCCATGGGTCTTGTGGACGGCCCCGGTATTCGCACGGTGGTATTCTTTCAGGGCTGCCGCCTGCGCTGCCGCTACTGCCACAACCCCGACACCTGGGCCATGCGCAGCGGAAAAGAGCAGCTCTTCACGCCTGAACAGTTGGTGAACAAGCTTCTCCGCTTCAAGCCGTATTTTGGCGATAACGGCGGCGTCACCTTTTCCGGCGGCGAGCCGCTCCTGCAAAAGGACTTTTTATGTGAGGTCCTGCGCCTGTGCAAACACGCGGGCATCCACACCTGCATTGACACCGCAGGCTGCGGCTGCGGCGGCTACGAGGAAATTCTGGCCCATACTGACCTCGTCGTGCTGGACATCAAGCACTTCTCGCTGGACGGCTACCACAGCATCACGGGACAGTCTCCGCAGGAGTTTTTACAATTTCTTTCCGCCGTGCAAAACGCCGGCACACCCCTTTGGATCCGCCATGTGGTGGTCCCCGGACTCACGGATTCCGACGCCCATCTGGAAGGGCTGCGCGCGTATCTGCATACGATCCGCAACATTCAGCGGGTGGAGCTGCTGCCCTACCACACGCTGGGTGTGAACAAGTATCATGCACTGGGGATCCCGTATTCCTTAGAGGACATACCCGCCCTGCCGCCGGAAGCCTTGGCTGACTGGCAGCAGCGATTTGACCGTGAATTCCATATTTAAATAAAATAGACAGGAGCGTATAAAACTATGCCTATTGATGTAAACTGCAGCGCCTGGAAGGGCTTTCGTACCGGCGAGTGGCGTCATCTCGTCAACGTGCGTAATTTCATTCAGAAGAACTACACCCCCTACGCCGGTGACGAGAGCTTTCTGGCTCCGACGTCTGAGCGCACCCGAAAGGTCTGGGACAAGTCCCATGAATTGATTTTAGAGGAGCTGCGCAAGGGAATCCTGGACGTGGAAACCGATGCCATCTCCGGCATCAACAACTTCGCCCCCGGCTATATCGACCGGGACAACGAGGTGATCGTCGGCCTGCAGACCGACGCTCCCCTGAAGCGCATCGTAAACCTGTACGGCGGTATGCGCATGGCCGAATCCGCTCTGGAGCAGTACGGCTACACGCTGAACCCTGAAATTGAAAGGCATTTCAGAACCTACCGCAAGACCCACAATGACGGCGTGTTCGATGCCTATCCCCACCGCACCCGGGTGGCCCGTACCGTGGGCCTGCTCACCGGTCTGCCCGACGCTTACGGCCGTGGCCGCATCGTGGGTGACTACCGCCGCGTCCCCCTGTACGGCACTGATTTTCTGATTGAAGAGAAGAAAAAGGATCTGGACGCTCTGGACGGTGCCATGACCGACGAGCGTATCCGCCTGCGGGAAGAAGTGCAGATGCAGATCCGCGCTCTGCAGGAGATGGCCCTGATGGCCAAGGGCTACGGCTGTGACATCACCAGACCCGCCGAGACTGCCCATGACGCCGTGCAGAGCCTGTACATGGCCTATCTCGCCGGCGTGAAGGAAAACAACGGCGCTGCCACCAGCCTGGGCCGCACCGCTACCTTCCTGGATATTTACATCCAGCGGGATCTGGACAACGGCACGCTGGACGAAGCCGGCGCGCAGGAGCTGATCGACCAGTTCATCATCAAGCTGCGGCTGGTGCGCCATCTGCGTACTCCGGAATACAATGAGCTCTTTGGCGGCGATCCCACCTGGATCACCGAGTCTCTGGGCGGCATGGGCATCGACGGCCGCACTCTGGTGACCCGCAACACCTTCCGCTATCTTCACACCCTCACCAATCTGGGTACCGCCCCCGAGCCCAACCTGACCGTTCTGTGGAGCCAGAACCTCCCCGACGCCTTCAAGCGCTACTGTGCGAAAATGAGCATCGACACCGACTCCATCCAGTACGAAAATGATGACATTATGCGCCCCATGTACGGCGACGACTACTGTATCGCCTGCTGTGTGTCCGCTATGGCGGTAGGCAAGCAGATGCAGTTCTTCGGTGCCCGCGCCAACCTTGCCAAGAGCCTTCTGTACGCCATCAACGGCGGTGTGGACGAGAAGAAGGGCCTGCTGGTCGTCCCCGAGATCCAGAAGGACGATGACGAGGTGCTGGACTATCCCAAGGTGCTGGCGAACTACAAGAAGGTACTCTCCTACGTTGCCGAGTTGTATGTGGACACCATCAACATCATCCACTTCATGCATGACAAATACGCCTATGAATCCAGCCAGATGGCCCTCCAC
>ERZ791574.1191-NODE-1191-length-14457-cov-2.962297_pt1 | contig 14457 bp, 15 predicted proteins | sample MGYA00433098_ERZ791574 | MGnify/ENA primary metagenome ERZ791574 (study PRJEB30046, sample SAMN00791933) | human gut metagenome | study: EMG produced TPA metagenomics assembly of the A metagenome-wide association study of gut microbiota in type 2... | reverse complement strand
TCACCACAGAGACCGAACTGAAAGCCATCGCCGCACTGGCCAACATCGGATTCAGCAACAGTCCACACACCGGATAGAGTACTCCGGCAGCAATCGGAATGCCTATCAAATTGTATATAAAGGCCCAAAACAGATTCTGGCGGATTGCTCGTACGGTATCTTTTGAAAGCCGGTAGGCCCGAGGGAGTAATTTCAGGTCAGAGGTGATCAAAGTAACCATGGCCACCTCCATCGCTATATCCGTTCCCCGCCCCATAGCGACACTGACATCTGCAGACGAGAGGGCTTGCGAATCGTTGATACCGTCTCCGACCATAGCGACCGTATGCCCCTCAGCCTGCAACCGACGAATATATTGCTCTTTGTCCGCAGGCAGCATCTCTGCCTGAAATTGTGAAATGCCGAGCTCTTTGGCAATTGCTGCGGCTGTTTTTTGGCTGTCGCCGGTCAACATGCAGATTTCTATACCGGCACGACGCAGCTCTTTCAAAGCTTCCGGCGTGGTTGTCTTGATCCGATCGCTAATCACCACGACAGCCAACAGTCGGGTTCCGCAACCGCCCAAGACAGTGGTACATCCAGCCTGCTCATGGGCCGTAATCTCCCGGGCTAACGATGGCTCCATTTCTGCCCCATAACGCTCTGCCAGTTTACGACTGCCGATCCAAAACGTTTGTTCTGCTCTCTGCCCCAAGTCAGATGAGGACCCAGCCGCTACGCTTTCCGTTGTGGCAACCGGAGTTGAGGCCGACGGTGAGACGGAGGATTCCACATCGCTCCGGGCGGCACTTTCCGCCTTGAATTCAACACCTTCACCCGTCAAGCTCTCAAACAGGGACAAAGGACACGTGTGAGTCCCCTGTTGCTCCAGATAACGTACCACAGCCTCTCCCAGGGGATGTTCCGATCGGGATTCGGCTGCATAAAAGAGCTCCTGCCAATAGCGGTGTTGCTCTTCCGTACCTGCAGTCCACAACCACTTTACCACTTCGGGACGGCCTTCGGTCAAGGTTCCTGTTTTGTCCAACACCACCGTATCGACTTTGCACATACGCTCCAGTGCAGCAGCATCTTTGATCAGGATCTGCTGTTCAGCACCCTTGCCGATTCCCACCATCAACGCAGTGGGTGTAGCCAATCCTAAAGCGCAGGGGCAAGCGATGACCAATACGGACACCATTGCCAGGAGCCCATAGGTAAAAGCCTCTTCGCCACCCAGTCACAACCAGAGGAGAAATGTCAGCAGGGCCAGGCCGATCACCACCGGAACAAATACGGCAGCAATCCGATCGGCAATGCGTTGCACGGGCGCTTTACTACCTTGTGCCTCCTGCACGGTCCGGATAATCTGCGCCAGCAAGGTATCGCTCCCCACTTTGGTTGCCTCCATCACAAATGAGCCACGTTGATTGACGGTCCCTGCCAGCAGTTTGTCACCCGGATCTTTACGGGCAGGGATCGGTTCACCGGTAATCATGCTCTCATCGACAAAGGTGCTCCCCGAAAAGAGGATTCCATCCACGGGAATTTTCTCCCCGGGTCTGAGGCTGATCCGATCTCCCACCTGTAATTGGGCGACCGGCAAATCCTGCTCCGAACCATCCGCACCAATGACACGGGCCGTTTTTGGCTGCAGTCCCATCAGTTTACGAATGGCGGACGAGGTATTTCCTTTAGCCCGTTCTTCGAGCAATTTCCCCAGCAAGACGAAAGCGATAATCATGGTAGCAGCCTCATAATAGACATGAGGTTCCAATCCACGAGAGAGCCACACTTGCGGGAAGAGCGTATTGAACAGACTGAACAAAAATGCGATAGAGGTACTCAAGGCGACCAATGTATCCATATTGGCCGATCGGTGTGAGGCCTGTTTCCAGGCGTTGATGTAGAACAGACGTCCGAACCAAAAGACGGGCAAAGAGAGCAACAGCATCAACCATGCAGCCCAACGTTCATGCATAAACACCATTCCCAGGATCATCAGAGGCAGAGCGAAACACCAGACTTTCACCGTATTGCGTTTCAATTCACGATAATGATTCTGCTGGGCCTGTTGCTGTTCCTCTTCGGCGTGACTTTCGTCCACGATCAGATCATAGCCGATCTCTCGCACGGCCTGTTGCAACTGGAGCAAGGTCACACGTGCAGGATCATATTCGACATGAAGCTGATTGGAGGCGAAATTGACAGATGCAGCGGCCACACCTTCGACCGTACGCACTCTGTTTTCGACATTCGCTGCGCACACGGCACAGCTCATTTCCAGCACCGGAATATTTTTCTTGACGATTTCCATTTTTTTGCTTTGGTCCGTTTATCTGTTTCCTGCTCACAGCCACACTACGCATTACCGGAAGTACACCCATAAAGGGCTTCTGTTCTGTTCCGCACCGCCTGCATACAGCAGCTGAGGGATGTAAGCTATCAAAATTAAACATTTGCAAAGAAAAATTCTACCTTTGTTGTCCATTGTGCGCCCTCCTTCAAGGGTGGTTTTTCCAAACCGATTCAATATCTGTCTGACATACAAGAGGTAAAAACCGTATTTGGACACTCGATTGTTCCTACATTTTTTAAGAGGGATCTATGTATGGAGCGGGTTGAACAGGAGTAGTCCTCATTGCCCAGCCTTTCGCCATACCGCATACAAAGGATTGCGGAAAACGGACATGAGGGCACATTCCTCACACTGGCCAAACGCCAAGACTCAAGCCGGAGAACAGAGGATACAATCGCCAGGAACGCAACTGAGACTCTACTGTTGAGAGAATGCGAAGCTGCCAAGAGATTGCCTCTACTGGATAGACATTGGGAAGGTGCTTAGTGACAACGACCGAGCCTTACTGAACACATTTCAGCGAGGATGTAAAGCCATATTGCCTCGCTTCGAATGGGTTTCAGGAGGGGGAGGAAAGCAATGGTATCACCATGTGATTACCACGCCCAAACGGAGTCAGGGAAACGGTGAAGCCGCAACGGAGGAACCATAACGATGGTGCAGCAATAGCATAGCCCCATTACTCCGCCCCACTGCACGCCCCGCTCCCGAATATGCTGTAAGGGGAGATGCAGGGCCACAACGGCAAGGCCACGTCCCGGAAGCGTTTCAGGGGTCAGAGGTGAAAACACCATAAAACGACCTCGCCACGCAAAGCATCAGGATAGGCATTTAGCCTCCGCAACAGAACCTCACTCCCAACAGGGAGCGTAAATGAGCTAAAACATAACCATGCAAGCCTATACAAACCGACATATCTGGAAAATCACCTATCCGCTGCTGATCAGCTTATTGATGGAAAACCTGATCGGCCTGACCGATGTAGCCTTTTTGGGCCGTGTCGGCGATGTCGAATTGGGAGCATCAGCATTGGCCGGCGTCTATTTCATGGCGATCTTTATGCTTGGATTCGGGTTCAGTATCGGCGTGCAAATCCTCATTGCCCGACGAAACGGAGAGGGACGCCCCCGAGAAATCGGCAAAATCTTCCAACAGGGATTATTGTTCTTGTTGTGTTTTGCCGCTGTGATGTTTTTTGTTTCCAAACAGTACACTCCCCGGCTACTCCGCACCCTGATTGAATCCGATGCGGTCTATGCTGCAGCCGTTGCCTATTTGGACTGGCGTGTTTACGGTTTCTTTTTTTCATTTGCCGCCGTGCTGTTCCGGGCTTTCTATGTCGGCACCACCAACACCCGCCTGCTGACTGCCAACTCAATTATCATGGTGCTCACCAACATCGTGTTGAACTACATACTCATATTCGGAAAATTGGGATGTCCGGCCTTGGGTATTGCAGGTGCAGCCATCGCCTCATCCATTGCAGAGTTGAGTTCACTGCTCTTCTTTGCTATCCATACCCGCTTGCACGGTTACGCAAAACGTTACGGGCTGTTCCGTTTCCAGGGTTTCAATCTCTCCATTCTGACACAGATCTTCAACGTGTCGATTTGGACCATGCTGCAGGCCTTTATCTCCACAGGCACCTGGTTCATCTTCTTCTTGACCGTAGAACACCTCGGTGAGCGTCCACTGGCCATCTCCAACATTGTTCGCAGCGTCTCTTCCATTCTGTTCGTAACGGTCAGCGCATACAGCTCCACCACCAGTGCCTTGACCAGCACCCTGATGGGCAAAGGAGAATACGATCAGGTCATGCCGACCGTACGACAAATTATCGGTCTGGCCTATCGTTTAGCACTGCCTGTAATGATATTGATCTGCCTGTTTCCGTCCGTTGTGCTTCGTCTATACACCAATGATCTAACCCTAATTGCCGCATCGGTTGGCTCATTATGGGTCATGGTGGCCGGCTATTTGACACTGATTCCCGGCAGCATCTATTTCAATGCGGTCTCCGGTACCGGCAACTCCTTTATGGCCATGCTGATGGAGTTAGGAGCATTAGCCCTGTATGTACTTTCAATCTGGTGGATCATCATTCTCCACCGTCCCAGCATTACGCTCTGTTGGACTGTCGATATCATATATAGCATTGGATTGCTATTATTTACCTATCTTTACCTCGTCAAAGCGAATTGGCGCAACAAAAAAATTTAACCATTCATGACAGAACTCACTTTATCGACACCCTCTATTCTTTTCTCTGCCATATCCTTGATTTTGCTGGCATACACCAACCGCTTTCTCTCCTATGCACAGTTAGTACGAACTCTTAAGGCCGATTACGACAAAAACCCTTCGACCATTACCCATCTGCAGTTGGCCAATCTTCGCCGCCGGCTCTACATGGCCCGTTCGATGCAGCTATTTGGTGTCAGCAGCCTGTTGTTGTGTGTGGTTTGCACCTTTTTGATATACATTGGTTTACAGATGGTTGCCGTTTACACGTTTGGAGTGGCATTGGTGCTGTTAACCATCTCATTGGGCATCTCGATCCGTGAGCTGTTGATCTCGGTACGTGCTTTAGAGCTTCACCTGGACAGTTTCGAGCGGATGAAGACCCTGACGGCAACCTCTGGTCGTGAAGGCAATATCGAAACGCCTCGCCGCCGCAAGGGCACCTCTGAAGAGCACCGTCCAGCCTCTGTTCCGACAGATCAAAGCCTCCGTACGAAGAAACCAGCCAAAGGCAAGACTAAAAAAGAGGAGAGCAACAAACGTATTGAAGCCAAGGCAGCCAGCTACACATCATCATCTTCTGCGGCTGCGACAACGGCTGTTGCGGCGACTTCTCGCTCCACCGCTGCGACTACAACAGCGTCAACGACCCCAACCGCACCCAAAGGTTCGGGGGCTATTGAATCTTCAGGCACATCTGGAACATCGGCAGCTTCAAAGAGTCGTCGCAAAAAGGCTTCAGCCACTGCAGCCACTGCAGCCACCGCAGCCAGTTCCACCTCTGCAACCGAGGAGGCCCCCACTCCATCCCCTACCAAGAGACAATCAAAAGGCGGTTCTGACAAACAGGCTTCTACCTCATCACAGAAACAGGCACCGAAGAGTAAAGCTGCTGTAGGCGAGACGGACGATGCAGTTCGTGTAACGGCAACGAGAAGCAAGACCACTCTCCCCATAGCATCAACAGAGGCTCCGGAGGGCGAGGGATCCTCTAACACTGCCACTCGTACTGCCGACAAGAGCGAGGGGACATCATCCACCCAGCGTACCCAACAGGGCCGACGTCGTGGAGGAGGTAGCCGCACCCGCTCCACCTCAGAGACAGCAACAGCACCAGGCACAGGCAATGCAATTCAAGAGAGTTCTCTCCCTGCAGCAGAAAATATAAATGCGGAGGATATAAAGGGTTAATCAACAGGCAGGAGAACAGCGGATCGCCTCTACTTACACATCGTACGTTTGAAAGAAATAACCGAACGGTTACCTGATCCAGAAAAATAGCTCCTGACCATACCGCAAAAAGAGGCAAAAAACAGAAGGCAACGATCGGAATATTCCAATCGTTGCCTTCTATTTTTTGTAGCCTATTTTACGTTTTACATCCAACGTCTCAGAGCCATCATGAAGTTGCAGTTCGATGTGGCTAACCACTCAAATGCATACCGCACAATGTGCACATCACACGCACACCGTATGCAACCTCACACCTGCCACATACACAGCCCACACATGCCACAAGCACGTCCCACACACGCTATATGCACGTTCCGCACACATCTCCTCTTGCACATTCCCGCACACCCGCACGCATATTACACGCGCACCTGTTACTTGCATGCCGTATGGCTCCTTCTCATCTGTTTTGTCGGATAGTTGATTCTCTGTTGCTTGTACTTATGCTGTTGCCTACGGCTAACGGCCTTCCACACTTCCGACCAACAGATCATGCAAATTTGCATTCCGTTCGAAAACCAACCGGGCAAAAGAGCATTGGGGAATCACTTTTCGCTTGCTTTTGCGAGCCTCTTCAGCCAACGCCAACACCAATTTTCGGCCCACACCCTGCCCCTCATATTCAGGGAAGACAACCGTATGGTCAATCAGCCACCGATCGGTTCCGACCTCCTGGTAGGAGATCCATCCAAGTGCCTTTCCTTCATCAACGATCCGGAGAATTCCTTTGCGATCTCCTCGTGAATATTCTATTTCCATAGTTGTTCGGTTTTCATTCAACAGTTATACAATTCACAAAACACACGCCAAAGTTCTTTCACACCCTTCGCATTATCTCAAGTGTCGTCCATCGTTTCACGTTGCGTCATCGGTCTCGATCGTTTCCCACTTTGGGGAACAGGATCCACCCATACAACAGATACCGCTCTCGGCAAAACAGATTGAGGAGACAGGTCTGTGGTGCGGTTGTTTCCGTTCACAGTTTCAGTGTTGCGGCGACTCCCGTTATCGAGGCGATACACGTGGCTGGCGAGACTCACCTTATTGAGACGATCCTCTTGACTGGCGAGGATCACCTTATTGAGACAATTCACTTGACTGGCGCAGCTCACTTTATGGAAACGACTCCCCTTGCTGGGATACTCCCCATTATTGGGGTAGTTCGCTTATTGCAGCGGCTCATATTGTTGAAACAATTCACTTAGCTGGAGCGATTCACTTTACAGGAACAACTCTCTTTGCCGGAATGCTACCCTTGTTGGTCGGTTCATTTGTTGAGGCAGTTCACTTCTGACAAACGCCACTACCCCTGCACGCATCTTTCCTCAAGCAAAACTCACCGCAAAGTTTTCACCCCTGTCAAAAGCCCGTACAAAAAATATCTGTAGTACAATTAGCGTCTCCAGGCACCGATGATTTCAGCCACATACATTTTGTGGAAATCTTCGTGAGGATACCACCGTGCGACTGTTTCGTAATCGATAAAGTTTCCTTTTTCAATCATATCGGTATAGCATTTGCGGCAATCGAGCACAAGCGAGGCCTCTTCAAAAGCCATATTTCCCGATGGAGTTGCAAAGGGGGTCAATTTTGTTTCGGCCACCTTATCGATTTCACGACCGGATTTGGTTCCGCATAATTGTAACACTTTGCGATACTCTTCGCCGAAAAACGACAAGGTGAAGCCTTCGTTGCGTTCGACAAAATCAAATGTATAACGCTGTGGGCGAATAAAGACGAAGGCGACAGGCCGATTCCACAAGAAACCGAGTCCGCCCCAGCTGGCAGTCATCATATTGAACTTTTCAGCATTGCCGGCCGTCACCAGCATCCACTGCTCTCCGATCAATTTAAAAACATTTTCATCCAATACTTTAGGATCGATCTCTGTCAAAAGGTTCATCATGAATATTTTTATAGGATTGCTTTACAATTTACATATTTTGTTGCAGATAGAGTTCCGTCAATCTCGAAACCGGATAGCGGGTTATCTCCTCTCGGGCCATCATCAACGCCTCGGGCGGCAGCGATTCGGGCCACTGTTTCAGGCCTATTTCATAAAAATTGGCATAAATCGTTCGATGTGACAATTGATGTTTCGGCATCGACACACTGTGCACCACGGTGTATTCCTGATCTCCGACCCAAACAGGGAAACGGGGATCTTTCCGCAACTGTTCGAAAGCAAGCGGTTGCTCTGTTTCAATCAACGGAAACTCATACAGGTTTTTCCAAATATCTTGTCCCGTACGTCTGACCAGGACCGTCTGCTCGCCGCAATGCAAATACAGATAATTAAAATAGCGTGGTTTGACAGCGGTACGTCCGGCTTTTACCGGCAACTTTTCCACACTTTCCAGCCGCAAGGCGACACATTGTTGGGCCAGCGGACAGTTCGTACATTCCGGAGAACGGGGTACACACTGCAACGCCCCAAATTCCATCATCGCCTGATTATGGAGTGCGGCCTGCTGGCGGTCCAGCAAATCGGTTGCCAACTCAACAAAGCGGCGTTTAGCGGCCGGAGTATCAATGGGCAGATCTATGCCGAACAGACGGGCCAAAACCCGATAAACATTGCCATCGACCGTTGCGTAGGGTTGATTGTATGCAAAAGAGCAGATTGCGGCGGCTGTATAATCGCCGATACCTTTCAGTGAGCGCACATCGTGATAATCGGTCGGAAAAACACCGGCGTATCGTTCCACAATTTCACGAGCGGCTGTATGCAGATTTCGGGCCCGGCTGTAATAGCCCAATCCCTGCCACATTTTCATCAACTCGTCTTCACCGGCTTCGGCCAAAGAGCTTACATCGGGGAACCGCTCCACAAAGCGGTTATAATATTCCAAACCCTGAGCTACACGGGTCTGTTGCAAAATCACCTCAGAGATCCAGATTTTGTATGGATCGGAGGTCTCTCTCCACGGCAATTCACGACGGTTGATCTCATACCACTGGATCAATACCCGGCTGATTTCGGATGGTTTTACATCTCTGATTGGATTGGGGAGGGATATGCTCATACGATGCGGAGTCTTCCTGATACTTCGATTGAGATTCGGGCCTATTTGAGAGGTTACAGCAGGTCTGTCACCTCTGCCCGTGTAAAGTGCACCAGATCTTTCGGAGCGATTTTTAATTGGAGGCCCCGCATACCGGCGCTGATATAAATATAGTCAAAATCGAGACACGACGAGTGAATATAGGTCGGGAAGGTCTTTTTCATTCCGATCGGCGAGCAGCCGCCCCGGATATATCCGGTTGTTGGCAACAACTCTTTCATATGGAGCATTTCGACACTTTTGTTACCGGAGGCTTTTGCTGCCAGTTTGAGGTTTACCTCACCGTCGCCCGGGATCACACACACCAGAATACCGTTTCGATCTCCTCGGAGCACCAATGTTTTGAATACCTGTGCGATATTTTCGCCGAGTTGTTCTGCCACATGTGTAGCGGCCAAATGTTCTTCATCCACCTGATACGGGACCAGTTCATATCCGATTCCGGCTCGATCCAACAGACGAGCAGCATTGGTTTTATTGATTTTTGTTCCCATGTCGATCTGACTTACAACTTGAATTTACATTAGACATCCCTTTCAACGGTTCTGCCACAGGGCAAGCACCGGGGGAAATCTTCAATGACAAGTTGATGCGAAGATAGCCCAATTCGTCCACATTAGGAAAGGAAAAAACAGGTTAACAGGAGGTAACTACTCCGGTTTATTTCTGAAGGTCGGATATGGTATCAAAATTGTTTAACTTTAGGACGTACTAAATTTCATTGTTATGGACAAACCACAGATTACATTTTTGGGCAACCCGATCACTTTGGTAGGGGATCAGCTTCATGTAGGAGACAAAGCACCATCGTTCAGTGTTCTGGACAACAATTTACAGCCCGTATCCCTTTCACAGTACGCAGGCAAGAATATCATCATCAGTGTATTTCCATCGGTTGACACACCGGTATGCGCTCTGCAGAATATCCGGTTCAACAAAGAGGCCAGCCGTTTGAAAAGCGATGTGGAGATTCTCTCCCTGTCGGTTGATTTACCGTTTGCACAGAGTCGTTTTTGCGCAGCCGAGCACATTGAGAATGTGCATGTATATTCGGACTACCGGGATCTTGATTTCGGATTAAAATACGGATTTGTGATCAAGGAGTTGCGACTGCTTGCCCGTGGAGTTGTTGTGATTGATCGGGAGGGCACCATTCGCCACATTGAATACGTCTCAGAGGTTTCACACGAACCCGATTACGAAGCGGCCCTGAAAGTGGTCAGCGAATTGGAATAGCCACATGGCATCCACAGCCGCACTACCGCCTACCGGAAAGGGCGGCATGGATTGACAACTATTGACATCTATTGCCGACAGGATCGCCGCCATCATCCGAGCGATCTGCTACTAATACTAAAAACAAAAGCCCCGAAAATTTCGGGGCTTTTGTTCGTATGATTTAGATCAATCGTTGGGATACAGATTGTCTCAGTGTATCATGAATTACATACCGAAGCTGATCGGCACCAGGCTATCGTAAACGACGCTCAGGATACCGAGTAAGATAATGGCTACGCTGCAGACAAACAAGCTGATACGCATATAGTTGTCTGAACGGAACTTCTCGATAGGAGCCTCGTTTTTGTTGATGAACATAGCCTTAACCACCAACAGGTAGTAGTAAAGTGAGATAATCGTATTGAGCAGGGCGATGAAGACGAGCACATAGAAACCCATCTGTGCTGCAGATACGAAGATGAAGAATTTGCTGAAGAAACCTGCAAACGGAGGGATACCGGCCAGCGAGAAGAGAGCGATCATCATGACGAAGCTCAGTTTCGGGTTGGTTTGGTAGAGTCCGTTGTAGTCATCCATATTCACCTTACCGGTTTTGTGTTCGATTGCAGCGATTACGCCGAATGCAGCGAGGTTCGAAGCGAGGTAAACCAGGATGTAATATACCAGAGCGGCCATACCCAAAGCGTTGCCGCCAATCACACCGAGCATGATGTAGCCGGCCTGCGAAACAGAAGAATAGGCGAGGAAACGTTTGAGGTTCTTTTGGCGGATTGCAAAGAGGTTAGCTACGGTAATGGTCAGGATGATCAAACCATAGAGAACCGCCTGCCACTGCTGCACGAAGGGGGCGAAGACCTTGATCAGGATAAAGAGCAGGACAAAAGCACCTGCACCTTTCGAGATGACCGACAGATAGGCAGTCACAGAGGTCGGAGCACCTTCGTAAACGTCGGGAGTCCACAGGTGGAACGGCACCAACGAGATCTTGAAGAAGAGACCCACGAGGAAGAAGATCATGGCCATGATCTGCAGTGGGCTACCGTCGAGCATCATTGGGATATCGTTGAAGTAGAGGGTACCGGTAGTACCGTACAACAGCGAGAGTCCGTAGAGTGACAGACCCGAAGCGAAGGTAGCATTCAAGATATATTTTGCACCGGCTTCAGCCGATTTGCTTTTATACTTATCGAAGGCGACCAGGGTAGCCATCGGGATCGAGGCAGTTTCGAGACCCAGATAGAAGAGCAGGAAGTTACCGGCCGAGATCATGAAGTACATACCCAGGAGGGTTGACAGGGTCAGGAAGTAGAACTCACCACGACGAATTACGGCATCTCTTTCGAGCCAGCTGCGGGATTGCAGGAATACGATGAGCGTACCGATAGTCAAGATGGTTTTGAGGACACTGGCCATCGGGGTTGACAGGTACATACCGCCGAGGATCTCGACATTTCCCGTAGGAACAATGTTGAAGAGTACTTGAGCTGCCACCAGGATACAAGCCACAGGTTGGAACCAACGCATGCCATTTTTCCCGGCGAACAGATCATATATCAACAGGATCACTATCACAGCGACGAGTGACAGTTCCGCTTTCATCTCCAAAAAACTACTGTAATCCATAGGACATTATCGGGTTAATTGTTCAATAACGGGTACAAGACCACTCTGAATCAGGTTCGACATCCACAGCGGGGCCATACCCAAACCGGCGATAGCCACGATCAGCGTAATCACCGAGAATCGTTCATACCAAACGGCGTCGGTCAGTTGCAGGTGGTGCGGATCGACCACTTTACCGTAGAGGAGTTTACCGACCACACGGAGGATATATACAGCGGTGATTACGATTGAGGTACAAGCTGCAATGGTCAAGACACGATGGAAGGTATCCTGATGTTCGAACGAACCGACGAAAACGGTCATTTCGGCCATAAATCCGCTCAAACCAGGGAGACCCAGCGAAGCGAGACCGGCGATCACGTAGCCCACACCGAGGAAAGGCATGATTTTCATCAGGCCGCCCATTTCACGGATATCACGTGTATGCGTACGACCGTAGATCATACCGATCAGGGCGAAGAAGAGTGCCGTCATCAGACCGTGAGAGAGCATCTGGAGGATAGCACCGGTCATTGCAGTCTGATTGAGCATCAGGATTGCGAAGAGCACCAGACCGCAGTGGCTTACCGAAGAGTAAGCGTTGATATATTTGAGGTCTGTCTGCACGCATGCAGAGAAAGCACCGTAAACGACGCTGATACCGGTCAGGATGAGGAAGATCCAAGCCAACTCGTTAGCGGCCTCGGGCATCAGGAAGATCGCCACGCGGAAGCAACCGTATCCACCCAGTTTCATCAACACGCCGGCGTGCAGCATTGAGACAGCAGTAGGCGCAGAGGCGTGACCGTCGGGAGACCAAGTATGGAACGGGAAGAGAGCGCCCAGCACACCGAAACCGATAAAGGTCAACGGGAAGAAGTAGTGTTGGATCGCAACCGGCATACGGGTTTTAGCGAGTTCGAGGATATTCATTGTATAGGTACCGCTCTCGGCTCCTGAGAAGAAGTAAATACCCAGAATACTGAGCAACAGGAGAGCAGAACCACCCATCAACATCAGGGTCAGTTTCATAGCTGAATACTCTTTTCGACCGGTACCCCAGACACCGATCAGCAGGTACATGGGGATCAGGGCCACCTCATAGAAGAGGAACATGGTGAAGAGGTCGATAGAGATAAAGAAACCGTACACACCGGTTGAGAGCAGGAAGAACCAAAGGAAAAACTCTTTAGGCAGAGGGTTGATTTTCCAGGATGCGAAGACACCGGTAAATACGATTACCGACGAGAGGAGCAACATGGCCACTGAGATTCCGTCCACGCCGACTGAATAGTTGATATTCAGAGGTTTGAACCATGGCATTTCAGCAGTAAAGAGCATCTCGGCATCGTTTCCGGCGGCACGTTCACCCAGGAAGAGGAACGTCAGCACCACTGACAGCACCAACAGCAGCGAGGCTCCTGTAGCAGCTACCCACCGGATCTGCTTCATGTTGCGGGACAGGAACAGACCGCCCAGCATCAGGATGGGTATCAGCACAAATAACGATAAGAAGTTCATATCCAGTCTTAAATTTTATTCGTTAACAAAACACGATCAGGAGCGTCAGTACCAGCGTACCGATCAAGAATACATAAGCATACCATTGGAGTTGCCCAGACTGCAGTCCACGGATTGCCAGCGAGAGGCGTTGTGTTACGGCAGCCAGGCCGTTGAGAGAGCCATCGACCACGTGGCGATCGAACCAGGCGATACCTGAGCAGATACCACCGAAGATGATCTTGTGGGTGATGAACTGGTAAACTTCGTCGATATAGAAACGGTGGTAAGCAGCGGTATGCAAACCTTTCATAGAAGATTCGAGTTTACCGGGGATCGGGTTCTGGCGGCGATAGAACCAGGTAGCGATTCCGATCGAGATGCAGGCGATCACGACGCTGGTGATAGCCACCGTTGTATCGAGATGAATAATGTACTCAGCACTATCACTGCTGACGAACTTACCGAATGGGATGAAACCGGCAACACAGGTAATAGCCGCCAGAATAATCAGCGGGGTTGTCATGGAAGCGGGAGCCTCATGCGGTTCGTGTTCATGTTCTGCAGGATTACCCCAGAAGATACGGAAGTAGAGGCGGAACATATAGAATGCGGTCAACGCAGCGATGAATGTCATGACCCAACCCATCACCGGGCTGAATTCAAAAGCTGCGGTGAGGATCTCATCCTTACTGAAGAATCCCGAGAAAGGAGGGATACCTGCGATAGCGAGGCAGGCGATCAGGAAGGTGATGTGTGTAATCGGCATTTGTTTGCGGAGTCCGCCCATATGGCTCATTTCGTTGCTGTGGACGGCGTGGATAATTGCACCGGCACCCAGGAAGAGCAACGCCTTGAACATAGCGTGAGTAAAGAGGTGGAACATGCTGGCCATATAACCGAGGCCGTGGTGTCCGCCGTAACCTGAAACGCCCAGAGCCACCATCATGAAACCGATCTGCGAGATGGTTGAGAAGGCGAGCACACGTTTAATATCGGTCTGGACGCAGGCGATCACTGCAGCAAACAGTGAGGTGAATGCACCTACGACAGCGATACCGACGAGCACTTCAGGAGTTTGGAAGTAGTAAACCGGGAAGAGGCGTGCCACGAGATATACACCGGCAACGACCATTGTAGCGGCATGGATCAATGCAGAAACAGGGGTCGGGCCCTCCATAGCGTCGGGCAGCCAGATGTGCAACGGGAACATGGCACTCTTTCCGGCACCACCGATGA
>ERZ791574.1188-NODE-1188-length-14477-cov-86.568229_pt1 | contig 14477 bp, 8 predicted proteins | sample MGYA00433098_ERZ791574 | MGnify/ENA primary metagenome ERZ791574 (study PRJEB30046, sample SAMN00791933) | human gut metagenome | study: EMG produced TPA metagenomics assembly of the A metagenome-wide association study of gut microbiota in type 2... | reverse complement strand
CCATCGAAGGTGGTAGAACTGCTCTTGCTTGCCAAAACCTCATTACCGGCGAGCAGGTCGAGTTTATGGTCCTTGCCTAAACCTTGTACGTTGTAGTTGATGGTAGAAGTCCACTTTACATGATATCCGTCAGACTTCTTTAACTTGGCATGGCTGTAGCCTTCTTCGAAACCTCCATCCCATGTCTTCTGCTCACTCCAGTTGCGGCCCAGGGTCAGTTCGGTCTTTCCTGTCAGCCCCTTGATTGGTGTCCAGATCAATGAGTTGTTGGCACGCATTCTGTTGCGGGTATGGATGCTGGTATAGTTGTCGTAAATTGATACAGGATTGAAAGACTGCGATACGTGTGAATCTCCCAAGCCGAGCAAGCTGCCGTCATCTTCTCCGAGAGGAGTGTCGATAGGGCGGAAGTTGTATGAACAGGTGGCATATTCAAACTTGGCTCCCTTGAACTGCATCTCGCTGTAGCGTGCATCCAGGTTCCATTTCAGCTTCTTGTTGATGTCCTGGGTCAGTTTCACGTTACCGTTCCAGCGGCGGAAACCGGTGTTGTTCAATGAACCCTTGTCGTTGATATAGTTCAGGGTAGCATAGTATTTGGTACGCTCTGTACCGCCACTTATGCTTACGTCGTGGTTCCAGGAGTGTGAACTGCCCAGAAGATCGTCCTGATAATTGTGGGTTCCCATCGATTTGTATTCCTCCAGATGGTTGCCGTTCTCGCTGCCTACGCCAAAGTATTTGGCAATATCCTGCCCGTCTTTTGCATTATAGGCTGTAGCGTAGCTCCAGTTGCGCAGCACGTAGTCGTAGGCGCTCTCCTGTTTGTAGGTTTCCGGCTTTTCCTTTACTCTGAAATACATGTTGTATTTTACGTTTACCTTTCCCTCTTTGGCATTCTTGGTGGTGATTAGGATAACACCGTTGGCACCGCGGGCACCGTAGATGGCTGTAGAGGCTGCATCCTTGAGCACGTCGATGCTTTCGATATTGTCAGCTGGGATGTCATCAATGCTTGATACCTGTACTCCGTCTACGATGAAGAGCGGATCGTTGCTCTGGGTGATGGAACCGCCACCACGCACACGGATACTCATGCTGGCTCCCGGACGACCGTCTTGAGAAGTAACGGTTACGCCAGGTAGCTGTCCTTGCAGGGCTTCCGCAATGTTGGATACCGGGTTCTGTGCCAGCTTGTCGCCAGTTACTGATGCTACTGCACCTGTCAGGTCGCGGCGTTTCATCGTACCATAACCGATGACTACGACTTCATCGAGCGATTTGTCTGATGACTCCAGAACGATGTTCATCGTAGGATTGTTGCTTACGGTGACAATCTTGGTCTTACATCCTACATAGGAAATCGTAAGCTTTTCGCCTACCTTTAGATTGCTAAGGCTGAAGTTTCCATCATAATCGGTTACAGTACCACCACCTTTTGCTGTTTGGATGGTAACGCCAATTAATGGTTCTCCAGTTGCATCTTTTACTGTACCTGTGATGGTTTTCTGTGCGAAAGCACCTACACAGCACAAGCTTAATGATAAGGCTAATGCGCCTTTCTTGATTTGTAGATCCATAAAAGATTTTTTTATTTAGTTATACTTAGTATTCTACTTGATATTTCAATACATGCCAGAGACTTCTGAGTCTTGCCTCCGGATCCCATTTGCCCATGAAGGTCCATTTGGCTGTAACGGCATGGAATGCCGGTGAACCGGGTGCAGTGCTCAGGTTGTCGCTGAGCCAGCCGCTGTTGCCACCCTCACGCTCACAGCCGTAATAGTATACTCGCTGTCCCCATGGACATGGGTCGAGCACCTTGTCGGTATAGGCATAGCTGATGTTGCTGTCCAGTATGTTCTTCGACATCTTGCAGTTGATGAGGTAGAACTGGTGGTCGTGATGATATCTGCCCAACTTGGTAGGCGATAATGCATCAAACGATGAGTTAGTAATCACAAACTTGTTGTTGATGTCTCCTCTGCCGTCGTGCCAGATGATGGCACGGCTGTCGCCCAGGAACTTGCAGCGGGTAGCGTAGCAGGTGCCTCGAGGACAGATGAAGTCTACTCCCGGACAGCGCAGGTAGAGGTCGGCATGATAGTACATTCCATCCTCCTTGCACCAGAGCGACAAGGCATCATTGCCATCTGCATAGATATTGCTGTTGGTGATGATGGTGCGTGTGCCTCTGCCGAAGATTGCCATCTGGTGGGTAGTGGTCTTCTCAACGGTAGAGCCGTAGTTGTTGTATACGGTGATTCCGCTGATAACGCAGTCGTTGGCGTCTTCGGTCAGGACGATGACTCCCTGGTGAACATCCTTGCCTTTGTATTGCTTGATGGTTTGCGACTGGGCAGTCTCGGCATATTCTATGATGACGCTGTCTCTGTTTTCGCCTACCAGTACGATGTTTGGCTTGTCGATGATTACTTTTTCGTGATATTTGCCGTTGCGTACATATATAATATAAGGTGTAGCGCTGTTGGCTGGCGCCTTCTCTATGGCAGTTTGTATTGTTTCACCGGCTTTTACGATGGCGTTGAAGTCTGACAGGCTTGGCTTGCTGAAGTGGGTGAGGTCCAGCTGTCCGGTTTCGTTCTTGCCTTTTGTGTTGAGGCTGATGTTGAGCAGATGGTCCTTGTCATATTTCTCTGCCCATTTCTGATAGAGTGGGTAGAGCATGGCTGGTGAGTCCTGATACCAGGCATAGCCGTTTCTGCGTTCCGTACCTATCTCCTGCATGCTTTTGCGTGGAATGCCATCGCGGTCGCAGACGAATGGTTCGCAGTTTTCCAAGTCGTAGAATCTAGCCCACAGGGGTGTGCCTGCAGGGTCTTTTACCAATGTGGTGTTGCAGTAAGGTGAGCCGTATTCGCCCGTTCTTACTACCTTGAGTCCGGTCAGCTTATAATCGTCAAACCATTGCATGGCTCCTCTTACGGCTTCCTTTATCTCTTCTGAAGGGTTAGGAATTTCGAGCAGGAGTTTAACGATATTGGCACTTTCTGATGAGCAGAATGAAGGCAGCTCGAAGGCGCGGGCTGGAGCAGGAACAAAGGTTTCACGGTCGTGCTGCTGGCACCATACGGTAGGTTTGCCGTTCACTCTTATCTGGCAGCGCAGGATGCAGTCTACTCCCTTGTCAAAAGCCTTTCTGGCTTTCTCTCTGAGGTTCTTGTCTGTAAGTCCTTTGTTAAATGGTGCTTTCTGCTGGTAAACGTCGCGTAGCAGTTTCATGGTGTTCACCATGGCATTGTCGTTGAAGGTGATGTGTATCTGGTAGTCGCGCATCTTAGGCCAGAACTGTGGCCATCCTCCGTTGGCATACTGTCCGCTCAGGAGATATTCCACGCCTTTGCAGAAGGCTTCCTTGTATTTCTGTGTCTTGGTAGCCTGGTAGAGTCGTGCCAGATAGAGCATCTGCATGTTGGTGGCATCGTTGTCGGTAGTGGAGTCGTCCTGGCGGTTCTTCTCGCCCAATACTTTCTCCATCTCTTCATGGCTCATCGGTTTCACCATGTCGATGTTCTTGGGCCATCCGCCGGTTACTCTCTGGTAGGCAAGAATCTGGTTACCCACCTGTTTTGCCTGTTCCGTTTTGTAGAAAGCCATGTTGGTTTCGCGGAGCACATTCTTGTACCCCTTCTGTGCCTTGGCGGTGAAGCATGTAGCCAAAACCAAGACAATCGTTAAGTAGATTATTTTCATGTCGTTGTTTAATTTATTTGCTTTATTAGATCCTTATTGTCCTTGCAAAGATAAATAAAATGAGCTGAAATACAGAACTTTTTTACATGAAAATATCGTTTTCGGTCATTTAATATAGAAAATAAAGCATTTTTCCATGTCAGAGAGCGATATTCGTTGTTTTTTTTGTATCTTTGCCATCGGACTTATCATCGGCTTTCAAGTTCAATGTTTCAAGTTCAGAGATTAAAGTTCAAAGTATATGATATTAACGATTACAGGTTCAGACAGCACCGGAGGCTCTGGTGTACAGGCTGACATCAGGACGATTTCCGAGTTGGGCGGTTATGCTGTTTCGGCAATAACCAGCATCACTGTGCAGAATACCCTGGGTATTCAGGAGTTCTTTGATATTCCTGCCGAGATTGTTTCGGGGCAGATAGAGGCTATCATGAACGATATGCAGCCCGATATTGTGAAGATTGGTATGATACGCAGGGTGGAAACTCTGAATGTGGTCATCGATGCGCTGACCAGATACCGTCCTGCCCATATCATCTATGCCCCTGCCATCTGGTCGAGCCAGGGCGATGCGCTGATGACGGAAGATGTGGTGAGCCAGATTAAATACCGCCTGTTGCCGCTCTGTTCTGTCGTCGTGGCACGCAAGAAGGAGAGCGACATCATTCTGCAGAATTCCAAGCTGCTGAGCCTTGCCGAGAAGCAGGGACTGCAGGTTTACAGGCTTGACAATGCCAATTCTCATGGTCTCATTAACCGTTTCTCTTCAGCTCTTGCCGTTTATCTGAATCAGGGCAAGAAGATGGGGGAGGCACTGGCGAAGGCGCAGGATTTCATCAATGTAGAACTCGTGCGCCAGAGTAATCTGCAGGGCAGGAGTTCCGAACTCTACAACCAGTTTATCTCGCAGGTCAATAACTTCTGCCGCACTTACAGTGATGTTCATTTCTATGCCGACCAGCTGAATGTGAGTGGCCGTTATCTGGCTCAGGTTACCCGCCGCATCTCCGGCAAAACCCCGAAGGCAATCATCGATGAATACATCGTGAAGGAGATAGAGCGCGAGCTCTCTACCACTACGCATACGGTTCAGGAGATAGCCAATACCTTCGGCTTCTCATCCCAGGCTCATCTCACCAAGTTCTTCAAGAAGATGAGAGGGGTTACGCCTTCTGCTTTCCGGCAACCAAAACCTGTTGATTAAAATGAGTCCAGCCAATTAAGGAAATAAAATACGGCCAACTGAGGAAATGAAATACGGCCAACTGAGGAAATAAAATCCAGCCAACTGAGGAAATATCAAAAAAAAGTAGTATCTTTGCACACGTAATCAAATATTTGAAAATATGGAATACAAATATAGAATCGCAGACCAAATGCTGGCAAAGAAACTGGCAAGCAAGGGGGCTATCTTGATAGAAGGTCCAAAATGGTGTGGGAAAACTACCACCGCCGAACAGCAGGCTAATAGTATACTGTATATGGATAATCCTGCCTCATTGGAAACAAATCTACAGATGGCAGAGATTGATGCTTCTGTCTTGCTGGAGGGTGATACGCCAAGACTTATTGATGAATGGCAGTTGGCACCCAAACTTTGGGATGCCATCAGATTTGAGGTTGACCATCGGCATGATGTGGGACAGTTTGTCTTGACAGGCTCTGCTGTTCCTGCAGATGAAAAAGATATGCACCATTCTGGAACAGGACGGTTCAGTTGGCTAACGATGAGACCAATGAGTCTCTATGAGTCTTGCGAATCAAATGGAAAGGTGAGTTTGGCACATTTATTTGAAACACCAGAAAAGATAGTTGCTATTAACAAACTGAAGATAGATGATCTGGCATATCTGATTTGCCGTGGCGGTTGGCCTTTTGCTTGTGGATTACAAGGCGAAGCAGCTTTGGAACAAGCATTCGACTATGTGGATGCTGTTATTAAGAAAGATGTTTCGCGGGTAGATGGAGTAAATCGTAACGCAACGACTACAAGATTGCTATTGCGTTCATACGCCCGGAATCAAGGTTCGCAAGCAACCATCGGAACGATAGTGGCTGATATGATGACAAATGATGAAAATGAAATTAGCGTGAAGACAGCAGGTAGCTATCTGGAAGCCTTGCGCAAGATTTTTGTCATAGAGGATTCCGAAGCCTGGAATCCTAACCTACGCTCCAAAACGGCTATCCGTACTGCAAATACCCGTTACTTTATAGACCCGTCTATCGGAACGGCAGTATTGGGACTGGGGCCTAAAGATCTTATCAACGACCTCAATACGATGGGGCTCTTTTTTGAAACCCTTTGTATTCGTGATTTGCGAGTCTTTGCAGATGCATTAGATGGAGAGGTGTATCATTATCGCGATAAAAATGGATTGGAATGTGATGCTGTTGTGCATCTGCGTAATGGTAAATATGGACTTGTTGAAGTAAAGTTAGGTGGTGACAAGCTCATTAACGAGGGTGCAGAAAACCTGCTAACTCTTGCAGGTAAAATAAATACAGAAAAAATGAATGATCCATCTTTCATGATGGTACTTACGGGAACAGGCGATTTCGCTTATCGAAGAAAAGATGGTGTTTATGTTGTTCCTATCGGGTGCTTGAAAGATTAAAATAAGGTTCATTTTACTTCTTGCCAGAAGGTGAACTCCTCTCGGTTTCTCTTAGCAGTACAATCTGTGTACTGCTTTATATATTCAGGAATATCTCTTATATATTTGCGAATCTCTCTTTATACAAAATGACTCAATGTTTGCAGAAAATGGAACTTTTTTCTGCTGTTTCGCCGAAAAGTGTTTCCTTTGCAAGCATAAATAGATAAAATTAAAAGAATTATGACAGAAAATAGACAAGAATTGAACCGCAACTTGGCTCAGATGCTCAAGGGTGGTGTGATTATGGACGTAACAACTCCAGAACAGGCAAAAATCGCAGAGGCAGCAGGTGCATGCGCAGTAATGGCGCTGGAACGTATTCCAGCAGATATCCGTGCAGCAGGTGGTGTTTCACGTATGAGCGACCCTAAGATGATCAAGGGTATTCAGGAGGCTGTTTCTATCCCTGTAATGGCTAAGTGCCGTATCGGTCACTTCGCTGAGGCTCAGATTCTTCAGGCTATCGAAATCGACTATATTGACGAGAGCGAGGTGCTCTCTCCAGCAGATAATGTTTATCACATTGACAAGACTCAGTTCGACGTGCCATTCGTTTGTGGTGCCAAGAATCTGGGCGAGGCACTCCGCCGTATCGCAGAGGGCGCTACAATGATTCGTACCAAGGGTGAGCCAGGAACAGGTGATGTGGTTCAGGCTGTTACCCACATGCGTATGATGCAGAGCGAAATCCGCCGCCTGGTTTCTATGAGCGAGGATGAACTTTATGAGGCAGCCAAGCAGTTGCAGGCTCCTTACGACCTGGTGAAGTATGTTCACGAGAACGGCAAGTTGCCAGTGGTTAACTTCGCTGCCGGTGGTGTGGCTACTCCAGCTGATGCTGCCCTGATGATGCAGCTCGGTGCCGAGGGTGTATTCGTAGGCTCTGGTATCTTCAAGAGCGGTAACCCAGCTAAGCGTGCTCAGGCTATCGTGAAGGCTGTTACCAACTACAACGACCCTAAAATGCTGGCTGAGTTGAGCGAGGACCTCGGCGAGGCAATGGTAGGTATCAATGAGCAGGAGATTGCTTTGCTCATGGCTGAAAGAGGTAAGTAATGATATTGGGAAGTTAAGGAGTTAAGAAGTTAGAGGAGTTAAGACAAATGCTTTTTGGCACAAACTCAGTAAAAGAATACTGTTGTCTTAACTCCTTAACTCCTTAACTCCTTCTTATGAGATAAATTGTTATATGAGAATAGCAGTATTAGCTTTACAAGGAGCTTTTGCTGAGCACAGACAGAAGTTGGCTCAGTTGGGCGTGGATAGTTTTGAGGTTCGCCAGTTGAAGGATTGGGACCAGCCAAAGGATGGCTTGATTATTCCGGGTGGTGAGAGTACCACCCAGGCGAAGCTCTTGAATGAACTGGGATTGATGGAGCCTGTGAAGGAGGCGATTGCTGCCGGCCTGCCTGTTTATGGTACCTGTGCCGGTTTGATTCTTCTTGCCAAGAAGATAGAGGGTGAGCCTAGTCATCGCATTGCTTCCATGGATATCACGGCTTTGAGAAATGCCTACGGTCGCCAGTTGGGCAGTTTCTACATCGAGGCTCCGATGAAGGGCATCGAGGGCAATATCCCAATGACTTTCATCCGTGCTCCTTATATTAAAGAGGTGTGGGGAGATGCTGAGGTTTTGGCTGAGGTAGATGGCAAGATTGTGGCAGCCCGCCAGGGTAACCAGCTGGTTACTGCCTTCCATCCTGAACTGAACGAAAGTCTGGAGATTCATAAGTATTTTCTGGGGATGTGCAGCAAGTAGGCTTCATCCTAAGATGAAACTTATTTCGTTGGCCGATGAAACAGGCTTCATGGGCACATGAAGCTATATTGCAAAGTATCTTAGGATACATTGCCAAGTATCTTAAGATACATGAGCAAGTATCCTAAGATACTTTTTTGTTGAATGTCTGATACTTTTTTCCGATAAATGTTTGCCGTTTACAAATATTCATCGTATCTTTGCATTATGAAATCTTCGTTACGTAAAATTCATAATGATGTAAATGCTTATGGTACAGTTAAATCCTTTTATTATAGAAGGCTATCTTTCGCCGGAATATTTCTGTGATAGGGTAGAGGAAACTGCTCTTCTTACCCGCCATTTGACCAATCGGTGCAATGTCGCGTTGATTGCGCCAAGACGTCTGGGTAAGTCGGGACTGATTTGTAATTGTTTTCAGCAGGAAAACATCCGTGAGCAGTATCATTGCATCTATATTGATATTTATGATACGAAGAATTTGAATGAATTCGTCTATGCGCTGGGCAAGGGAATCCTGACGGCACTCAAGCCAAAGGGCAGGAAAGTATGGGAATTTTTCCTGAATATGCTCCAGTCTCTGAAGTCAACTATCTCTTTTGACATCAATGGAAATCCGGAGTGGAGTGTTGGTTTGGGAGATATTCAGGCTCCGGATATTACGCTGGATGAGATCTTCGCTTATCTCGAACAGGCAGATAAACCTTGTCTGGTGGCGATAGATGAGTTTCAGACAGTTGCAAACTATCCAGAGAAAACCGTTGAGGCAACCTTGCGTAAGCGAATACAGAATTGCCACAATGCAAACTTTGTCTTTTCTGGCTCTAAGCGCCACATGATGGCATTGATGTTTACTTCCCAGTCACGCCCGTTCTATCATAGTTCGAGTATCATGGGGTTGGAGGCAATCAATGAGCAGACTTACCTGGAATTTGCCAATCACCATCTTGCCAGGAACAATAAAGAGATAAGTGCAGCGGCTTTTACCTATTTATATCATCATTTCGATGGCATTACCTGGTATATTCAGTATGTACTCAATATGCTCTATACTTCAATTTCTGATAGGTCTTTGTTGCAGGAGGATGATGTCAGAATGGCGATAGATAGCATCCTTTCCCAGCAGCGTTTTGCCTATCAGGCCTTGCTGTATCAGCTTACAGCCAAGCAGAAACAGCTTCTCATAGCCATTGCTCAGGAAGGTAAGCCTTCTTCCCTGATGTCGCAAGAGTTTTTGCAGAAGTATCATCTTGGTGCAAGCACCGTGCAAGGAGCTGTCAAGACCTTACTGGACAGAGATTTTATCACGCAAGATGAAGGCGTTTACCAATTATGTGACAAGTTTTTGGAGTTGAGCCTGCGAGCTGGTTGAGTAAAAGATACGTCTGAGTAAGCGAAATGATGCGGCAGAGTGGGCCTACTGATATATCTGAATAAGCCTACAGATATGACTGAGCAAGCACACAGATATGACTGAGCAAGCACACGGATATGACTGAACAAGTGAAAGAATACGTTTGCTCAGGTTCAAGAAGTCGGAATATTAGGTTCAAGAAGTCTGTTTCTAAGAGATTCCCACTAGGCTCAGCAGCTCTGCTGAGCCTAGTCAGCAGGTCTGCCGACTGCAGTCAGCACATCTGCCGAGCCTAGTGGCAACACCCTATAATCGTACAACAATACACCTTTTAGTTGTACGACTATACACCCTATTGTTGTACGACTATACACTCTATTGTTGTACGACTATACACTCTATTGTTGTACGACTATAAATCTTTAGTTGTACAACTATATCCCCATCGCTCGTACAATATGACTTATGAATTGAAAAAGCGGAGAAAAACTAGTCTTTTTGTCGAGAAACACTATCTTTTTTTTAAAAAAACAGGTCTGAATGAAACTTGAACCAAATTGAACCAATCGACTTTCAAACCTTTTTAGTATCTTTGCCCGCAGAACGTAAATGATATAAACTATGAATATTGATGAATTAACAATTTTAGACCTTTATAACCTAAAGGACGACAAAGTAACCTCTGCCTTTTTGCAGGTCATCGGCTACGGGGGTGCAGTTCTGCTCCGCTCGTTCATCAATAGTTGTGCTTATTTCTCAGTATTACCGGTGTTTTTATTGTTCAAACATCAGTTGAGGTGCAGGGAGCCTGTGCTCCGACAGGGGTTGTCGCTAGTTTATCTTTCAAAGATAACGATATAAAAGTAAAATAAATGAAAGTAATTAAAAACAAGATTTCGAATAACATTTAACAAAATTAGATTATGAGACGAATTAGACTGTTTATCATTTTAGTCTTCTTGCTTAGTTTTACGGCAGTGTGGGCAGAAGATGCCAAAGGGCATAATTATAACTATAAGACGGATATTTTAATCACCTTTTATTATGAAGGGGGATTGGCATATATTTATTGCGGCGATCTTCCTGTAAAAAATGTCTATGTTGATGGGAAATGTTTAACACCTTCTGATATAAATTATCCTTCCCGTCCCTTTTCACATATAGCTCGTCCTTTAAAAAAAGGTTTTCATTCTCTTATCTATGAATTGAAAGATTATTGTTACGTAGATGGAAGCCCATTTCCTGATGATGTGTATGAACTCCAATTGCCAGAATGTGTTAGTGCTTTTTCTACTAATGGCTTTTGGGGGAATGGTCCAAATTCTGAATATAAATTTGTGCATTGTGGCACATTTGCTTGGTATAATCGCGGTAGTGTCGAATATGGTGGTATTCAAAGTATTGGAGACCAATTCGGGGTTGAAGCGTCTAGTAGAACCTTTTATTGTTTCTCTGGTTCTATGTTTGCTTGGGTAGATGCCTGTGAGTTTAGTCAAAGATTAAGACAATTAGGATTTGATATTCAACATTATGCTGATGAAGATGTACCAAAGGGTAATCAAGTTCGTCAGATATTAATGAATCCGCAAAATCCTACGTTGCGAGTAGGTGACAGAATGCCAATATCTGTTTCTTTTTCGGAATATAATAACGACTATGCTTATTGGGTTACCAATCCTAATCTTTCCTGGAAAAGTAGCAATGAGGAGATTGCAACAGTTTCACAAGATGGTGTCGTAACGGCAAAGAAACCAGGCTCTGTGGCAATTCTTGCTACGGCACTTGACGGAAGCAACGTCAAAGCTATCAATAAGATAACCGTTGTCCCAGAGAATACGTCTCTTTATGATTATAAGAATGATGTGATGCTTATTTGTAATGTTGCAGATTGGACAAAAATCTTTCTGAAGGACGAATACACTCCTGACGATTTTAAGAGTTATGCCGTTTATGTGGATGGAAACCTCTATCCAGATATTTCGGAAGAATATCTGTTCTCTCCTGGTAAGCATACCATTATCTACAAGGGAAAAGAACAAAAGACATTTTCGTTTAAACAATTTGATAAATTTGGGGGAGGACTCGTAGAACTGCGTATTCCTCAGAGTATCGAGCAGATTTCTGGCGTGTTCGGACCTGGTAGAGGTTTGGAACAGATATACTGTTATAGTCTTACGGCACCTTCCTTCATATATACCTGGGATAAAGCGCCATTCAGTAAAGAACTGGGAACAGGTACGACAGATAAGTGTTTTTATACTTTAGAAAATGCGAAAGGCTACGATGAGATGCCTTGGGACACCCTTCGTGTTCTGAATTACTTTACATATAACATAAAGGAAAGTGAAGCAAACCAGGTTTATAAATGCAAGTCTATTCATTTTGAAACTTCTGCTCTTACAATGTCGCCGGGTGATTCTTATGTGGTACAAGCAAACGTTTTACCTCAGGATGCTGTTGATAAGAAATTGATATGGAGCAGTAGTAACGAAAGTATAGCTAGTGTTTCTGTAGACGGAAGAGTTACTGCACATGCTGAAGGAAATGTGAATATTACAGCACACACCATAGATGGAAGTAATGTAAGCGAAACGATGACGGTTTGCGTGAAGGCTCCTGTTGCATCTGTAGATTATGATCCTTATAATGACATCATGTTCAAGTGCTATGCTCCAGAAGCAAATAAGGAACTTTCCATGTGGTCGACCTACGCCCCAGATTTGTCTGACATAGAAAAAAATAAGGATGCAATTTCTGCTATATATGTTGATGGTAAGTTGGTTCCTTTTGCAACTAAAATGTCGTTTGATTATGTAGGGGTTCATACTGTTGTAGTCAAATTGCAGGGTAAATTTGATGGCCTTAATATAAGCAATCTAAATGGAGAGGATGGATCAGTCCGCCTGTTGGAAGGTCATCAGCCAACCAATTTTAATGTAAATATCGGATTCAATTGTTATTATTGTGACCGCATGTATATTTATAAGTCAATCTATCCATCTTGGAATTCAAATGGTTGTGGTTTTAGATCTCATGACAACAAAATCTTTGTCCCAACAGGTAGTATCGGATATGAATCTCTAAATAATGGAGATTTTGTTGTGGAATTCATGGATGTTCCTGCGCAAAAGGTAGAAGATTTTTTTGTAAATTATGAAAATACATGGTTGAACATTGGAGAAAAGTCTACTCCTACAGTTACTTTTTATCCATCGACTGCTGTAAATAAAAAGATTACATGGACAAGTAAGGATACAAAGGTAGTAACCGTAGATGAAAATGGCGTAGTAACAGGAGTTGGTGACGGAAATACATTTGTTGTCGCAAAAGCTGAAGATGGAAGTGGTGTGACCAAAACAATAGAGTTTGTTGTAAAGAAGCAAGAAGTTCCTGTTACATCTATAGCTGTTGACAAGAGTGAATTGAATCTTGAAGTAAATGAAACAGCAGAACTGAAGGCAATCATCACTCCTTCCTATGCAACCAACCAGGAAGTAAAGTGGACAAGTAGTGATGAAGATGTTGCCTATATAGATCCGAACAGCGGATTCCTCATGGCATTGTCTGTGGGTAAGGCGACAATTTCTGTTTCTACAACAGATGGTTCTTCTTTAACTGCAACTTGTGAAGTTACGGTAACACCGTCAACAGGTATATCTAATGCTTCTGTTGACCAGTTCAAAGTAATGGTGAATAATAGAACTCTTACCATTAGTGGACTCGATGATAAAACTCCTATCACTGTTGTTTCATCGCAGGGTAGTTTGGTTTATAAAGGTATGCAGCATTCCTGCAAGCTTCCTGGATCCGGAATCTATATAGCAAAGGCTCAGGGAAAGGAAATGAAGATTGCTGTAAAATAACAGGTTATTGAGTTATATGGCTCTCTGATGTAGGGAGAGCCATATAGCTTACTTGATAAAATGGATAGAAATATGTCTTTTTGTAGAATGTATGTTTTAATATTATTATGATTGAAAATTATGATATTAGATATAATGATTTGTTTGTTAAGATGTATTTATAAACTTTATCAAAAATGACCCCATCGGCAGAGTTAAGTGTACTAAAATTTAATTCCGCCAGTGGGTAAAAAACAAAATAGTAGGAAATATGAAACGAAGTTTATATTTTTACAAATGGTTTGTTGCAGTCGTTGTTTTGATTTGCAGCACCACCACTATGTCTGCTCAGACTAAGGTGACGAGTCTTAGTCAGTTAAAAGCAGGTAGTGTGATTAAGATCTATCCGAAAGATAGTAATGGAACGAGTCACTATGGCGAGAGCAAATATGCTTTAGCATGTAGTGGTGATGGTCAGCCATTGACTTCTTATGAAAAAGCTGGCTCTGGCGACGAGTGGACTTTGGAAGATGCCGGAGATGGCTTATGCTATCTCAAGAATGATAAGGGATGCTATTGGACGTATCAAGGGCGTTCATCTGATTATTTAAAATGTACAATGAATAAAAACTCTGCTGTGAAAATATGTCTCACATGGGATACAAAATATAGTGGAGCTTGCTTTTGGAACTCAAAAGATAACTGTGGACTAAACAATTTGTATGATGATAATTATGTGTTCAATTGGTGGACTATATCAGATAGATATTCAGGTGATGCCAATACAACTTTTGACATTGCTCTTTTAAAAGAAGGTAGTGGTAATGTTTTTCCTAGTTTAGAAAAAAGAGATATCGTTCTTAATGGAATAAAATACAGACTTTATCCTACCAAAACTGCAAAAGTTCTTAAAAAAAATGATTATTCTGGTGACATTGTAATACCAGAAACTGTCACATATAATAATATTACATATAAAATAACATCGTTAGAGAGAGGATGTTTCGAAGGTTGTTGGCTCTTGACAAGTATCAATTTGTCATCAAGTATAACATCGTTAGAGAGTGGATGTTTCGAAGGTTGTTGGAGCTTGACAAGTATCAATTTGCCATCAAGTATAACATCGTTAGGGGATGATTGCTTCAGTG
>ERZ791574.1184-NODE-1184-length-14529-cov-14.102460_pt1 | contig 14529 bp, 14 predicted proteins | sample MGYA00433098_ERZ791574 | MGnify/ENA primary metagenome ERZ791574 (study PRJEB30046, sample SAMN00791933) | human gut metagenome | study: EMG produced TPA metagenomics assembly of the A metagenome-wide association study of gut microbiota in type 2... | reverse complement strand
AGTATATTATCACATTAGGAGCTTCTTTTCTTTGCTCACCGCTTAAGCTCTTTTTTACCCCGCCACAATGGCGGGGTTTTTGTATACAAAAAGGCAGACTCTGCTATATCAAGAGTCTGCCATAAAACAATCAGCAGTTAATGTGCTTCTGCCAGCACCTCAGCGGCGATATCGTCAGCCATTCCCGGAGGCATGCTCCATTCAACACGCACGCCGGTTTTACCCCAAAGACGGGTGAGCGCTACTTGAAAAGCCTCCAGACTGGAAAGCGGCTCCAGCGTTATCGTAGCAAAATCACGGATAGTATCACCCTGCGGCACATCCAGGCTCAACGGAGTTGCCAGATACTTTTCGACAGCAGCCTTAGCTTCGGCAACAGCCTCCGGCAAGGTTACTACGGCAGTCTTATCCACTTCGTTATATTCTACATAGCCATAATTGCAATTATAATTCAAGGTTACAGCATAATTACTCATTTTAATCCCCCTCTGCTCTTGTTACTAATTATAACAACTTAAGCACATAATAGCAATATAAGGATTTAAGTAAGCAATTAAAATATAAGTCTTTCTTAGCCTGTAATCCTTGCTAAATATAATGCAGCACTATTATCTGCGGCTGAATACAGGCTGCAAACGTTTTTCCATCGGCAGCTTATCGGCAGTCACCGCCAGCTGCGCCATCTCGTACAAGGTGCTTTGTGCGCTTACAGGCTCCAGCTTGTTGCGTACACGGCGATAGGTACCGTTGGACTGCATCATATGCGCGCCCACGTTATCGCGCAGATACAAATCGAGCAACGCCTTGATGCGACGGATATGCTCCTCTGTTTCTACCGGGAAGAACAGCTCTACGCGGTCGTTAAGGTTACGCGGCATCCAGTCGGCACTTGAAAGATACAACTGCTCCTCGCCGCCGTTGGCAAACCAGAAGATACGGCTGTGCTCCAGCTGACGGCCTACAATACTGCGTACCGTAATATTATCGCTGATGCCCTCGATGCCTGTGCGCAGACCGCAGATACCGCGCACAATCAAATCAATATGCACGCCTGCAGCCGAAGCCTCGTACAGCTTCTGGATTACGGGCTGGTCAATCAGCGAGTTCATCTTGGCAATGATATGTCCCTCACGGCCGGCACGCACCATAGCAATTTCATTATCAATCAGCGCGTAAATTTTCTCGCGCAGTCCCAATGGCGCCATAACCAGCTTATTCCAAACCGGCGGCTCGCTGTAGCCGCTGAGCAGATTGAAGAACGCCGAAGCATCGCTGCCGAACTCATCGTTCGCCGTCATCAAGCCAAGGTCGGTATATAGCTTGGCGGTGCTGTCATTATAGTTGCCTGTACCCAGATGCAGATAACGCTTGATGCCGTTATCCTCCTTGCGCACAATCAGAATAATTTTGGCATGTGTCTTTAAGCCTACCAAACCGTAGATAACATGGCAGCCTGCTTTTTCCAGACGGCGCGCCCAGAGGATATTGTTTTCCTCATCAAAACGTGCCTTAAGCTCTACCAGTACGGTTACCTGCTTACCGTTTTCCGCAGCACGCGCCAGCGCTGCAACGATAGGACTGTTGCCGCTCACACGGTACAGCGTCTGCTTAATCGCCAGCACCTGCGGATCGTCGGCAGCATCGCTCACCAGCTTAACTACCGGGTCAAAGCTTTCGTAGGGGTGATGCAGCAGAATATCATTTTCACGGATAGCGGCGAACAAATCGCTGTCATCCGGCAGCTCCTGCGGACGCTGCGGCACAAAGGGCTCATACAGCCACGGCCACATGCCCTTCATACCGATAAATTTAAAGAAGCAGGTCGGGTCCAGAGGTCCGTTGATTTCGTAAACCTCCATCTCCGTAACATCAAGGTTTTCCTCCAGGAACCTTTTGATACGATTATTATTCGTTTTGAAGATTTCTAGGCGTACAGCAGCGCCGCGCTTACGCTTACGCAGCGATTCCTCAACCTCCTTCATCAGGTCAACGCTGTCATCCTCCTCCAGGTCAAGGTCACTGTCACGCGTTACTCTGAAGGACACCATATCCAGAATATGACAGCCCTTGAACAGATCGTGGCAATGGCTGGCGATAATATCCTCCAAAAATACGAAGGTACGCTTGCCCTCAGGCACAACCTCGACAATGCGGTTCAGTACGCTCGGCACCTGAATCAATCCCATGCTGTGCTCGCCGTCGGCCTTAATCAGTTCAACAGCCAGGTTCAGAGTTTTATTGGCCAAAAACGGGAACGGACGCGAAGCATCTACCGCCATCGGTGTCAATACCGGGAAAACAACCTCGCGGTAATATTCCTCCAGCCAGTCCTTGCCCAGCTCGCTCAAATCCTTAACGCGGCGGAAATGCAGCTTCACCGCATCCATTTCTGCCATCAGCGCAATCAGCGATTTTGTCTGAGTGCGCACCTGCTCATGCGCTGCCTGCGAAATAGCCACCAGTTGCTCATGCACCGACATGCCGGAAGCATCGCGCTTTTCTACGCCGCTGTCAAAATTGCTCCACAAACCGGCTACGCGCACCATAAAAAATTCATCAAGGTTAGAAGCCGAAATAGCGATAAACTTCAGGCGCTCCAGAAGCGGTGTGTCCTTAACCATCGCTTCCTTCAATACGCGCAGATTAAATTTCAGCCAGCTCAGCTCGCGGTTATAAAAATACTCAGGCTTTGTCAAATCTAATTTTCCCATTACTTATTCACCCGTTCCAAAATAGGTTCAATACCAAAAACTTCCTCAAAGAAAGTAGATTTATCATCAAACGTCCAGATTTCCAACGTCAAATCCTCTTTGCTTGCTGCCAGAACCTTCAGCTTATTATCCTTCAGCGTTACACTGCAGCTGTGAATTTTTTGCATATAACTGCGGTCCAGAGCATCAGCCAGACGCACAATAGCAGCCAGCTTAGCCACAACCGGCACCAGCTCCTTTTCCACATGCGGAGCAAGCGTATTGGTCTTGTCAAACAGCCTGTTGGCATGATAATACGATGCCAGCGCTACAATCTCCTTATCCGCTTCGCTCAGGCCGATGATATCCGTAGACATAATCAGCTGATAGCTGTAAATAGAATGGCTGCGCATGCAGATATATTTGCCTATATCATGCAAAATACAGGTAGCACGCAAAAGCAGGCGCTCATGCTCGCCCATGCCGTAAGCCTTGGCAATCTTGTCGAAAATAATCAGCGACAGGCGCTCTACCTGCTGGGCATGCTTCTTGTCATACAGATAACGGGCGCCGATGGTATGGAAAAGGCTGATAAGCTCCTGTTCCAGCTCCTTACGCATCACAGGATTCGTTTTATTGCCGATATGCAGCAGCTGGATGCCGTCGATAAAGCGGTCTGCCGTAATAATAATTTCCTTGGCGGGAATCAGATGCAGCAGCTGTTCATAAAGCAACACCGTAGGCAGTACAAGCTCCGCAACATTTTCCGGCAGCTTATATACCTGAATAAGCTGCGGCAGGCTCATCTGACGCATGCTGTCGAAAAAGGCATGGAAATCCGCCGCCTTGATGCGATGCACCAGCTGCTTTTCATCCAGTCCCAGCATACGCAGCAAAAGCTCGGTTTCCGTACCGGAAAGCACCAGATAACGCACCTTGCTGTCACCCAGCTCATTTCTTACCGGGCCGATTGTACTACTGAGAAATTCCGTCAGCGCCTTGTTAAAATGCATGCTTTCACGGCGATTGCGCTCAAAACTTTCCTTAATACGGATAATACCGATGTGGAAATTGCCCTGATAGCAGATTTTTTCATCGCGCACCAGCGTTACACCCAAGCCGCCGGAGGAAATATCCATCATCAGCATACCTTCACGCTCAGTAGAAATTTTTTCTGCCTTCAGTGTATTGCGGATGGCCACAAATTTGGTATAAATCTCCTTCGGCATATCAACAACATCGACTACAAGACCGGTTTTGTTATAAATCTGATCCAGCAGAAAAACCTGATTGCTGGCCTCACGCACAGCAGTAGTTGCCTGCATAACATATTCCTCTACACCGTATTCCTTCATCAGACGCTTGAAGCCGATAAGAATTTCGCAGATTTCGGAAACCAGCGGGAAAGGAATTATTTTATTTTTAAAGGTTGCTTCACCCAGACGGATACGTCGGTTGCAGCACTCAATAACCTTATACCTTTCGGTATTGTGATATTCGGTAATCTGCATACTGAGCATCTCCGAGCCTAGATGAATCGCAGCAAAGGTTGTATAATTTTTACGCTTCATTAGCTAAGCCTCCAAAACAGTATATTATTGGTATAATTCGGTTTCCCGAACAAAAATCCTGCGAAGAATTCAAGATTATACATTAATTTAACAAATTAACACGAATTTTACTTTTTTACGCAGGATTTTTGCAGGTTATGGGTAATATAATAATATATCATTAAAATAGAATAATCGGAGTTTAGAGGAACACCCCACAAGGAGAAAAGAAAAATGCAACGAATCGCAATTATCGACATCGGCTCCAACTCGGCCCGGCTTGTTATCAGCCATATTTATAAGAATGGTGCTTATAATATGGTCTATAACCAAAAAGAAGCACTGCGCCTGAGTCAGAAGGTCGACGAAAAAAACATGCTTACAGAAGTAGCCTTCAGCAGCACCATCGAAACCATGAAAAGCTTTGCCTATATGTGCAAAATTTATCAGGCTGACAAAACCATTGCCGTTGCTACCGCAGCCATCCGCAACGCTGCCAACGGTGCGGAGCTTGTCGCACGCGTTGCCGAGGAAACAGGCATCCAGCTGCACATCATCTCCGGCAATACCGAAGCCTATATCAGCTATCTTGGCGTTATCAACACCCTCAACGTCAAGGACGGCATCATCTTTGACTTGGGCGGCGGCAGTACCGAGCTGATTCTGTTCAAGAACCGTAAAATTTTGGAAAGCGTATCCCTGCCCATCGGCGCGGTCAATACCACCTCCATGTTCAATACCCGTAACGTCATGCCCGCCAATGTTTTCAGTGATGTCAGCTTCTTTATCATGAGCCGTCTGGAAAAGTACCCCTGGCTTAAGCAAAACGGACTGCCGCTTATCGGCGTTGGCGGTACAGCACGTACCGTAGCCAAAATCATCCAGCGCGAAAAGAAGTACCCAGCGACTAAAATCCATAATTATTCCTATACAGCGCAAACCTATCGCAGCTTTTTCAACAGACTGCGCAACACAAATCTGGATCAGCGCAAAAAGATTTCCGGTCTCAGCAGCGAGCGCAGTGATATCATTCTGGCCGGCAGCAGCATTATCAGCTGCCTTTTGGAGGCCACCGGTGCCAAAAAGCTCATCACCTCCGGCTGCGGCCTGCGCGAAGGCCTGTTCTTCGATTATTATTCCAAGGAAAACCACGTGCCCATTATAGCGAAGGATATCCTTAGAATGAGCAGGGAAAATGTGTTAAACTTATATGAACCCGACCAGCAGCATTCCAGACACATCACCCATTTGGTGTTATCAATGTTTGACGGCTGGAGCGAGCTGCACGGCTTACGCAAAAATTACCGCCGCCTGCTGGAAACCGCTGCGCTGCTGCATGACATCGGCATCACCATCAACTTCTACAGTCACGCACGTCACAGTGCCTATATGATTTTAAATGCCAAGCTCTTCGGACTAACGCACAAGGAGCAGGTTATCACGGCAGCCATCGCCGGCTGGCATAACGGCGTTTCCAAAAACTATTTCAAGGACCGTTTCTACAAGGAACTGCTTAGCGACGCCAACTGGAAAATAATCAACAAGCTGGCACTGCTGCTGGCCTTGGCAGAAAGCCTCGATTATACGGAAACATCCCAGATTCACGTTATTGAACCCGGTATCAACAAAAAGAATGCTACTTTAAAGCTCTATGCTCAAGGTATTCCCAGTATTGAAATGCATCAGATTCAGGAGCATCTTTCATGGTTCAAAAAGACCTTCGGCGTAGAGCTGAAGGTGCAGCTGGCGACAGCAGAAGAAGAATAAAGCAAAGCAGCCTCAGTATACGCATGCGTATGCCAAGGCTGCTGTTTTTATTTTGCTCCATATTTTTCTGTTTCTTCCTGAATGTAATGTGTCGTAAAAACAGGCATAAATCCGCCGCCTTCTTTTTTGACATACTCGCGCAAAATATTTTGCCAAGCACGCTTAGCATACAGAAAACGAATGACATAAACAGCACTTTCATCCTCGCGCACGACATAAAACAGCAGATAATTTTTCACGGGCACGAAGCGGATTCCCCACGCACGCAAAAATGCGTCGTTACATAAGGGATAACGAGTCGGAAAAGAAGCAAGGCTATCTCCTTCGCCGAAAAAATTCTCTATTATACGATCTGACGCAGAGATATTACACAACTTGAGCTTTATATAACTAGCGACAGCATCTAAATCCGCCAATGCTTTTTGCGTATAAATTATCTTGTACGTCATCATATATTTGCTCCAGGATATTTCTTTCTGAACATCTCTTTAGCATCTTCTGCAGAAACTACTCTCCCCGCCTCAATATCATCTAAACCTTGCTTCAACGCACCATACAACTCAAACCTTGCTGTAAGCTCCTCGTAGGCTTCAATGCTCATGACAGCCAAATCGCCCTTGCCGTTTTTGGTAATAAAAACCGGCTCCTTATACTGATGGCAGAAATTAGAAATCTCGTTATAGTTGTTGCGCAAATCTGCACTGGAAGTAATTTTCGGCATAATCGCACCTCCTTCGTATAGCTAAATTATACCTTAATTCGGCTATACGGTCAAATTTCATAAGAAAAGGCCTGCATGCGTTTTGCACATGCAGGCCTTTTGCTATATACAGCGTTTGATTTTTTTATTTTACCGCAGCCTTCAAAATACCGTGTACCATAAGGGCGGAATTGTACAAATCCTCTTCCTTGATGTATTCGTCAACAGTATGCACATTAGCCATACCGGTGCCCAAAATTACGCTGGGCAGTCCGTAAGCATTCAGGAAGTTTGCATCACTGCCGCCGCCGGTAACCGTAATATCAGGAGTAAAGCCATGCATTGCGCAGGCAGCCTTTGCCAGTGCTACAACATCGCTGTCATCCGCAACAGCAAAGGAATCATACTTGTTATCCACAAATACTTCTGCCTTAGCGCCATATTTTTCAGCACTGGTTGCAATAGTTTCTACGATTTCCTTGCAGATAGCCTCCAGCTTTTCCTTGTTGCGGCTGCGCGCATCACCTTCAATGGTTACCAGATCAGGCACAATATTGGTTGCCTTACCGCCGCCGATAATGCCGATATTGCAGGTAGTTTCCTCATCAATACGGCCATAGCGTTTAACATCGGCAAGAGCCTTGGCAGCAATCATAATGGAGTTGATGCCCTTTTCCGGCTCCAGTCCGCCATGCGCGGTTCTGCCGATAATGTCGATTTTATATTTCTTCTGGCCGGGAGCGCCGACAACAATCTCGCCCGGAGCGCCTTCACCATCCAGTGCATAGCCAACGTCGGAACGCAGCTTGGAGCGGTCGAGGCAACGGGAGCCGTTCACGCCGCCCTCCTCACAAACAGTCAGGAGAATCTGGATATCGCCATGCGGAGCACCTTCCTCCAGCAGCAGGCGAATACCCTCTAAAATACCCTCAACGCCGGATTTATCGTCACCGCCGAGAATAGTGGTGCCGTCGCTGTATAAAACGCCGTCCTTTTGGATAACGGTAGTGCCGCCGCAGGGCTCAACACCGTCCATATGTGCAGAAAGCAGCACGCGTACCGCACCTTCAACTCCTGCGCTGGCAGGCAAAAATGCCCACAGATTACCGCAGTTGCCGCCCAGCTTTTCACCGGCATCATCCTCTTCCACCGTAAATCCGAGTGCCTCCAATTTGCCTTTGAGCAGTTCGAATACCGGACGCTCCTGCAGGCTGTGACAAGGCAGGGCAACAATTTCCTTAAATTCTGCGAGCATACGCTCCTTATTTACTTGCGTCATATTTATCTTCCTTTCAATAATATAAATTCAAGCTCAGCGTGCCTAAAGGGGTAGTAAATTCGCTAAACTTTTATTCCTTAAATTATTCCGGTATGTTCCAGCAAAATTTTGATACCGATAAAAATAAGCACCAGGCCGCCGGCCACGTCAGCTCTCTTGCCGGCCATAGCTCCCAGCTTAAAGCCAGCCAGACCGCCAAAGGCTGCGATAGCAAAGGTCACCACGCCAATCAGTATGGAAGCGGACCAGATATCGGTATTCAAAAAGGCCAGGCTGATACCAACTGCCAGAGCATCAATACTGGTGGCAATCGCCAGCACCGCCATCTCCTTCACGCTATAATCTTTTTTGACATGACAGGCCTCGTTTGCTTCACGAATCATGTTGATTCCCAGATAAAGCAATAAGAAAAAGGCAAGCCAATGGTCATATTCCGTAATATAATCACGGAAGGATACAGCGCTGTAATAGCCCAGCACCGGCATCAAAAACTGAAATGCTCCGAACCAGCTGCCGAAGCGCAAAGCTCCGCGTAGTCTGTTATCCGGTGTCAGCACCATACTGCCGCAAACGGAAACGGCAAAGGCATCCATCGCCAGGCCAACCGCCAACAGCAACAGTTCTGCTAAACTCATATTTTCTTTCCCTCACTCACTGTAAACAAATCTATTCTTTATTTTCCTTATGCAGCAGCTGCAGCAAGCGTTCATGATCCTTGCTTATCTTAATTACACGGAACACGCTCGTCATAAGCATCATTCCCAAGGCAATAGCACTGGCATCCATGCCGGTGGTTATGAGAATGTTCATGCCCGTGTCGTAATTATTTTCTATAATCGCCGCCATACCGCGATACATGCCTAGTCCCGGCACAATCGGGATAATACCGGGAATAACAAAAATCGTTACCGGCTGCTTAAAGATACGCGCCGCCAGCTCGCTCAAAAGCGAAAGCGCAACCGTGGCAAAAAACATGGCATAAAAAGAATCATACGCTAAATCCTTGCGGATATAGCAATAAACTACCCAGCCTACCGCACCTATAACGCCGCTGATAGGCAAACTTTTGCGCGGTGCCTGAAACAGAATACCGAAGGCAGCAGTAGCGATAAACGCAAAGCCAAAGGCTGTAAAATAATTTATGCCCATAGCTTCCACCCCCAGTGATACCATACAAGCAGGCTGAATGCCAGGCCAATCGCAATGGATGTAGCAAAGAGCATCGCCTCGGCGATACGCGAATTGCCGGAAATCAAATCGCCGGCCATATAATCGCGCAGACCGTTGGTAAAGGCTACACCCGGCAGGAACGGCATCAGCGCACCTACGATGATATTGGTACGCGTGCATTCGCCGTCCATCTCACAGCAAAAAATAGCCAAAGCGCCGATTGCCGCACCGGAAAGCGCATTTTCCCAAAAGGCACTGGGGCGATAACCACCCAGCTGCTTTAACAGCACCATGGAAAGGCCGCCGGTAATAAAGGCCGCGATAAAGTCATGGCTGTTGCCGCCCAGCATTGCCGCAAAGGCTGCCGAGCTGATTGCCGAAGCCATGCAGACACGCCATTTGCCATATGGCGGAGCCTTATGACGCAGCTCATCCAAATACTCCAGCGTTTCTTTGTAATTCAGCGGCCAACGGCTGAGATTGTAGGAAAAATCGTTCACCGCGCTGATAACGCTCAAATTGGTGCTGCGATAACGGATACGGCTGATAATCGTCGCACCCTCGCTTTCCTCATCGCCTAAAATAATAACCGTCGGCGTAACAAAAACATGAATATCGTGATAGCCGTGCGTATGACAGAAGCGGGAAATAGTATCCTCTACCCGGGAGGTTTCCGCACCGTTTTTCAAAAGCGCCTTGCCCATACCAAGAGCAATATGCAAGGTCTGCTCACGGCTTAAAGGAGCAGCTTCCAGTCCCATTATGCCTCACCGCCTAACAGCTGCGCCACTGCCGCACGGAAGCGGTTAGCACCGCCCATAGAAGGATGCGGCACAGCCATACATTCAACGCCGTAACGTGCCAGCGTTGTCGCCGCCTTCTGACCGATGGCGACAATCTTCATCCCCGGACGCAGCTCCAGCAGCATCCGCGCGTACTCAATGCCTGCATCAAGCTCGCTCGGTGAGGGCGTACGGTTAGTCAGCAGATTGCCTGCTTTATACGGATGAAACGGAAAAATATTCCAAAGAATAACATCAAAGGACGCAAGGCCATGACTGTTCAGCGCGTTCCAGACAACAGTATCCGTAGGCTCGTTAAAGCCCTTCAGGCGCTGTGTATTATTCAGCATCGTGCTTTTTTCATCACTCGTGCGGCGGTAATCCCATTCGCCCAAAACGCTTTTCGGCTCTACATCAGGATGATGGCCCAACAGAATCCGCTCCGAAGTAATAGCAATGCCGCTGAAATGACCGCCCTGATAGCCCAAGGCCTCGGCAATAAACAAATAATGTGCATCCGGACGCAGCTCCAGATAACGGCGCAGATTGGCACTGCGGATAACGGGAGCCTGCGGACCTATATCACAGCTTGTATCAAAATCACGCCAGGGATTAAAAACCTGCTCACTGTGATAGCTCTGTAATTTATCAAGAAAAGTATCAATCTCCATAATTCCCTCCGAGATATATTATAACTCATACATGCAGGCATGAGCAACTACAAGAAAAAGGCAGTGCGCCTAGCTGCACGTAAAAAAAAGACCTGCAGCCTTACTTTCGTAAAGCCGCAGATCTTTAGTCTTTAATTTTTACTCAACATTAAGCGTTCTGCTTAGCCACCAGCTTCTCCACCATAGCCTCAAGTCTTGCAATCTTTTCATTTTGCTCAGCCACAGTCTCATTCAGAGCTGCAATCTGCTCTTTCTGCGCTGCCACGGTCTTCACCAAAGCAGCCTTCGTGGTCGGCGTTTGGCTCGGACGGTCGAGCGCAAAGCTTACGCCTGCGTTCACCATATTCTCGCCGTTGCCCATGTTGCCAGCAATACTGAACATAACCTGCTCGTTCGGACGATAGAACGCACCGATTGCAGCAGCGTTCGCACCACGATAGTTGCCTACGCCTGCTGCGAAGGTCAGCTTATTGTCCGGGTCAAAGTCCATAGGATGCAAAGCTGCCAGAGCTGCCGCACCAGCGCCAACCTTGTTCACCTTCGTGTCCAGCTTGCTCACTGCGCCGCCAAGGGTATCCACTCTGCCGCCCAGACTTGCAATATCCTTCGCGTTTTTATCTGCCTTTTCGTAAACATCGTTGACTGCACCAACTAAATTACCTTTCTCAGTGGTCTTCAATTTAGTCAGGTCACCAATTTTAGTCTCGTTGGCAGTTGCCTTTTTGTTAACCTCGTTGACTGCACCAACTAAATTACCTTTCTCGGCGGTATCCAATTTAGCCAAGTCGCCAATTTTAGTCTCGTTAGCTTTTGCCTTATCCAGAGCACTGTTTGCTGTTGTTTGCGCAGCCTCTGCCTTTGTGTTCACCTTCAATACAGCGTCAGACAGGTTAGAGCCTAAGCCTGCGTCAGTCAGCTTGTCAGTATCGCCAATTTTATTATAAACAGTTTCGCCGTTCACAAGGTTTTTATCGTCTTTTGCGATAGCACCAGTACCAAGCTTATCTGCCCACTTAGAGCCTGCGTCCGTTGTAATATTGTCACCATTTGCATTAGCCTTATTACCTACCGCAGCTTGTAAATCATTAAACTTCGTGCTGGCATTCAACATTTTATTGAAATCATCTTGCGTCAGCGTAGAGCCGCCTGCCAAAGCAGAAGCATCAACCTTGATTGTCGGGCCATTAGCGCCTGCATTAGTTTGGAGAGTGACCTGACCTTTTCCGTCAGTACCCAAGGTCATGGTGTACTCACCAGCTTTTATAATCTGACCATATGTCGCAGCATCATTATTTTCTGTTCCATCTGCAACATTTATAATTTGTCTGTATTGCGGACCATCATATTCAATAGCTCCATGTCCTACAGAAACGCTATTTTCTCGGTCTGTATAAGAGCCAAAACCGATAGCAACAGAATTTTCACCATATACAATAGCCCCTGAGCCTATTACCGTTGAAGCTTTCCCGTGTGCTTCAGATTTAAATCCAATCGCCGTTGTGTTTTCTTCTTGTGCTACAGAGATATATCCAATTGCCATTGAATTTTTCCCTCTTGCCTTAGAGTAATATCCAATCGCCGTTGAGTTTTCTTCGCGTGCTTCAGTCTCACACCCTAATGCGACTGATTTTGAAGCAGTAGCTACAGAATGATATCCGAGAGCTAAAGCAGAATCTCCACTCGCCTCAGAAACAGAACCTATTGCAACGGACCATTGACCTGTGCCAATAGAACTATTTCCAATTGCAACAGACTTTTCACCCAATGATGCGTCAGCATTTGCTCCTATCGCCACACTGCCTCGGGCCGCATTAGCTCGGGCACCAAGTGCGGTAGTACTGTCGCCTTTAGCATTAGCTCCATTACCAATGGCAGTAGACTCATATCCTTTAGCTACTGTACCATTACCTATAACAATTATACCGCTTCCTGACCAAGATGAATCGGGATCATTACTTGCCGTTGCCCCTTCACCACAGATAATATTTTTATTAGCATCAATCTTTACAGGATGCTCAGTAGTCGGTGACGGATCCGCCGCAAACGCACTCTGCGCCCCTGCCACAGTAAAGCCGCATACCGCCATAACGGTCAAAGCAATGCGCGCTTTTTTCGCTGCACTCATAAAAATTTTCTTTTTCATAACTTTCTCTCCTTCCAGCCCTTGATTTGGGCTACAATAAAAAAATTCTCCACACTGCAAGCCGCCAAGGACATGCTCCTTGATCCTTCTATATCCAAAAAACACTCATACAACAGGCAAAAATCTCTTGCAGAGTAAATAAATGCTCAAAAGGACTCCAAGCTTAATTTTTAATAAAACGTTGTAAATTTGGGGGCCTGCCGTCCTTAGTAGAAAATTATAGCATAAATATACCCCCCCGCAAGACTTTGCAGGAGGGTTTTTGAAAATTTTTCATGTACTTTATTCTATTTAATAATTTCTATCCTTTTCTACAAGCAACGGCAGCCACCCGCGGCAGTCTACACTCTGACCTTCATGTCCTTTTGCAGCTCTTCCCAAAAGCTTTGCATATCCTCGTCAAGCGCCCGCACTATCCTGCTCAGCTGATAAACAGAAATATCAACCTCGCCCTTTTCCAGCGTGCGCAACGTCCTCTGGGGAATGTCCGCCCTTGCTGCCAAAGCATACTGCCTGATATGCTTATCCCGACGAGTCGATACAATGTACTCGCCGATAAGCTGTGCCATCAACGTTCTTTCTTCATCCATGCTAACGCCTCCTGCAAGCTTGCTGCATATAGCGTATTACAAAAATGAGCGTCCTCGTCCGGAGCAGCAGAATCCTGCCTTTATTTAAAAATTCCTAATTTTCCGTGCTATAATAACCCCATCAAGCTTGATGTAGTACAGTACAGAATTCTGTCATACGCGGCATTGCGACCGCCACGGAAAGGAACTGGAAAAAATAACCAAACAAAAATGTGAAATGCAAGAAGACACTGAGCAGGAGCTTTCCTGCTTGCCCGACGGTACAGAGCAGACAATCTGCTGCCTGCCGGAAGGCACCGCGCAGCATGCCTGCCGGAACAAAAAGTACACCTTCACTCTCACAGAACTTAGGGAGCTTGTTACCAGCGCCCAAGATGGCAACAGCCAGGCGATTGAACAATTATGTACATCCTTTAAACCCTTAATCTACAAAGAAGCCTATCGCTACGGAATTCGTGAAGCCTTAGGCGAAGACTCTGTTAATACTGCTTGGTTAATCTTTTTAGAGCAAATCAAAAAGTATGATGGTCACGATTATGGGCATCTGCCAGGACTTTTGCAATACCATGTCCATTTCGGACTTATGCAGAAGATTACTCGCAGTAAGTCTGTCAAGGAAAGTGTTTTTCTTGACGATGAGGAGGATGATAACTGTTTTCAGCTTGCTGACGAGAAGAATGATATTGACCAGATGGTTAATAATCAGCTTCTGGCTAACGCGATGAAACAACTTACTGATGCACAAAGAAATATCATTCGAGATGTTTTCTTGAAAGATCAGTCTATGCAATCCTGTAGTAAAAAATATGGGATAACTAAGCAAACCTGCTTTGTTCACAAAGAGCGTGCTCTTGAAAAATTAAAACAAGCTCTCACAGCTTAACCCTTGGCGTTCTGCCCTACTTTTGGGTAGAACGCTTTTTATATTGCAGTGCTGCTAAAAAGAAAGTACTGTCAAGGAAGTGGGGCTTGCGCCTTTTCTTTTTGTCAAGGATTAGGGTTTCGGCTTGCTATTTTTGTCTGGAGTTATGGGTTTTTAAGCTTCTCAGTCTAAAAACAGGCCATCTGCCTTAGGCTATACTACTGCCGTACTTTACGTCTATCCTTTAGGTAGTACTCTAAAGAACAAGGATGAGGCTGGGACAAAACCACCCTCTCAAACTAAAGAAGGACTGGAATTTGAGTTT
>ERZ791574.1182-NODE-1182-length-14540-cov-3.811736_pt1 | contig 14540 bp, 15 predicted proteins | sample MGYA00433098_ERZ791574 | MGnify/ENA primary metagenome ERZ791574 (study PRJEB30046, sample SAMN00791933) | human gut metagenome | study: EMG produced TPA metagenomics assembly of the A metagenome-wide association study of gut microbiota in type 2... | reverse complement strand
ATGTACGGTAACCCGGAGGTCACCACCGGCGGCCGGGCGCTGAAGTTCTACGCCTCCGTCCGCATCGACGTCCGCCGGATTGAGGCGCTGAAAAACGGCGGCGAGGTGGTGGGCAACCGGACCCGGGCCAAGGTCGTGAAAAATAAAGTGGCGCCACCCTTCCGGGAGGCGGAATTCGACATTATGTACGGCGAGGGCATCGCCCACACCGGCGAACTGATCGACTTGGGCGTCCGGCTGGGTATCATCACCAAGGCCGGTTCCTGGTTCTCCATGGGCGAGGTCCGCATCGGTCAGGGCCGGGACGCCGCCAAGAAGTATCTGGAGGAAAATCCCGATATTGCCGCCGATGTGGAGGCGCAGATCCGGGCCAATTTCGATAAGCTGATGGGCAACCAGTCCCGGATCGCCGCTGCCAAGGCCGCCGGTAAGGCGGTGAACGTCTCCGCTGACGATTTCAACGATGAGGATTGACCGCATTGAAGCCTCCAAGCATAAGCGGGGGCGGGTGCTGGTATTTCTGGCAGACGGCAGTCTGCTGAAGGTGACGGAGCAGGAGCTGCTGACCTTTGGTCTGCGCTCCGGCGATGAATTGGACGAGGAAATCCTGACGCGGCTGAAGGAGGCCGCCGGGGTGTCTAACATCAAGACCACGGCGGCGGACCTCGTTGGCCGTCGGGCCATGAGCCGCCGGGATTTGGAAAAGAAATTACAGGAAAAGGGAGCCTCAGAGACTGAGGCCCGCTATGCCGGAGAGTGGCTGGAGGCCATCGGCGCGCTGGATGACGGCGCCTATGCCGCCGCACTGGTGCGGCACTGCGGCGATATGGGATACGGTCCCCGGCGGGCCAGAGAAAAGCTGCGGGAAAAGGGCGTGCCTCAGGAGCTTTGGAACGAGGCGCTGGACGAGCTGCCCCCGGACGGGGAGCAGATCGACCGCTTTTTGCAAAGCAAGCTCCACGGCCGGTCCCCGGAGGATAAGGAGAAGAAGCGGCTGACGGACGCCCTTTTGCGTCGGGGGTTTTCCTGGGGCGAGGTGAAGTCCGCCTGGGGCCGCTATGGTTCTGAGATCTGGGAGGAGTGATCCCGGAGGTTATATCCGCGGAGCCGAGGATCAGTCTCAAAGACTGTGAAATTTTTGGTTCTGATTGCGCATTCGTTATTTCCGCCCGGAGGGGCGTATTCGATCATACCGGAGGAATCCATTTTGAGCTATAATGTATCATTCATTTCCCTTGGCTGCGCCAAGAATCAGGTGAACTGTGAACAGATGATGGCTCTGTGCGCCGAGGCGGGCTACTCTATTCAGGCCCAGCCGGAGGGCTGCGACGTGGTGGTGGTGAACACCTGCGGCTTTCTGGCGTCTGCCTGCGAGGAGGCCATCGAGAACATTTTAGAGATGGCGGAGCTGAAAAAGGCGGGGCAGGTGAAAAAGATCTTAGTCACCGGCTGCATGACCCAGCGCTATAAAGAGGATATTTTCCATGAGCTGCCGGAGGTGGACGGCCTGCTGGGTACCGGCAGCTACGGCGACATTGCCACGGCCATCGCCGAGGTGATGGAAAAGGGCGAAAAGCCCTGCCATCTGGGGAATATCCACACCGCCAACCAAAGCGGTGAGCGCATTTTGTCCACGCCCCCGTGGTATGCCTATCTGCGGATCGCCGAGGGCTGCGACAACCACTGCGCCTACTGCGTGATCCCCTCTCTCCGGGGCAGGTACCGCAGCCGTCCTATGAACGAGCTGCTGGACGAGGCAGCGGAGCTGGCCTCCGCCGGGGTGAAGGAACTGATCGTCATTGCCCAGGACATCACCCGGTACGGCACGGACCTCAACGGCGAGCATCAGCTGGCGAAGCTGCTGAAGGAGCTTTGCAAGCTGGACTTCCATTGGATCCGGCTCCATTACCTCTACCCCACGGACACCACCGACGAGCTGATCGACGTGATCGCCAGCGAGCCGAAGATCGTGAAGTATCTGGATATTCCCATCCAGCACTGCAACGATACCATTTTAAAGGCCATGAACCGCCGGGACACCAAGGCGGACCTGCTGGCCCTGCTGAAAAAGCTGCGGGAGAAGGTTCCCGGTCTGGTGCTGCGGACCAGCCTCATTGCGGGATTGCCCTACGAGGATGACGCGGCCTTTGAGGAGTTGTGCGACTTCCTGCGGGAGGTCCGCATCGAGCGGGCGGGTGTGTTCCCCTTCTCCCCGGAGGACGGCACGAAGGCGGCCCTCATGGAGCACGTGGACATGGAAGAGGCCCAGCGCCGCGCGGAGCTGGCAGTGGATGTCCAGTCTGACATCATTGACGCCTACAATGACTCCATCTTAGGTGAAGAGCGGGAGGTCCTCTGCGAGGGGTACGATTCTCAGGCTCAGATGTTCTACGGACGCAGCTATGCTGAGTCCCCCGACATCGACGGACGGATCTGGTTCACCGCCGACAGCGAGATTGCTCCCGGTAGCTTTGTGAATGTCCGCCTGACCGGCACCATGGACGGCGAGACCACCGGCGAGCTTGTGTGAAGGTGATTGTTTTTCCTTGAAAACCCTGCGAAAGGACGTATATTATGAATTTACCCAATAAACTGACCATGCTGCGGATCTTGCTGATCCCGGTGTTTATGGTGGTGCTGTACTGGGACTTCCCCGGCGCTACCTGGGTGGCGGTGGCCATTTTCATCGTCGCCAGCTTCACCGATCTGCTGGACGGGAAAATCGCCAGAAAGTACAATTTAGTCACGGATTTCGGCAAGTTTGCCGATCCTCTGGCGGATAAAATGCTGGTGACGGCGGCGCTGCTCTGGTTCGTGGAGATCGGCCAGATGCCTGCCTGGGCGCTGCTGATCGTCCTTGTCCGGGAATTTGCCGTCAGCGGCCTGCGGATGATCGCCAGTGATAAGGGCCGGGTTATCGCCGCCGGTTGGTCCGGCAAGGTGAAGACGGCCAGCACCATGGTGTGCATTGTGCTCATGTTCCTGCCGATCCCCGGCTGGCTCAATACTGTGTGCGTGGCAGTGATCGCCATCACCACCCTGTATTCCGGCGTGGAATACTTTGTGCTGAACCGGGACATAATCGCCACAGCCTGAGAATTGAAATCGAAAATGAAAAAGGTGCGGGAACGTAAGTTCCCGCACCTTTTAACATTCAGTATACTCGCACAGCTCCCGGACCTTGGCCTGAATGCTTTTCAAATCCAGAAAGGTCTCCGGGCGCTTCTGCTCATCCCGCAGCAGCGCCGCCGGGTGATAGATGGCCGTCATCTGGACGCCGCCTCGCTGGAACCACTGGCCGTGCTCCTGTGTGATCTTGAAATCTTCCTTGATGATGGCTTTGGCGGCGATCCGGCCCAGACAGACGATGATCTTGGGCTTCATCAGTGCTGCCTGCCGCCGCAGATAGCCGATGCAGGCGTCCTGTTCGACATTCAGAGGGTCCCGGTTCTGAGGCGGGCGGCACTTCACCACGTTGGCGATGTAGACCTTGGTGCGGTCCAGATGGATGATCTCCAGCATATCGTCCAGCAGCTGCCCGGCCCGGCCTACAAAGGGAATACCCTGCTCGTCCTCGTGCTGGCCGGGGCCTTCGCCGATGAGCATGATCTCCGCCGTCTCGCAGCCGTCCCCAAACACCACATGGGTCCGGGTGTCCGCTAGTGCGCAGCCCCGGCAGACGCCACATTCCTGTTTTAAACGCTCCCAGTTATCCGCCATGGTATCCCCGCCTTTCTGAAATAGCCTTGTTTGAGTATAGCATATTGTTTTCTCCCGCGCAAGCGTATAAGGCGGTGGCGGCCTGCCGATACTGACAGGGCATCAAGCAGAGGAGGGCGGCGTATGGCGGAATTTTTGTGGATCTTCTGGAGCTTCAGCCTTTTAGGATGGGTGCTGGAGCGGCTGTTTGCTGCCGTGACCCGGTCTCCCCGGCGGAGGAGACGATGTCTACTGCTCCTGCCACTCTGCCCGGTATACGGACTGGGCATGGCGGCGGTGCTGGCCCTGCCGCCGAGCCTTCGTTCCGGGTGGCCGCTCTACCTCTGGGGCGGGCTGACCGCCACCTCTGTGGAATATATTTACCACTGGTGGGGGGAGACCTTTTTGGGAGTGTCCTTCTGGGACTACACCGGGGTTTTTGGAAATTTCCGTGGCCGGGTGTGTTTGCCATTTTCCCTGGCGTGGGGACTGCTGATGTTCCCGGCTGTCTATCTGGTGACGACGCCGGTGGTGGCGCTGGCGGACCGTGTTCCCATCGGTGTGACGTGGTGGCTGCTGTTGGCCTTTACCGCCGACGCGGTGTGCTCCCTCCGTTTTTTGGCGGTGACCCATGACCTTGAAGCCCTGCGGGCCGCTATCTGGCCGGTGTCAGCTGACCGCTGATTGTGCAAAGGCAGTCAAGTGCCTGACCGGTTTATCTTGTCACAAGCCATTTTTTGTGGTATTCTGTTGCAATGATGAGCGGTCACAGCCGCCGGACAGGAGGAACCATATTGAAAAAAACAAGAAAAGAGCGGGGCTGGCTGAAAAAGACGTTCAAGCAGGCCATGGACAAGGAACTGCGGGAACACAAGAGCTCGTTCATCGTCTTTTATATTCTGCGGGCCTTGGTGATCGTATCCCTAGTGCGCCAGATCATTCTGGATAACTACGAGGGTGCGTTTTTCTGTATTCTGACCATCGTGCTGCTGTATGTGCCAAGCTGGGTGCAGGTCCGGCTGCGGATCGAGCTGCCGCCGCCCCTGGAAATTACGATCCTCTGCTTCATTTTCGCGGCCGAGATCTTGGGAGAGGTCAACGCTTTCTATGTCAACGTGCCCCATTGGGACACCATGCTCCACACCATCAACGGCTTTTTGGCGGCGGCGGTAGGCTTTTCTCTGGTGTTGCTGCTCAACGACAATGAGAAGCTGACCTTCGATCTGTCACCCTTCTTTCTGGCAATGGTGGCGTTTTGCTTTTCCATGACCATCGGCGTTCTGTGGGAATTTTTTGAGTTCGGCATGGATTGGTTCTTCCATACGGATATGCAGCGGGATACCGTCATCAACGCCATCTACTCCGCCAGTCTGGATCCCACCCGGACCAATAAGGTGGTGGCGGTGAAGGAGATCCACGATGTGGTCATCAACGGCGAGAATCTGGGCCTGGGCGGCTATCTGGACATCGGCCTCATTGACACTATGAAGGATCTGCTGGTGAATTTCGTGGGCGCGGTGGTGTTCTCCGTGGCCGGGTATTTCTACGCCCGGAGCAAGGGCAAGAAGCGGGCAGCGGCGCTGAACTTTGTGCCCAGCAAGAAAAATGAAGATCACGATTACCTCCAGCAGGCCCGTGAAAACGGCCCGGATCTCCCTGAAAAAAGGAAGAAATAAAGAAACCCGGAAACACGTTAGATGTTTCCGGGCGAGACTGTCGATAAAGTAGTAAATTCTCCGCGACGGTAAGGAAGGGTGTGCGCGGGAAACCCAAGAGGGGTGTCCCGCGCCATTAAAATCCTAAGTTTTCAGAACTTTTATGAAGTTCTGAAAACTTGCTCAGCGGGGAGAAAAGACTTTTTCGACACGCTGACCCGGAAACACGTTAGATGTTTCCGGGCCTTTTTTACACTTTTTTCCGGGGAAATGACTGCGCCAGCTTTGTTCCCAGCCAACCTGCCAGAATACCCACGGCAGCGCCCCCCAGAATATCTGTGGGCCAGTGGGCGTAGAGGTACAGCCGGGACAGGGCGATGACCACGGCCAGCGCCAGCGCCGGTTTCCAAAGGCGGCTGTTCGCTGTTTTCAGCGCGGCTACCGATGCGAAGGAGGCTGCCGTGTGGCCGGAGGGGAAGGAGGCGTCCACAGGCGGCGGGATCAGCAAGGAGACGGTGGGGTTGACGGCGAAGGGCCGCATCCGGCCGATGAGCGGCTTGAGGGCGAGGTTGCAGAACAGAAGATCCAGAGCCAGCCCGCAGGCCACACAGGTCCCCAGCTTTCTGGTCTTTGGGATCGCCAGCAGGATCGCCGCCAGTAAGATCCACACCTCACCATGGTCGCAGATCCGGCTGACTGGCACCATGACGGCGTCCAGAACGCCGCAGCGCAGGTGAGCCTGTATCCAGTTCAAAATTGTCAGTTCAAAGGCTTGCATCGTTTCGGTCCTTTCCTATTCGCTGTGGGCCATCATACCATATCCGCCGCAAAAAGAAAAGTGCCTTTCCGTTTTGAAAAGGCACTTTTTCAATGAGTTTACGCGGCCTTGCGGCGCTCCATGCTGCGGATGACGAACAGAACGCACAGCATCAGCGCAAAGCTGACGGCCCAGGTAATATACACGTTCTGGACGAAACCGGCCACGATGAAGCCAACCACGCAGACACCGGCCACCGTCAGCACATAGGGGATCTGGGTGGCAACGTGTTCCAGATGGTCACACTGGGCGCCGGCGGAGGCCATGATGGAGGTATCGGAGATGGGGGAGCAGTGGTCACCCATCACAGCGCCGGCACAGCAGGCGGAGATACCGATGATGAGCAGCTCGCTGGAAGCGGGGAAAATAGCGGTAACAATGGGGATCAGGATGCCGAAGGTACCCCAGGAGGTGCCGGAGGCGAAGGCCAGAATACAGGCCACCACGAAAATCACGGCGGGGAGCATGGAGTACAGTGTAGCGGCGGCGCCTTCCATGAGGTCATGGACATAGATGCTGGCGCCCAGAGAGGTGATGGTAGCCTTCAGAGAGACGGCCAAGGTCAGGATCAGGATGGGGGAGATCATGGCGTTGAAGCCCTTGGGGATGCAGGCCATGGCGTCCTTGAAGGTGATGACCCGGCGGGCCACCAGATAGATGACGGTGAAGAGCAGAGCGATGATGCCGCCCCAGGGCAGACCCATGAAAGCGTCTGTGTTGCCGAAGGCGCCGATAAAGTCTCCGGCGCAGTCGGTGCCGCCCCAGGCGTCCACGCCGAAGAAGCCGCCCACATAGATCATGCCGGTGGTGCACACGGCAATCAGCACCAGAACAGGGAGCAGCAGGTCGATGACCTTACCCTGGGGGTTTACGGCTTCATCCTCCGCGTTTTCCAGAGCGGAGAGGTCACCGGTCTCCCGGGCCTTGCGCTCATAGGCCCGCATGGGGCCGTAATCAAACTGCATAAAGGACAGGGCGATGATAAAGATGAAGGTCAGCAGGGAGTAGAGGTTGTAGGGGATGGCCTTGATGAAGAGTTGGATGCCGCTGATGCCGGTGTCCAGACCCTCGGCGGTGGAGGAAACGGCGGCGGCCCAGGAGGAGATAGGGGCGATCATGCACACGGGGGCGGCGGTGGCGTCAATGAGGTAGGCCAGCTTGGGACGGGAGATCCGATGGCTGTCGGTGACGGGCCGCATGACGGTGCCCACGGTGAGGCAGTTGAAATAGTCATCGATGAAGATCAGAATGCCCAGCAGGAAGGTGGCAAGGGAAGCGCCCACCTTGGTCTTGATGTTCTGGGAGGCCCAGCGGCCAAAGGCAGCGGAGCCGCCGGCGGCGTTCACCAGCGCCACGATGATGCCCAGCAGGACAAGGAACAGGAAGATACCGGCGTTGTCTTTGATGGCGGCCACCAGGCCGTCATTGACGATCATGTTCAGCGCGCCGATGGGGGAAAAGCCCTGAGAGAACAGAGCACCCACCGTAACGCCAATGAACAGGGAGCTGTAAGCTTCCTTGGTGATGAGGGCCAAGGTGATGGCGATGACGGGGGGGACCAGCGCCCAGAACGTGCCGTACATGCTGTTGGCAGGCGCGCCGTCCTCAACAGCCAGAGCGCTGACACACAGCAGCGCGGCGGCGGTCATGACCAGCAGGGCCGTCCGCAGTAGGGGATGCTTTTTCATGGAGATTCTCCTTTCATTTTTGGGCCACAGCCCATGCAACCGGAGAATACGCGTGAACTCCATCCTACCAAAGCCCATTGCGTTTCAGAACAAAAGATGGAGCCATGACATTCCGCCATGACTCCATTTGAAGGTCTCATTTCACCAAACAGATCCATGACAGCGCCCCGCCCGTTTCCGGGCGACAGTCCGGCGGATATTTTCCGACGGCCCAGGCACCGACCCGCCAGGCAGCGGTACGGCCCTTCGGCGGCTGATCCTTTCCCCATCCTCCATGCCTGTCTGCCGGATGGTTACTCTTATCAGCCGCGCCTCTATCATGCGTTATCCAGTTGTATCCTACCCTATTATAGGTGAATTTCCAAACTTGTCAACGGTTTCTTCACAAAATGTTTATATTTTGCGAAAAGAACAGGGAACGCCGCGTTTTTGGCGTTCCCTGTTGAAAAAGTGCTGTCAGAAATTAGTAGCTGCCCAGGTCGGCGGACTTATCGCCATCGACGCTGATGCCGAACTCGTAGTCATTGCCGGGCAGAATGGCGTTGAGGATCACGCCGCACAGAGCAGCGATGGCCAGACCGGACAGAGTCACAGCTGCACCGCCCACGGTGAAGGTCACGCCGCCCACGGAGCTGAAGCCAAGGCCGCTGACAAACATGACGGCGGCGATGATCAGGTTCCGGGACTTGGTCAGGTCTACCTGATTCTCCACGATGTTGCGGACGCCCACGGCGGAGATCATGCCGTAGAGGATGAAGCTGACGCCGCCCACGATGGCCGCGGGGATGGAGTTCACCAGTGCGTCGAACTTGGGGGAGAAACTGAGGATGATGGCGTAGACCGCGGCCAGACGGATCACACGGGGATCGTAGACCTTGGAGAGGGCCAGCACGCCGGTGTTTTCACCGTAGGTGGTGTTGGCGGGGCCGCCGAAGAAGCCTGCAAAGGCGGTTGCCAAGCCGTCGCCAACCAGGGTGCGGTGCAGGCCGGGGTCCTCGATGAAGTTGTGGCCGGTGGTGGAGGAAATGGCGGACACGTCACCGATGTGCTCCATCATGGCAGCGATGGCGATGGGGGCCATGACCAGCACGGCGGACACGTCGAACTTGGCGAGGATGAACTTCTGGAGGCCAATGAGGTGTGCCTCGCCCACGGAGGCGAAGTTGACGAGGGGCTGCATGACGCCGTTGGCATCCGGCAGCTGGGCGCCGCAGAGAGTGGCAATCACCGCCACAATGTAGCTGCCAACCACACCCAGCAGGATGGGGATGATCTTCACCATGCCCTTACCCCAAATGTTTGCCACTACGATGATAGCCATGGCCACCAGGGCCAGCCACCAGCAGGTGGCGGCGTTTTTGATGGCGGAGCCGGAGAGGTTCAGGCCGATCATGATGATCATGGGGCCGGTGACGATGGGGGGGAAGTACCGCATGACGGTCTTGGCGCCCAGTACCTTAAAGAGCAGAGCCAGCACCAGATACAGGAGACCGGCGATGACGATGCCGCCCAGAGCGTAGGCCAGCTTCAGTTCCGGGTCCAGACCGTCATAGGCGGGCATGGAGGCCACAGTGGAGAAGCCACCCAGGTAGGCGAAGGAGGAGCCCAGAAAAGCGGGGACCTTGAACTTGGTGCATACATGGAACAGCAGGGTGCCCAGACCGGCCATCAGCAGGGTGGTCTGGATGCTCAGGGGCAGGCCGTAGCCCTGAACCAGAATGGGCACCAGTACGGTGGCGCCAAACATGGCGAACAGATGCTGCAAGCCTAAAATCAGCATACGGGGGGTGCCCAGGGTGCGGGCGTCGGTCACGGCTTCCTGACCGAGGATGGGTTTCTTTTTCTCGTTCATGTTTTTCTCCTCTCGTAACACACGAATCTTCTATCTAAATTATATAAATAGACCAGTTTCCTGCGGCTGTCCGCAAACAGGCATAAAAATACCGGCTCCTATAGCCGGTCAAAAAAGGGAAATGAAAATGACGGGACCGTGGACCCCGAAAATGGAGGAAACAGCGCTTCGCATGCTCATACTGGACTGCATCATGGTGTTACCTCCTAAGAAATTTATCTGGTTTATTATACAGAAGCCGGTTCCGGATTGCAAGCCGTAATATCTATGATTGGAACAGAAGTTTTCTGTTGGAAATTGTCAAAAATCACAGAAGAACAGCATTCGTGATGACCGGTTCCCGTTATTTGAGAGAACTGCTTCCATAAAAGGGCTGCGGGCTTGCCCGCGGCCCTTTTGTCCGATCAGGTTCGATCAGGTTTCCAGACCCACCGTCCGCATGACGTCCTCTACCAATCGGGCGGTGTCGGCCTCACCGTCTTGGCTGACCACGATGAGGTCGGCATACCGGGCGTAGAGAACGCAGCGCTCTTCATAAATCTCCCGCAGCGGCGTTCCTGCCGGCACGGCGATGCCCCGGTCATACAGATCCGCCGGCATCCGCTTTTCCAGCTGAGAAAAGGGCGTCTGGAGCCAGATCACTGTGCTGTTTTCCTTCAAATGGGCCATGGCCTCCGGGTAGAGCACCATGCTGCCACCGGTGGCAATGACGGTGTGGGTCCGATTTAGATCCGTACCTACTTTATTTTCAATTTTGTAAAAGGCCTCCAGCCCGTCCTGCCGCAGGATCTCCGGCAGTGTTTTGCCGGTGGTCTGGACGATGAGATCGTCCGCGTCCACAAATTCGTAACCAAGCCTCTCCGCCAGCGCCTTTCCGACGGTGCTTTTCCCTGTGCCGGGCATACCGATCAATACAATATTTTTCATAGGCAGAGCCTCCATGGTAAAAGTATTTTTATCATACGCGATGCACGGACAAATGTACATAGCAAAAATACACAAAAAATCCGACAAAGAAAGATCGACCTTTCATGACAGGGCGGACAAGATTGCCCCGAAAATCACCGTTGAAATCTGTTAAATATGTGCATTGTCAAACGATGGGCCATTCGGTACAATGTCTAAAAATGGTAATACCTATTTGGGGCCGCTTCATAATCGAAACAAGCGGTGAAACGGAAGGGAGGACCGAAATGAGTCAGAATCCAAGACAGTCCAAAAGCATCCGGGCGCAGTTGCTCACCGCTATGCAGGTGGGGGAGTATGCCCATTGTGACCGGCTTCCCCGGGAAAGCGTATTGTCGGAAATGCTGGGCATCAGCCGCACACAGCTGCGGGATATTCTGGCTTCTCTGGACCGGGAGGGCTTTATTACCCGGCGTCATGGAGTTGGCACCATTATCAACCGTCATGTGCTGGGTGCACCGGCCAGAATGGACATTGAAGTAGAGTTTCTGGATATGATCCGCCAGAGCGGACACACTCCCGGCGTGGCCTTTGTCCGGGCTGCCGATGACAAGGCGGATAGTAAGGTGGCCGCCCAGTTGGGCATCCCCACCGGAACGCCGATCCTTCGGATCTCCCGGCTCTGCACCGCCGACGGCCGTCCTGCCATCTACTGTGAGGATGTGGTGGAAAAGGCGAAACTCCAGCGGCCCTATACAGCGGAGGAACTGCGTCAGCCCATTTTCGATTTCCTCCAGAATGTCTGCGGAATTTCGTCCTATCTGGACCTGACGGACCTGCGGCCTGTGGCTGCGGACGCTGCTCTGGCTGATGTTTTTCAGGTGCCACAGGGAACACCGCTGCTGAACATGGACGAGGTGGACTACGATATTGAGGGCGCGCCGGTGTTCGCCTCCAACGAGTATTTTGCCGACGGCATCTTCCACCATACGGTCCTGCGGAAAAAGCTGTGACCTGCGGACCGTCAGCCCGACGTGACCGTGCCGGTCTCTTTTGAAATTCAGGTCATCGCCGCTTGACCGTACCGCACATTTGCGATATTATTAAAAATAATATTTATAATAAGTAAAATGATAAACGAACGATGAGAAAGGGGTATCTTACTATGGCCTATTTTTTCCAGGAGCCGTCCCATACCTTCAGCGAATATCTGCTGGTGCCCGGTTATTCCTCTGAGCACTGCATCCCCGCCAACGTGTCTTTGAAGACGCCGGTGGTCCGCTTCAAGAAGGGGGAGGAATGCCCCTTGACCATGAACGTCCCCATGGTCTCCGCCGTCATGCAGGCTGTGTCCGGTGAGCAGATGGGCATTGCGCTGGCCAAGGAGGGCGGCATCGCCTTTGTCTATGTCTCCCAGTCCATTGAGTCTCAGGCGGCCATGGTCCGCCGGGTGAAGAACTACAAGGCGGGCTTCGTCATCAGCGACTCCAACCTCCGGGTGACGGATACCCTGGCGGATGTGTTGGCTCTGAAGCAGCGCACCGGCCACTCCACCATGGCTGTCACGGATGACGGCACCGGTACCGGCAAGATGCTGGGTCTGGTCACCAGCCGGGATTACCGGGTCAGCCGCATGGACCCCGACGCCAAGGTGGCGGATTTCATGACGCCGGTGGAGAAGCTCATCTACGCACCGGAGGGCACCAGCCTGAAAACGGCCAATGACATCATCTGGGATCACAAGCTCAACGCCCTGCCCATTATTTCCGAGGACGGCCATCTGGTGAGCTTTGTGTTCCGCAAGGATTATGATTCCCACAAGGGCAACCCGCTGGAACTGCTGGACAGCCAGAAGCGCTATGTGGTGGGCGCGGGCATCAACACCCGTGACTACGAGGAGCGTGTCCCCGCACTGGTGGAGGCCGGTGTGGACGTGCTGGTAATGGACTCCTCCGAGGGCTATTCCTATTGGCAGAAGCACTGCTTGGAGTGGATCCGCGCCAAGTACGGCGATACCGTGAAGGTTGGCGCCGGCAACGTGGTGGACGGCGAGGGCTTCCGCTTCCTGGCCGATGCCGGAGCTGACTTCGTGAAGATCGGCATCGGCGGCGGTTCCATCTGCATCACCCGTGAGACCAAGGGTATCGGCCGCGGTCAGGCCACCGCAGTCATCGACGTGGCCGCCGAGCGGGATAAGTATTTTAAGGAGACCGGCATCTATGTGCCCATCTGCGCCGACGGCGGCATCGTGCAGGACTATCACATCACGCTGGCGCTGGCCATGGGTGCTGATTTCTGCATGCTGGGCCGGTATTTCTCCCGGTTTGACGAATCCCCCACCAGCAAGATTTTGGTGGGCGGCAGCTATATGAAGGAATACTGGGGCGAGGGCAGCGCCCGCGCCCGGAACTGGCAGCGCTACGATCTGGGCGGCGCCGCAAAGCTGAGCTTTGAGGAGGGCGTGGACTCCTATGTGCCCTATGCTGGCGCTCTGGCAGACGGCATGGCCACCACGCTGGCTAAGGTCCGTTCCACCATGTGCAACTGCGGTGCGCTGACGATCCCGGAGCTGCGTGAGAAGGCCAAGCTGACGCTGGTCTCCGCCACCTCCATTGTCGAGGGCGGCGCCCATGACGTTCTGCTGAAGGACACCACCAACGGCAACCAGCGGGGCTAAGATATTAAAAGAGACAGCTTTTGAAGCTGTCTCTTTTTTTGCCGGCCCATCCTAAAAAGTTGAGTAAACGATTTGCTGAAACTTATCCCAAATCTCTTGTATCTGAACCTGTAAAGTTGTATAATATAAACGATTAAATACATCAGGAACGGCATGGCCGTTTCTGCGGATCAGGAGCATAGCATGTTACATAGAAAACCTCGTATTTTAGTTGTTGGCAGCTTTGTTATGGATGTGATCGCAACAACAGAGCAGATCCCCGGTGCTGGACAGACGGTTTACGGCAAGTCCTTCCACATGGCACCCGGCGGAAAAGGCGCTAATCAGGCCCTTCAATGCGCCCGTCTGGGCGCGGAAGTGACCATGGTAGGCTGCGTGGGTGACGATCTGTTTGGACAGCAGCTTCTGGAGCCTCTGCGGGAAGCCGGAATGGATGTCAGTCATGTGGTGGTCCGAAAGGGAATTCACTCCGGCGTGGGACACGTGGTGTTGGAAGTCACGGAACACAGCGCCCAAAACCGCATCGTAGTGATCCCCGGCGCTAACCGGACATTGACGGTGGGAGAAGTGGCCTGGATCCAACAGGCAGTTTCCGGGTTTGATATGGTCCTGCTGCAATTGGAGGTCCCCATCGAGGTGAACCGGGCCGTGGCCCGCTGGGCCAGAGAGGCCGGTGTACCGGTGATCCTGAACCCGGCCCCCGCCACGGAACTGGACGATGAGCTGCTGAGCCTGGTCTCCTACCTGATCCCCAACGAGCAGGAGGCATCTCAGGAGACCCATCTGCCCCTGCGCTTTGATAAGTCCGGCCCTTGGGATGAAGATCTGAGGAACATTGCCGATACGCTGCAAGGTAAGGGTGTGGAGCATGTGATCATCACCCTGGGCAGCTACGGCTCCGCTGTGGCGGAGACCGGCGGCCCCCGGTATGTTCCCTGTGTCCATATGGAGCATGTGGCAGATCCCACGGCTGCCGGCGATTCCTTTGTGGGCGCGCTGTCCACCGCGCTGGCTGTGGGCCTGCCCGAGGATGCGGCGCTGACCTTTGCCAGCCACACTGCGGCCATCACGGTCTCGCGGTTGGGAGCAATGCCGTCCCTGCCCACACTGCCGGAGGTGCTGGAGCTGATCCGGACCCGTGGCGGTGCAGGACTGGAACTGTCCTGTCTGGATGCGCTGCGCTGAAACGGGAGGAAGCATGAAGGAGCTTTTTGCACTTTGCCCGGGCCGCTACCGGCATTTTAAG
>ERZ791574.1176-NODE-1176-length-14611-cov-6.066296_pt1 | contig 14611 bp, 10 predicted proteins | sample MGYA00433098_ERZ791574 | MGnify/ENA primary metagenome ERZ791574 (study PRJEB30046, sample SAMN00791933) | human gut metagenome | study: EMG produced TPA metagenomics assembly of the A metagenome-wide association study of gut microbiota in type 2... | reverse complement strand
TGTGACCATGATCGCCGCCGGCGTCCCGGTCTCCTCCATGGCGAGCGGCGGCAATGAAACGGCGGTCCTGGTGTGCCTGTTCAGCGGCCTGATCCTCTTTGCGCTGGCCGCGCTGGCCGGACGGCGGCTGGGAACGCTACTGTCTGCCCACAAAAGAGCGGCTCTGGTCACAGTGGGTTCTCTCTGCGCCGTGACCGCGGCCCTCTGCGCGGCGGTGTTTCTCCATACCGGCCCCTACACCTTTGAAGAGGATGACTCCTACATCGTCTACGTTCTGCCGGACGGCATCACTGGGGACGCGACCATCACCGGCGATGTGGACGGCGACCCGCAGACTGTTGTCTATTCGCAGACCCTTTTGAATACGTATTTCGGCGGCAGAACAGATCTGTATAGCGGACCGTTCTCTCAGTGCGCCTTTACCGTGCCGGAGGATTCTGCCGGGCTCTATGTTATTATCGTGGGACAGGCGGGAGAGACGCTGCGGAGCATGGCGGTCAACGGCGAGAAAAAGATCGCCCTCAGCTACCCCTGGCTGCCGGAGGCGATCTCGTCACGGCTGCTCCGGAACAGCCTGCTGAAAAGCGACAGCTTTACCTTGCGATTGGAGTTTGATAAGGACGCGTGGAAAATTTTCTCCACAGCGCCGCTCCTCGGTCGGGGACTGGGTTCTACGGAAAACGTGACCCGCTCCGTGCAGTCCTTCCAGTATGAGTCCAAATACGCCCATAACCATCTGCTGCAAACCATGGCCGATACCGGACTGGTGGGAACGGCCTTTGCGCTGGCCTTTGTGCTGGGTTCTGCGTGGCTGTGTCTGCATGCCGTCCGGAAAGAGAAAGACAGTCTGGCCGCCGCGCTGCTGGCGGTGTGGGTCATGATGAACCTCCACAGCCTGATGGAGATCAACTTCTCCGTCCGGGGCTTCAAGTGCTTCGCCTATGTGCTGCTGATCCTCCCGGTCCTGCTCTATGCCAAACTGCAGCTGGCGGGGGACACTGCCAAGGTGCGGAAGCAGGCGAAAACCGTCGGTATTCTGGTGGTGGTCCTATACGCTCTGTATTTGGCCGTGTTCGGTGGCCTGTTGGAACGCGCCCGCATGACGGACCGGAAGGCGGAGCGGTTTGAGACCGGCGACGTGTATGAATATCTGGATTTCCTTCGGGGCTGCGTCCGGGGTGACGTGTTCGACCACGACACCTACCAGCGAAGCTATGTGGCCAACGCCGTACAGCTGGATGACCGCGCCTACAACGGCGATATGCTGAAATATGTGAAGCAGCTGCGCGCCTCCGGCACCTATGAGAATGACAGCGCGCTGGCCCGGTATTACTACCTGCCCCGTCAGGAGTGGGACGAGCTGTTTGACTGCTCTCTGGAGGGCATCCATCAGGTGCGCTCCAGTCCCGACGGCTGGAACCTGCAAATGGATTTCTACCGCGAGGAAGTCCTGCCCGCCATGGGCGCGGACAACGCGGAAGCGTTTGTGGACGGCGTTCTGGCCTTGGGCGACGCGCTGGACGATATGAACGGCGAGGGCCGTCTGGAAACGGTGGAGCTGAATGAAACGAACCAGTCGTTTTTGACACTGTGCCGCTCCGTGAAGGAGCAGAATTTGTCCGGTCAGGACGCTTATACGATTCTGACCATGTTGACCCAAAGCGGAGAAGGGGAGGCGGAGGACGCCGCCCAATAAGAAAAAAACACCGGTCCGCCGGTGAAGGAGTACCTATATGAGCCGATTTCGGAAACAGCTGCTGTTTTTCTGCGATGCGTTCTTATTCGCGGTGGCAGTAGCTGGTTACAAGTTCATCACGGTGCTGCTGCCCTATACCGAGGTCGGCGCTAAAGGCAGCTTCCCGAAAAATGTGCTGCTGTTGTATGGGTGCACCGTCATTGCTCAGCTTTTGTGCAAGACCTATGACAGCTTGTGGCGGTATGCTGAGAGCCGGGAGTATCTGGCGCTGCTGTGCGCGGCCGTCTGCGGTTTCGGTGCTTATGAAATTTTCAGCCGGGCTTTGCTTCACGAGACCATTTCCTTTGTTCTGCTGGCGGCCATCGCCAGCCTGTGGATACTGGAAATGCTGGCTGTGCGGTTTGGCTACCGGATGTACCGTACCTTCAGCATGCAACGAGATCAGCCGGGTGCGATGCCTGTGGCCATCATTGGCGCCGGCGCGGCAGGGGTGCAGCTGTTGGATGAATTGCAGCACAACCCCAACAGCCGTTACCGCGTCCAGTGCTTTTTTGACGATGACCCTGCCAAGGTCAATAAGCGGATCCGGGGTGTGCCGGTCAGCGGATGTATTAACCAGGCCTTGCCTCGGATGCGTGCCATGGACATCCACGAGGCCATTTTCGCCATCCCCTCTATGGATGAGTTCCACCGCAAGGAGATCCTGCGGCAGCTGGCGGATCGGAGCATCAGAGTTTCCACGCTGCCCAGCACGCTGGAGTTGATCGACCAGAAGCCCATTCGCACCCAGCTGCGAGAGGTGAAGATCGAGGATCTGCTGGGCCGGGACGCCATTCAGCTGGACAATTCCGCTGTGGACAGCTTGCTGTCCGGGCGCACCGTGCTGGTCACCGGTGGCGGCGGCTCCATCGGCAGCGAGCTGTGCCGCCAGATCGTCAAGCACCATCCCAAGCGGCTGGTCATCTTCGATATTTACGAAAACAACGCCTACGACATCCAGCAGGAGCTGCTGTATCAGTACGGCAGAGATCTGCCCCTCAGCGTGGAGATCGGCTCCGTCCGAGATCCCCGGCGGCTGGAGCTGCTGTTCGATACCTACAAGCCCGACGTGGTGTTCCACGCCGCCGCCCATAAGCACGTCCCCCTGATGGAGACCAGTCCGCAGGAGGCTATCCGCAACAACGTGTTCGGCACGCTGAACACCGTCCGGGCGGCGGACGCCCACGGCGTCAAGAAGTTCATCCTGATCTCCACGGATAAGGCCGTGAACCCCACCTCCGTCATGGGCGCCAGCAAGCGCCTGTGCGAAATGGTGGTGCAGTCCATGGCCGGGTGCTCCCAGACTACCTTCGCCGCGGTGCGCTTCGGCAATGTGCTGGGCTCCAACGGTTCCGTGGTGCCCCTGTTCCGCCGCCAGATCGCGGGGGGCGGCCCCGTCACCGTGACGGACAAGCGGATCATCCGCTATTTCATGACCATCCCCGAGGCCGCCCAGCTGGTGCTGGAGGCGGGAGCCATGGCCAAGCAGAATGAGCTGTTCGTGCTGGATATGGGCCGTCCGGTGAAAATTCTGGAGCTGGCGGAGAATATGATCCGTCTGTCCGGCTATGAGCCGTACCGGGACATCGAGATCGTGGAGACCGGTCTGCGCCCCGGCGAGAAGCTCTACGAGGAACTGCTGGTGTCCAGCCGGGATCTGGAAAAGACGGTTAACGGCATGATCTTCGTGGAGCACCAGCCCCCGGTGACGCCGGAGGAGCTGGAACGTAAGCTGACGTTATTGAATGATGCGCTGGAAAAAACTATGCGGACGGAGGACGTCTCCTGCATCCGGGAGGTGCTGCACCGGGTCGTGCCCACCTTCCACGAGCCGGAGGAGGTCAACGCCGCGCAGGGCGAGGAAGTAGAAGCGCCCGCCCCTGCGGTCTCCTGACCGTCTGAAGTCTGCATTATCTGAAAAAAGGAAGTGTCCGTATGTTTTCTCCCGAAAAGATCGCATTCAAGCCCTTCGCGCAGAAGGCTTTTCTCGCCACCCCCACCATGCACGGTGAGGAGCTGGACTATATCCGTCTCGCCTACGATACCAACTGGATGAGCACCGTGGGCGAGAATATCAACGAGGTCGAGCGCATCGCCGCCGAAAAAGCGGAGGTCGGTTATGCGGTCGGCCTCGCCTGCTGTACCGCCGCGCTGCACCTGTGCGTGAAGCTGGCGGGGGAGCGGCTCTACGGCAAGCCTCCCATCAGCCACGGCGCTCTGGAGGGGCGGCATGTGTTCTGCTCGGATATGACCTTTGATGCCACGTTGAACCCCGTGGTCTACGAGGGCGGCATCCCCGTCTTTATCGACACCGAGTCGGACAGCTGGAACATGGACCCCGTGGCGCTGGAGAAGGCGTTTGCGCTCTATCCCGAGGTGAAGCTGGTGGTCATGGCCCATCTCTACGGCTTCCCCGCCAAGGTGGACGAGATCAAGCGCATCTGCGAGAATCACGGCGCGCTGCTGATCGAGGACGCCGCCGAGGCCATGGGCGCCACGGTGAACGGCAAGCAGTGCGGCAGCTTCGGCGACTACGCCGCCATCTCCTACAACGGCAACAAGATCATCACCGGCTCTGCGGGCGGCTGTCTCCTGACCAACTCTCTTGAGGACGCCAACCGCGCCCGGAAGTGGGCGACCCAGGCCCGGGAGAACGCCGCGTGGTATCAGCACGAGGAGGTGGGCTACAACTACCGCATGAGCAATGTGGTGGCGGGTGTGGTGCGGGGCCAGTACCCCCATTTGGAGGAGCACATCGCCCAGAAAAAGGCGGTCTATGAGCGCTACCGTGAGGGCCTGCGGGATCTGCCCGTGACCATGAACCCCATCGTGGCGGGCTCGGAGCCGAACTACTGGCTCTCCGCCCTCATTATCGACGAGGACGCCATGTGCCCCCAGGTGCGGAGTGATAACGAAGCCCTTTACCGTCCTGAGACGGGGAAGTCCTGCCCTACGGAAATTTTGGAGGTTTTGGCGCGGTACAACGCCGAGGGCCGCCCCATCTGGAAGCCCATGCACATGCAGCCCATGTACCGTCTGCACGAGTGCGTGGGCCGGGAGGGAAGCCTCCGCTGCCGCACCAACGCCTATATCGCCGGCGGCGTTCAGGACGTGGGCGCGGATATTTTCCAGCGGGGTTTGTGCCTGCCCAGCGACAATAAGCTGACGGAGGAGCAGGTGGACGGCATCATCGCGCTGATCCACTCCTGCTTCGCGTAAAAAAGAACATAGGAAGTTATTTTTGTGAAACAGGGAAAGCAGGGCGTTTACGCCCGTTACATCAAGCGAATATTGGATGTTCTTCTCTCCGGCTGCGCCCTCATCGTGCTGTCCCCGGTGCTGCTGATCGTGGCCGTTCTGGTGCGGACAAAGCTGGGCAGTCCCGTCATTTTCTGTCAGGAGCGCCCCGGCAAGGACGAGAAGATCTTCAAAATGTATAAGTTCCGCTCCATGACGGACGCACGGGACGAAAACGGCGAACTCCTTCCCGACGAGGTGCGCCTGACGAAGTTCGGCCGCGCCCTCCGCTCCACAAGCCTTGACGAACTGCCGGAGCTTTGGAACATCTTCAAGGGCGATATGTCCATCGTCGGTCCCCGGCCTCTGCTGGTGCGGGATGTAGCGTATATGGATGCGCAGCAGCATCGTCGGCATGAGGTGCGCCCCGGATTGACTGGTCTCGCGCAGGTTACGGGGCGTAATGCGTTGGATTGGGATACCAAGCTTGCGCTGGATGTGTCCTATGTGCAGCGCGTGACCCTTGCGGGTGATCTGAAGATCCTCTTTGCCACCGTAGGTAAGGTTGTACGGCGTGAGCAGGTGGCATTTGAAACAGAAGGATATGACATGGATCTGAAGGACTGGAATGAGATGAAGGCACAAAAACAAAGGGAGCGTGAAACGATACAATGCTGACCGTCTATACCATCGAGCAGGCCGAGGCGTGGGACGATCTTGTGCGTACCTTTTCCAATTATGATGTCTACTACCTCTCCGGCTATGTGAAGGCGTTCCAACTCCACGGCGATGGCGAGCCGCTGCTCTTTTACGGAGAGGCGGACGGCGTGCGGGGCATCAATGTGGTGATGAAGCGGGATATTGCCGCAGATCCCCATTTTGCCGGAAGTCTGCCCGCCGATACCTATTTTGATTTCGCCACGCCCTACGGCTACGGCGGCTGGCTTCTGGAGGGGGAGGGCGACCCCGCGCCCATCTTCGCGGACTATGAATGCTGGTGCGGAAAGCACGGCATCGTCAGCGAGTTCGTGCGTTACCATCCCGTGCTGAAAAACCATGCGCGGATGGAAACAGCGTATGAGGTCACGGCGCTGGGCGGAACCATCGCCATGGACCTGACTTCTCCGGAAACGATTTGGGCGAACCTGTCCAGTAAAAATCGGAATGTGATCCGAAAGGCGCAAAAAAACAATGTGCGCATCTATTCCGGGCGCAGTCCGGAGCTGTTTGAGATCTTCCGGGAGATCTACAACGCCACCATGGACAAGGACAACGCATCGGATTACTATTACTTCGCGCCGTCATTCTACGAGAGCGTGTGCAAGGATCTGCCTCACAATAGCCAGATTTTCTACGCACAGTTGCCGGACGGCACGGTCATCGCCTCGTCCATCATGCTGTGGGCGAATGGGCGGATGAACTACCACCTTTCCGGCTCCCGCAGGGAATATCAAAGCCTTGCCCCCACCAATCTCCTGCTGTATGAAGCATCGCTGTGGGGATATGAAACAGGCTGCAAAACGCTGCATTTAGGCGGCGGTGTCGGCTCCGGCGAGGACAATCTGTATCAGTTCAAAAAGAGCTTTTACAGGGGCGAGCACTGCCGCTACCATATTGGGAAAAAGATTTTTGACAAAGAAAAGTACGCTGCGCTCTGCGCATTGCGCACAGATCTTCCCGACAGCGGCTTTTTTCCCCGCTATCGGGCGTAAACCACAAAAGAGGGAGCTTTCCATGAAAACAAATATCTGGATCATGAACCACTACGCAAGCGGTATGTACTTCGACCATGGCGGGCGGCACTACAATTTTGCCAAATACCTGCGCCGTGCGGGATATAAGCCCGTCGTTTTCGGTGCCAACAGCAAGCACGGCAAGGCCGAGCGCTTCTTTGAGACCGACGCACTGTGGGAGGAGCACTTCGCCGAGGAGATCGACACGCCCTTTGTTTTTGTTCGCGCCCGCACCTACACCGGCAACGGCAAGCAGCGCGTACTGAATATGATCGACTTCTACCGCAACGTGAAGAAGGCTACGAAGGAGTACGCTGCACAGCACGGCAGGCCCGACGTGATCTTCGCCTCCTCCGTCCATCCGCTGACGCTGGTGGCAGGCATCCAGCTGGCGAAGCAGTTCGGCGTAAAGTGCGTCTGCGAGGTGCGGGATCTCTGGCCGGAGAGTATCGTATCCTTCGGGATTGCCGGGCCGCATAACCCTGCCGTTCTCGCCCTGCGGCGGCTGGAAAAGTGGATCTATAAGAAAGCCGATGCCCTGGTGTTCACCATGGAAGGCGCTTACGATTACATCATGGAGCAGGGATGGGAGAACGATATCCCTCGTTCCAAGGTCTATCATATCAACAACGGCGTCGATCTGGAGTCATTTGACTATAATAAGGAGCATTTCCGCATAGAGGATCCCGATTTGGACGATCCGGATACCTTCAAGGTTGTCTATACCGGCTCCATCCGGAAAGCGAACGGTCTCGGTATCTTGGTGGATGCGGCAAAAGCCATTCGTGATCCTCGTAGCAAGATCCTCGTATGGGGAGAGGGAGATGAGCGCGAGGAGCTGACACGCCGCGTGGAGGAGGAAGGTCTCACCAATATCATTTTTAAGGGAAAGGTCGAGAAGAAGTATGTGCCCGCCATCGTTTCCCGGGCGGATCTGAACCTGATCCATTGGGGCGAAGTCCACATGATCCAGTACGGTGTCAGCTATAATAAACTGTTTGATTATATGGCGGCGGGACGGCCGATCTTCTCTACGGTGCGCCCCGGTTACAGTATCTGGGAGAAATATGACTGCGGACGGGATACAGAGGATTCCCGCCCAGAGCCGCTTGCGCATGAATTGGGAAAAATGGCGGCGCTTCCGCCGGAGGAGTTGTCACGACTGGGGAGGAACGCCCGCAAGGGCGCCGAGGACTATGACTTCCGTGTATTGACGCAGAAATTACTGAATGTGATCGGGGAGATCGAGTGATATGAAAATTACAGTCATCGGAACGGGCTACGTCGGATTGATCGCTGGCCTCGGCTTTGCCAAGTGGGGCAACGAGGTGGTCTGTCTGGATGTGATTCCGGAAAAAATCGAAAAGCTGCAAAAGGGGATCTGCCCCATCTATGAGCCGGGTGCTGAGGTGCAGCTGACCGATGGCCTTACCAGCGGCCGCCTCCGCTTTACCTGTGATGTGAAGTCCGCCGTGGAGCACGGCGAGCTGATCTTCATTGCAGTGGGCACCCCGGAGGCGGCGGACGGCAGCGCCGACCTGTGCTATGTATACAGCGCCGCCGACGAGATCGCCGACTATATGCAAAGCTATAAGCTGGTGGTGGACAAGTCCACCGTTCCGGTGGGCACCGCCCGCGCCCTGCGCCGGCGCATTGCGGAGCGGCTGAAGGCGATGGGGAAGGAGATCCCCTTTGATGTGGCCTCCAACCCCGAATTTCTGCGGGAGGGCCGCGCGGTGGGCGATTTTGACAACCCCGACCGCATCGTGCTGGGCGTTGCCAGCGAGCGGGCAGAGAAGCTGCTGCGGGAGCTTTACAAGGTGTTCTCCCGCTCCAATAAGCCGGTGGTCGTCACCACGCCGGAGACGGCGGAGATGATCAAATACGCCTCCAACGCCTTCCTGGCCACGAAGATTACCTTTATCAACGAGATCGCGAATCTCTGCGAACGGGTAGGGGCCAACGCCCTTGAGGTTGCCGCCGCTATGGGCAAGGACGGGCGCATCAGCCCCAAGTTCCTGCACCCCGGCCCCGGCTACGGCGGCAGCTGCTTCCCGAAGGACACCAAGGCGCTGGCGGATACCGGAAAAAAATTCGGCGCGCCGATGACCGTGGTGGAAAGCGTGGTCCTTGCCAACCAACGCCAAAAGAAGCTGGCCGCGGAAAAGATCATGCGCCGCTTTCCCAACGGCGGCGTGATCGCGCTGCTGGGTTTGTCCTTCAAGCCGGAAACAGACGACATCCGGGAATCTCCCGCGGTGGAGATCGCCGGTGCGCTGTTGGCCGGCGGGCGCTATACCGTGCGGATGTACGATCCCAAGGCGATGGAAAACGCGCGGCGTCAGCTGGGTGAGCAGACCAACGCGGTGTGGTGCGGCAGCAAAAAGGAGGCGTTGGAAAACGCCGACGCAGTGGTGATCGCAACGGAGTGGAGCCAATTTGCCTCCATGGATCTGGCGGCGCTGGGCAGCAGCCTGAAGCAGCCGGTGCTTTTTGACTTGCGGAATGTATACCGCAAGAGCGAGGCGGAGGCCGCCGGACTGGAATACTATGGAACCGGCGTATAAAGACCGTGGAGGACGGAACGATGGAATTTATTGATCTGAAAGCGCAATATCGGGCGCTGCAAGGGGAGATCGACGCAAATATTCAGCGGATCCTTGCCGGCGCTCATTTTATCGGGGGCGAGGAAGTCGCCGAATTTGAGGAAAAGCTGGCCGCCTATGTGGGCCGCAAGCACTGTGTCACCTGCGGCAACGGCACCGACGCCCTCCAGCTTGTCTATATGGCGTACGGCATCGGGGCGGGGGACGCGGTGTTCTGCCCGGATATGACCTTCATCGCGTCGGTGGAGCCTGCGTGTATGCTGGGCGCTGCCCCCGTGTTCTGCGACATCGAGCCGGACACCTATAATTTGGATCCCGTTTCGCTGGAAGCGCATATCCAAAGCGTTCTGGCGGAGGGAACGCTCCGCCCCCGGGCAGTCGTAGCGGTGGACTTTCTCGGAAACCCTGCCAAATATGACGAGATCGGCGCCATCTGCAAGAAATACGGACTGCTGCTGATCGAGGACGCCGCCCAGGGCACTGGCGCGTCCTACAAGGGAAGAAAATGCGGCTCCTTCGGCGATATTGCCACCACCTCCTTCTTCCCCTCCAAGCCGTTGGGCTGCTATGGCGACGGCGGCGCTGTCTTTACGGATGATGATGAGATCGCGGAATTGCTGCGCTCGTATAAGGTTCACGGCAAGGGCCCGAAAGGGAAGTATGACAACGTCCGCATCGGACTCAATTCCCGTCTGGATACCCTGCAGGCAGGCGTCATGCTCCCCAAGCTTGCCGTGCTGGAGCGGGAGATCGCCATGCGGCAGGAGATCGCGGAGCGCTATCACGACGCTTTCGCGGACAAGCTTCAGCTTCCCGTCATTACGGACGGCTGCGTTTCCGCTTACGCCCAATACTGTATGCTGGCGAAGGACGAGGCACAGCGGCAGAGCATTCTGGACGCCATGGGCGCGGCGAATATCCCCAGTCTGATCTACTATCCCACACCGCTGCATGTGCTGGACGCTTTCGCGCCCTATCCCGCGGAGGAACTTCCAAATGCCGCGCACTATGCCCGCTGCAACTTCGGCGTCCCTTTTTCCCCCTACCTGACGCGGGACGATCAGGACGCAGTGATCCGTACGGTGCTGGAGGCGCTATAAAAATTATGGAGACACAACATGACCAATAAAGAAAAATACGAGCTATTCTGTCAGCAGACCTATGTTCCCATATACTCAAAGCCGTGGTGGATGGACGCGGTCTGCGGCCCGGAAAGCTGGGATGTGTGGCTGTATGAAAGCGGCGACAATATCCTTGCGGCAATGCCGTATTATATGGAGCGGCGGGGAGCGGAAGGGCAGTACCGCTACATCACCAAGGCTCCGCTGACGCAGCATAACGGCATTATTTTTGCGGAGAATACGAAGCGAAAAGCGCCGAAGGAGGCCGAATTTCAGGAGAAAGTGATCCGGCAGGCGTGTGCTTATATCAGGGGGTTGTCGCTGGATGTTTATGAACAGCAGTATGCGCCGACATTCCAAAACTGGTCGCCCTTTTCCTGGGAGAATTATACCTGTCTCCTTCGGTATACCTACATGATTGAAGACACCTCCGACATGGAGAAAATCTGGGCGGGCTTGGCGCCCTCATATCGAAATGAGATCTTAAAAGGTAACAGGTGCTCATCTGTTAGTATGGAGATCACAGCGGACAGATTTTATGACGAGCACGAAAAGGTCTTTGCAAAGCAGGGGCGTCCCTGCCCATTCAGCCGAGAATTTTGGCATCGGTTCTATGCTGCGTGCCGAGATCATAACGCCGGGCAGATGTTCTGCGCAACGGATGAAGCAGGGAATATTTTGAGCTTGCTTTACCTTGTTTGGGACGAGAGAAGCGTCTATCATCTGCTGGGTGGCTATATGCCAGAGTTTTCCAAGACGCAGGCGTATCCCGCTTTGGTTTATCACGGGATACAGGTCGCACACAAAAAGGGCCTCATTTATGACTTTGAGGGAAGTATGCTTCCTCAGGTTCAGCGTTCCTTCCGGCAGTTTGGCGGCGTTCCAAAGCCTTACTACCGGATTCGCAAGGTGTTCAACCCTGAGATCGTCCGCAGGGAAGCGGAGGAATACATTCTCCGCGTACAGGCGGAGGAAGGAAACGCCTGACGGGCGAAAAAGAGAAGAAGGAGAACTGCCCCATGACCTACGCGCTCATCGGCTGCGGCCGCATCGCGGTCAACCACATCAAGGCCGCGCTGAATAACAAGCTGAATATCGTCGCCGTGTGCGACGTTCTGCCCGAGAAGATGGAGGAGCTGCTGGCCAAGTATGACCTCCAGAATGACGATTCCATCGCCCGCTACACGGACTATAAAAAGCTGCTGGCCGAGCATCCCGGCTTACAGCTGGCCTCCATCGCCACGGAGAGCGGCATCCACGCCGAGATCGCCCTCGCCTGCATCGACGCGGGGGTGAACGTCATCATCGAAAAGCCCATGGCCATGCGCATGGACGACGCGGACGAGATCATCCGCCGCAGCGAGGAAAAGCACGTCAAGGTGGCCGCCTGCCATCAGAACCGCTTCAACGTGGCGGTGCAGGAGCTGCGCCATGCCGTGGAGGGGGGCCGCTTCGGAAAGCTCTCCCACGGCAGCATCCACGTCCGCTGGAACCGTGACCGGAACTACTACGATCAGGCACCGTGGCGCGGCACCTGGGCGCAGGACGGCGGCTGCCTGATGAACCAGTGCATCCATGGCATCGACCTGCTGCGCTGGATGATGGGAGACGAGGTGGACGAGGTCTACGGCGTCACCAAACAGCAGTTCCATGATTACCTCCAGTGCGAGGACATCGGCATGGCGGTCGTGAAGTTCAAAAACGGCGCGGTGGGAACCATCGAGGGCACCGTGAACGTTTACCCGAAAAACCTTGAGGAGACCCTCTATCTCTTTGGCGAGACCGGCACGGTGAAGCTGGGCGGCACCTCCACCAACAACATCGACGTGTGGAATTTTGCCGACGAGAGCGATGCCGACGCAAAGAACAAGGGCTTGCGGGAGGCCACCAGCAACGTCTACGGCAATGGCCACACCAGCCTCTTTGCCGACATGATGGACGCCATCGAGCATGACCGCAAGCCCTATGTGGACGCGGTGGCGGGCCGCAACGCGCTGGAGATGATCTTAGCCATCTACCAGTCCGCCGCCACCGGCAAGCCGGTGAAGCTGCCGCTGGAGCACACCGCCAGCACCGACTTTACCGGCCGGTTCGACAAATAAAAAGAGGAGGGCAGTATTCTGCCATGAACTTACTCCAGACGCTTAAATCGGCGGTCGTCCGGCTGAACGGTCTCCGTGACCCGCTCTTTGCGGTTCCGGTGGCGCGGCAGAAGGCTTTTTTAGAGAGCCTGCCGGAGCCGGAGGATCTGCTTGAGCGCTCTTATGCGCAATACCGCTGTCAGATGATGATGGAACGCCCCATCCTCCGTGTGATGTATCAAGCTGCGTCCATGCTGCTTCTGCCCGTTTACCGGAGACAGCTGCTGCGCCGTCCCGCTCCGCAGAAGATGCAGGCGGCGGATGCCGTATTTGCCTATGGTTCGGAGGATACGATTCTGCCGGAGTCTCTGCGCGGGGAGTTTGCCCATATTTGTCAGGTGCAGGACTTTCAGAATGAGCTGTTTCTGACGGGGGAGGACTGCTCCTTTCTGCGGGAGTTGGCGCGCCGCTATCCCACCGCGTTCTACTTCCGCTTCAAGTGCATGGCGAAGCTTGCCATGTACCGGAGTTTATATGAAACGTACCGCCCTAAAGCCATCCTCGTCAGCGAGGAGTATTCCTACACCTCCTCGTTTCTGTCGGAATACTGCCATCGTCTCGGCGTGGAGCACATCAATGTGATGCATGGGGAGAAGCTCTACCATATCCGTGACTCCTTCTTCTGCTTTGACCGCTGCTATGTGTGGGATGAATGCTACCGCAGACTCTTTTGTGATCTGCGGACGGAGCCTATGCAGTTCCGCGTTGAGTTGCCGCCGTCCATGCAGCCGTGGGAAAAGCCGTCTACGCCCCCGGAAGTGGATCTCACTTATTATTTGCAGGCGGAACCCACTGAGCAGCGGATGCAGATCGCCGCAGCCTTGCACACGCTGCAGGCACGCGGCATGGTCATTGCGGTCCGTCCACACCCTCTTCATTGCGATGATACTCTGCTGGAAATATTTTCCGGCTTCACACTCGAGATGCCGGGTAATTGCAGCATCGAACAGTCGATCCTGCGCACAAAATGCGCCGTATCCCTCTACTCCACCGTGCTGTTGCAAGCCTCGATCAACGGCGTGGCGGTGGTGATCGACGATCTGACCGCACCGGAGCGCTTCGCGCAGCTTAAATCGCTGCGCTATATCATGCTGGACAAGCCTCACGGGCTGCTGTCCGCGCTGTTACAGGAGGAATCCCCAACGTGAAAGATACCTTGAAACAATTGCGGCAGAGCCGTTGCCTTCCGTATCTCGCTGCGGCGCTGAGCTTTCTTGTTGCATGGACCGGCGAAACAGGCAGCCTTGTGTGGGGGGGACTTTGTATCCTGCTCTCCCTGCCGCTGCTGGCAGCGCCGGAATATCTGCTGGTTCCGCTGCTGTCCGCTGTCTTATTGGACAATAACTGCAATCTTCTCCCGGGGCTGACCGCCTCCCGCTATTTTACGATGCTGTTTTTGGCAGTTGAGGGGCTGAGTGTCCTCCTGCGGGAGAAGCCAGGGCAGTGGGTGCGGCGGTTTGCCTATCCTGTTCTTCTGATCCTCTATGTCCTTGTCTCGGCGGTCTTTGTCGGACACTGCTTTTCTCTTGATGTGTTCACCTTTGGCATGAACATCGCCTTAGCGGTGCTGATGGCAGCGCTCCCCAGTCAGCGCAGGGAGCGGCTCTGGCGGCTCCTTTCGTGGAGCTGCGCCGCCGCAGTCTCCTATATGCTTTTCTGCCTGAATTTTCACGAGGTTGAGATTGATAGCGGCCGCTACTGGTTTCTGGGTGCCACCAATGTCAACGGCATCGGCATGGTGCTCGCCCAGACTGCTATCCTGTTTTTCGCGGCCATGGCCGCCCAGCCCGAGACTCGCAAAGGCGAGTGGAAGGCTGTCGGCTGCTTTGCCGGATATGTGGTCTCGCTGTACCTGCTGATCCTCACCGGCGCGCGCAGCGCTCTTCTCGGCCTAGTGGCTGGCTGCGCCGTGCTGGGTATTTTGTTACTATTGCGCAGCGAACGGGGGAGAGGACGCCGCCGCCAGACGGCGAACCTTGCCGTAACCTGCTGCCTGTCCGCCGTCCTCTGCCTGACCGCGCCGCAGCTTCAGCAGCGC
>ERZ791574.1169-NODE-1169-length-14702-cov-3.908036_pt1 | contig 14702 bp, 10 predicted proteins | sample MGYA00433098_ERZ791574 | MGnify/ENA primary metagenome ERZ791574 (study PRJEB30046, sample SAMN00791933) | human gut metagenome | study: EMG produced TPA metagenomics assembly of the A metagenome-wide association study of gut microbiota in type 2... | reverse complement strand
TCATTCCGCTTATGATCGCAAATGCGCTGGCAGATAAGCCGCTTCCGGTATACGGAGAGGGACTCAATGTGCGCGACTGGCTGTATGTCGAGGATCACTGTAAGGCGATTGATCTGATCCTGCGCAACGGAACCGTCGGAGAAGTCTACAACATCGGCGGACACAACGAGAAGCAGAACATTGAGATCATTCATATTATTCTGGATACTCTGCAGGAGATGCTTCCGGATTCCGATCCCCGCAAGGCGCATATTAACAACGACCTGATCACTTACGTGGAGGATCGTAAGGGACATGACAGAAGATATGCCATTGCACCGGACAAGATCAAGGCAGAGATCGGCTGGTATCCCGAGACCATGTTCAAGGAAGGCATCCGCAAGACCATCGCCTGGTACTTCGAGCATGAAGACTGGATGAATAATGTGACCAGCGGTGATTACCAGAAGTACTACAATGAGATGTACGAAGAAAAGTAAAGAATACCTGTTAAATGGGAACGATGAACGTCGTTCCCATTCGGTGTGTTAAAAAACAAGTAAAAAGAAGCCCGAAAAGGGCGGATCGGAGGACGAAATGAAAGGAATTATACTGGCGGGAGGTTCCGGAACCAGACTGTATCCCCTGACAAAAGCGATTTCCAAGCAGATCATGCCGGTGTACGATAAACCGATGATCTATTATCCGGTGTCTGTGTTGATGCTGGCAGGAATACGTGAAATATTGGTGATTTCCACACCGCAGGATCTTCCCGGTTTTCGTCGTCTGTTAGGGGATGGTTCCGATTATGGTGTCCGTTTCGAGTATGCCGAACAACCTTCACCGGACGGATTGGCACAAGCTTTTTTAATTGGGGAGAAGTTTATTGGAAATGATTCCGTTTGTCTGGTCTTGGGCGACAATATCTTTTACGGACAGAGTTTCACCGCAATGTTAAAAAGGGCCGTAGCTAATGTGGAAAACGAACAAAAAGCGACCGTCTTCGGTTACTACGTCAATGATCCGGAGCGCTATGGCGTGGCCGAATTCGATGAGGCAGGAAATGTGTTGAGCATTGAAGAAAAACCAGCATGCCCGAAATCGAATTATGCAGTTGTCGGCCTTTATTTCTATCCGAACAAAGTGGTGGAAGTTGCCAAGCAGATTAAACCTTCCGCCCGCGGAGAATTGGAGATTACGACTGTCAACCAGGAATTCCTGAAGGATGGGAATTTGAAAGTTCAGCTCTTAGGGCGCGGTTTTGCATGGCTTGACACCGGTACGCACGATTCTCTTTCCGAAGCCTCCACCTTCGTTGAGGTGATAGAGAAACGACAAGGGTTGAAAATAGCTTGCTTGGAAGAAGTTGCTTATCGGAATGGTTGGATCGATGCGGAACGGTTGAGGCAAGTTGCCGCTCCGATGTTGAAGAACCAGTATGGACAATATCTGCTGAATTTGATAAAAAGAGAGAATGAATAAGGATAGTAAAATATTTGTAGCAGGCCATCGGGGACTGGTCGGTTCTGCTATTCTGAAGAATCTGAAGGCAAAGGGTTACACGAATTTCGTCCTGCGTACGCATGCGGAATTGGATTTGACCGATCAGCAGGCCGTTCATGATTTCTTTGCCGCAGAGAAGCCGGAATATGTGTTCCTGGCAGCAGCCCATGTCGGAGGGATTGTGGCAAACAGCCGCTACCGGGCTGACTTTATTTACGAGAATCTTATGATTCAGAACAATGTGATTCATGCTTCTTATCTGAATAATGTAAAGAAACTTCTGTTTTTGGGAAGTACTTGTATTTATCCGGGAAATGCTCCGCAACCGATGCCGGAGGATTGCTTGCTGACATCTCCCTTGGAATATTCCAACGAGCCTTATGCGATCGCCAAGATAGCGGGTATCAAGATGTGCGAGAGTTACAACCTGCAATACGGTACGAACTACATCGCCGTGATGCCGACAAACCTTTACGGGCCGAATGATAATTTCGATTTGGAACGCAGCCATGTATTGCCTGCCATGATTCGCAAGATTCATTTGGCACACTGTCTGAAAGAAGGAAACTGGGAAGCTGTACGCAAGGATATGAACCAGCGTCCGGTGGAAGGTGTCAACGGCGACAGCTCAAAAGAGGACATTCTGGCTATTCTGAAAAAATACGGAATCAGCGAAACAGAGGTCACTCTCTGGGGTACGGGTACTCCTCTCCGCGAATTCCTCTGGAGCGAAGAAATGGCGGATGCCAGTGTCTTCGTTATGGAGCACGTGGACTTTAAAGATACCTATAAAGAAGGTAGCAAAGATATCCGCAACTGCCATATCAACATCGGAACCGGTAAGGAAATCACCATCCGCCAACTGGCTGAACGGATCGTTGAAACAGTAGGTTATCAAGGTAAACTGACCTTCGACAGCAGCAAACCGGACGGCACAATGCGCAAGCTAACCGATCCTTCAAAACTGCATGCACTGGGCTGGCACCACAAAATTGAAATCGAGGAAGGCGTACAAAGAATGTACGAATGGTACTTGAAATAAGAAATGAAGTTACTGTAAATATGCTATTAGCTGAATGTTTTTTTGCTAATAGCATATTTTTTTTAGCTATAATGATAATTAAATTAGCTATAATGATAATCAGTTTTGCTATAATGATAATCCAATTAGCTATAAGCATAATCTGTTGAGCTATGAGCATAATCTTTTTTATACTACGAGTCAATCTATTTTATTATAAGTTAATCCCTTTTGTGATAAGCCTTCATCCAACTAAGCATCATTTATTCAACCATAAGCACCATTCATTCAATTATAAGCCTCATCCATTGTATTTATAACGTATCGCCACACAAATTCCCCTACTACTCTCTCCTCCATTTCCAAAAAATCTTCACTCTTAATTCTTCATTCTTAATATAATTGCTATATTTGCACAATTTAATACCAAATGTGCAAAAAACAATGGAACAAAGTTTTATAGCCTATATTGAGAATAGTATCAAGAATAATTGGGACCTGGATGCCCTGACCGATTATAAAGGTGCAACTTTACAGTATAAAGACGTAGCTCGTAAAATCGAGAAACTCCATATCATCTTTGAAGAAAGCGGAATCCGCAAAGGAGACAAGATTGCCGTTTGTGGAAGAAACAGCTCTCACTGGGGAGTTACTTTCCTTGCCACACTGACGTATGGAGCCGTTATTGTACCTATTCTCCATGAATTTAAAGCAGATAACGTGCATAATATCGTCAACCACTCCGAAGCTAAATTACTGCTTGTAGGAGATATGGTATGGGAAAACCTGAACGAGTCGGCAATGCCGCTACTGGAAGGTATCCTGATGATGAACGACTTCACCCTATTAGTGTCACGCAGCGAACGACTCACGTATGCACGCGAACATCTGAACGAAATGTTCGGCAAAAAATATCCGAAGAATTTCCGTAAAGAGCATGTCGCTTATCACAAAGACGAACCGGAAGAACTGGCAGTTATCAATTATACTTCGGGAACAACGAGTTATTCCAAAGGAGTAATGCTCCCCTACCGCAGTCTGTGGTCGAATACCAAATTTGCTTTTGAAGTGTTGGAACTGGAAGCCGGAGATAAAATCGTTTCCATGCTTCCTATGGCACACATGTACGGATTGGCTTTTGAATTCCTTTATGAGTTCTCCGTAGGTTGCCACATCTACTTCCTCACCCGTATGCCAAGCCCTAAGATTATCTTCCAGGCTTTTGAAGAAGTGAAACCCAGTCTGATTGTTGCCGTACCACTCATCATCGAAAAGATAATCAAGAAAAGCGTACTTCCGAAGTTGGAAACTCCGGCGATGAAGATATTGCTGAAAGTGCCTATTATCAATGACAAGATAAAGGCAACAGTGCGCGAAGAGATGATTAAGGCATTTGGCGGAAACTTCAAGGCAGTCATCGTAGGAGGTGCAGCGTTCAATCAGGAAGTGGAACAGTTCTTGAAAATGATTGATTTCCCTTATACGGTTGGATATGGAATGACGGAATGTGGCCCGATTATCTGCTACGAAGATTGGAGAAAGTTCAAACCGGGTTCTTGCGGAAAGGCTGTGCCACGGATGGATGTACGGGTATTGTCATCTGATCCCGAAAATATCGTTGGTGAAATCGTATGTAAGGGCCCGAATGTGATGCTGGGCTATTACAAAAACGAAGAAGCCACTCAAGAAGTCATCGACAAGGACGGATGGTTGCATACCGGCGACTTGGCTTTGATGGATGAAGAAGGTAATGTTACAATCAAAGGACGCAGCAAGAACCTGTTATTGAGCTCCAGCGGACAGAATATCTATCCTGAAGAAATTGAAGATAAGTTGAACAACCTGCCATACGTGGCTGAAAGCATTATCGTTCAGCAAAACGAGAAACTTGTCGGACTTGTTTATCCCGACTTTGACGATGCGTTCGCCCACGGCCTGAAGACTGAAGACATCGAACAAGTAATGGAAGAAAACCGCGTGACACTGAACACTATGTTACCGGCATACAGCCAAATATCCAAGATGAAAATCTATCCGGAAGAATTTGAAAAGACACCGAAGAAGAGCATCAAGCGTTATTTGTATCAGGAGGCAAAAGGCTGATAGATTGTCAGCTGCATAGAGAAAGATATAACTTAAACCGAAAAAGAGAAAGGAATGAAGATAAAAAAAACAATACTCACGGCAGCTATACTAATGGCTGCCGTTTCTTTACCGGCACAGAACAAGAGTGCAGGGATCAATATATCCATCTGGAAAGATATATGCACGCAACCGCATGACAGTACACAGACGACATACATAAACATCGGCCTCCTGTCTACCATGAACCGTCTGAACGGTGTGGGTATCAATGCGTTGGGAAGCGTGGTTCATGGTGACATGAACGGAGTACAAATCACCGGATTAGCCAACTTGGCAGGGGGTACTATGCGGGGCGTTCAGCTGGCTGGTATCAGTAATATCAGCGGCGATAACACCGTAGGGCTTTCTGCTGCCGGATTGGTAAATATCACCGGCGACAAAGCACAGGGAGTAGTCATATCCGGGCTAACGAGCATCGGAGGAGACAACAACTCGGGGTTAATGATTAGTGGTTTCATGAATGTGACGGGCAATATGGCTTCGGGCTTACACTTTTCCGGAATAGCAAATATAACCGGACAGAGCTTCGGTGGTCTGATGGCTTCGGGACTTTTAAATGTAGTAGGCGAACACATGAACGGTTTGCAGATAGCAGGAATTGCCAATATAACCGCATCAAAGCTGAATGGAGTGCAAGTAGCATTATGCAACTACGCAACGAAAGCGCGCGGACTTCAAATTGGTCTTGTCAATTACTACAAAGAAGATATGAAAGGTCTCCAACTTGGTTTGGTGAATGCAAATCCTGACACAAGAGTGCAAATGATGGTATACGGTGGAAATGCAACGCCTGCCAATATCGGGGTACGATTCAAGAACCAGTTGTTTTATACCATATTGGGAGTGGGTTCCATGTATCAGGGATTGAATGATAAGTTTTCGGCGAGCGCATCCTATCGTGCCGGTCTGTCTTTCCCCCTTTACAAGGGGTTATCCATCAGCGGGGACCTCGGATACCAGCATATCGAGGCTTTTGATAACAAAGATGAGGTCATCCCGAAACGCCTGTACGCATTGCAGGCACGTGCAAATCTGGAATATCAATTTACCAAGAAGTTCGGCATCTTTGCAACAGGTGGATATGGGGTAACCAGATTCTATAATAAATCGAGCAATTACGATAAGGGAGCTATTATCGAAGCGGGTATTGTTCTTTTCTAAACTTACCAATTAACGTGAGATGTACATGACTGTAATTAGAGAATACCGGGAAACAGACAAAAATGCCGTAATAGATTTAATCAGACAGAACACACCTGAATATTTTGCACTGGAAGAAGAAGCTGATTTCAGCAATTATCTGGATAGTGAACGTGAGCTGTATTTTGTTCTTTTGCTTAACAAGGAGATTGTCGGATGTGGTGGAATAAACTTCACAGATGACAAAACCACTGGAAAAATAAGTTGGGATATCATACATCCCCAGCACCAAGGTAAATCACTAGGAGCACAATTACTAAAATATAGAATTGAAAAAATAAAGTCTATTAATGGTATTCAAAAAATAACTGTTAGAACTTCACAATTAGCTTATAAATTCTACGAAAAACAGGGATTTACATTGAAAGAAATAAGAAAAGACTATTGGGCCAAAGGTTATGATATGTATAGTATGGAATATAATGGCCATTGATTTGTAATAAAAAAGGGGCACTCGAATGGTCCCTAAAAAGAAAATCTCCCCTTATTATAGTTGATCTGCACTCCTAAAGTTTTGTATCTAACTTTTAGGAGTGCAGTTCACTTTTATCTATTATACCTTTTCTTTAATCAAACCAGTACGATAAGCAACGAGCAATTTCTTCAAATCCTGTATTTGAGTCACCAGTTCTTTTCCTTTATCGGTATCTTTCACCATCATCCGTTGCGAATTGAATTCCAGGACAAAGTTGGTAGATTTGATATCAAGTCCCTCTTCGATAGCTTTCTGGCGAGACTGGAAAGGTTCGTGCTGTACAAGCTGCATACCATGAGAGTGATAAACAAGCGTATATCCCGCAATTCCCGTTTCCGGCTGATAAGCTTTTGAGAATCCGCCATCAATAACGAAAAGCTTGCCATTGGCTTTCATTGGCTGTTCTCCCTGAATCGTTTTCACAGGCACATGACCGTTGATGATATGCGAATGAGGACCGGAAGCTCCAAACTCTGCCAAAATTTGATCGCAGACATCTTCCCGGTTACGCAATGTATAATAATAACCTTTCTTCTCTTTATGCAATTCTTTATCTTCTACGAAATAACGCTCAAAGGTCGCCATCTTATCCTTATCGAACAAGGGAGCTTCCGGACCACACCACATATACCAAATGTAATCCATAGCAAATTCCTTATCCTCCTCCCCTTCTTCATCGAAATACGCAGTACGAATCAGTTGATCGGCTTTATCCAGCAATTTACGCCCCCAATATTCCTTACCACGTATTTTGACATGCTTAAAGCTGCCATCCTCATTCAGAGGGACAGAAGCGTGATAAAGAAGATTCGAATTTGACACCAGATACATTCCGCCATAGGTAAACAGGCAACGCATGTGTTTCTTCAGCTTTTCACTATTCATAAATGAATAATGAATCTTTTCTACCAATTCGCGTTCTTCTTCCGTCAACCGGTAAGGATCGGCAGGATCTACGGTAGGGAAGTTGGTATCGCGCAAAGCATATTCTTTTCCTTCGTATACAAAGACGCCACGTTCAAAATCAATCTTCTCCAGCAGTTTGCGGTTGGTCATCCCAAACTCCGGACGACGGTCAATAATTTCGGCTTCCAGCTTAAACTGGATAATGGTAATGGCTTTATGCATTTGAGTTATCAAGCGCAGAGTCTTCTCATTATAATGAGCGTCGGCAAAATTCATCTTCGGCATGAAGATGGTGCAAGGATCATCGGCATACGTATCCATTGCAAAAGTAGCCAATGGAAGCAGATTGATTCCGTATCCGTCTTCAAGCGTGCCCAGGTTGCCGTAGCGCATGGACATACGTATCACGTTGGCAATACAACTATCGTTACCGGAAGCTGCACCCATCCAGAGAATATCATGATTTCCCCATTGAATATCGAAGTTATGGTAATTGCACAACGTATCCATGATGATATGCGCGCCAGGACCACGGTCGTAAATATCGCCTACGATATGAAGAGAGTCAATAGTCAGACGCTGAATCAGATTGCACATAGCGATAATGAAATCGTCGGCACGCTTGGTAGTGATAATCGTGCTGATAATTACATTGATATAAGCATGCTTGTTCGGCTCGATGGAAGATTCGTGCAATAATTCCTGAATAATATAAGAGAACTCGGCAGGCAGCGATTTACGAACCTTCGAACGGGTATATTTGGAAGATACATTCTGACAGACCTTCACCAGTTGGTTCAGGGTAATCAGATACCAATCATCCAGGTCCTTTTCACGGGCTTTCACTAATTGAAGTTTCTCTTCGGGATAGTAAATCAACGTGCAGATTTCTTTCTTTTCAGCCTCGCGGAGAGTGTTGCCGAATATTTCATTTACTTTACGTTTTACCGCACCTGAAGCGTTTTTCAGTACGTGCTGAAAAGCCTCGTATTCTCCATGAATGTCAGTCAGGAAATGCTCTGTCCCTTTAGGTAGATTTAAGATAGCCTCCAGATTGATTATTTCCGTACTAGCATCGGCAATCGTAGGAAAACTTCGGGAAAGCAGTTGCAGGTAACGGAGATCACCCACAATGCTTTCAGGAGTTATGTTACTTTGAGCAGTCATTTTATTTACTATTTTACTATTTACAATTTACTAGTTACTAATTACGATCCAGCAATATACTATTCTCAATTTAACAAGAACATCAACAACACTTGGGCGATAATTACCCGCAGGAACATACATAGCGGATAAACAGTCGCATAGGCTACGGATGGGTTGTCGCCGGGGATTGTATCGTTTACATAGTTCAGTGCCATCGGATTTGCCATACTTCCGCACAACATACCGGATACAGAACCGAAATCGATCTTCATCATCTTGAAAGCCACGAATCCAACCAATACAGTTGGAATGATAGTCAATCCGACTCCCAAACCAATCCATAATAAGCCTTCCGGACGGAATACGGTATCGAAAAAGTGAGCTCCGGCATCCAGTCCCAGACAAGCAAGGTACATGGAAAGTCCCAAGGCACGCAACATCAGGTTCGCGCTACGGGTGGTATAGGTAATCATGTGTATCCGTGGTCCAAAAGTCCCCAGAAGGATACCGACAATGATCGGTCCGCCCGCTAATCCCAACTTCACAGGAGTACTGACACCCGGAAAAGAGAAAGGAATAGCCCCCAGTGCCAAACCAAGCACGATACCGATAAATATAACAACCAGATTGGGCTCTTTCAAGCTTTTCACGGCATTTCCCAATACTTTCTCCACATTCTGGATAGCAGCAGCCTCGCCCACCACTGTCAGGCGGTCGCCCAACTGAAGTATCAATCCCGGAGTAGCAAGCAGTTGCACCCCCGACCGGTAAACACGGCTGATGTTAATTCCGTAATGGTTTCTCAACCGGAGTGCACCGAGTTTCTTACCATTCAGTTCGGGACGGGTGACAACGATACGCTGCGAGATCAATTCGCTGTCAATCGCATTCCAGTCAATGTCCTCTTTATTCCAATCCGTATTTTCCTGTTCACCAAAAAGTACCGTCAGGGCCAAAGCGTCTTTTTCCGCAGTTATCACCAGCAGACGGTCGCCTTCTTTCAGAATCTTGTCTGAAGTCGGAATACTGACATGTCCGTCACGCCACAAACGGGATATGACAAACTTTGGGTAACTCATACGAGCTATATCCTTGATACTTTTATTGAAAATAGCAGGATTGTGTACTTGAAACGCTGCAATATAAGTTTTGTTCGCATCGTCTTTCTCTTTTATCTCCAAGTCTTCTTTGCGAACCAATACTTTACGGATTAATAAAACGGCAAGGATTACGCCGACTACTCCCATCGGATAGGCTACCGCACATCCTAAAGCAGGCGTACTGCTGTTTATTCCCATCTGTTTCAGAGTTTGTTGCGCAGCTCCCAATGCCGGAGTGTTTGTCGTTGCTCCACAAAGGATGCCCACCATATCAGGAAGAGAGACACCCGTTGCATAACTAGCCACCACCGTCAACAACGTTCCCAGCAGAACGACTCCCAACGCCAACATATTCAGCGTTACCCCTCCTTTACGGAAAGAGCTAAAAAAACCGGGACCGACTTGTAGCCCGAGGGAATAAACGAAAATGACCAGTCCGAAACTTTCTGCATAGTTTAACATCTGCGGATCGACCGAAAGCCCGAGATGGCCGGCCAGGATACCCGCAAAAAAAACAAAAGTGACTCCCAGGGAAACTCCCCAGAAATGCACTCTTCCCAAGCCCAAACCAATGGCAGAAATCAGTGAAAGTACCACAACAGCCTGTAAGGCAGAATGTTCGATGAATAGACTATATAACCACTCCATGTATATAAAAACTAATAGGGCGCAAAGATAAAAACTATTTAGTCCGGTTCAAAACTTTTAAGCTTTCATTTCGCGCCCTAATTATACCCTGATTCATATATCCTGAAATCTTATTGATTACCCTTTTACACTGTTACCTGTTATTTTGTTTCTAATATCTGTTATATTTCTATCTTAACAATCTTATCCTTTCTCTTTTTACCCGCATCTTGTTATCCTTCCAACGATGCTTTTTTACCAGTTTCTTCCTTTACGCTTACCTATCTCTTTATCTTTTTCTAATTTCTTTATCTCTCCTAATTTCTTAACCTTTTCTTATTTCTTCCTGCTTCACGTTTCTTCCTGCTTTACGTTTCATCTTTTCCCTTGAAACTCCACAAAGTTATTTCGTCCGTCCAGATAACCGCTCAATCTGTTTCCACCGATATATACATCATCCAGGTATGAAACATCATTCGGTCCGTATGACATACGAATGGAAGTCTGTGCATAATTTTCCCAACTCCAACGGAAATTATATTCATATTGATCGACTGCTCCATTAGGATATTCCACCCGTATATAGTCGATTCCGGTACGGTCTAAAAAGAAGTCCAGTTCCTGACGGCAATAGTTACCGTCCATGTCGCGGTAGAAACTAACCCAGGTACGACTACATAAATCAGCCGAACGGTTATAGTACCCTGCACCATTATTATCATCATCATAGAAACTATCTATTTCCACTTCGCAAGAGGTAAAACTTACCATCAATATAGCCATCAACGCCAAACCGAAGTATTTAAATGTGCTCGTTTTCATATTCCTTTATTTTTAATGGTTCTCTAATTATTATATATCATTTATCTTTCGATAGAACAAAAGTAGAGAATGAATTTTCCCCATGAAACTGAAAACTCCTACTTATCAGGAGGAAATTGCCTAAATCTAGGAGTAAATCCCTCCGGCGAAGTCTATTTCAAAGAATTCTTGTATCTTTGCCTCTTGCTAACAACACATGAAATTATCCGTCGCATGAAGTCTATCAAATCACATATCACCCAATTATTGAAGTCCCTCAATGAGGGAGTATTCGAAAAAGAGCATACCATCGCACTGTCTCTGCTATCCGCCATGGCAGGGGAAAGTATCTTTCTGCTGGGCCCTCCGGGAGTAGCCAAGAGTTTGGTAGCACGCAGGCTCAAACTGGCATTTAAAGACGCAGATGCTTTTGAGTATCTGATGTCCCGCTTCAGTACACCGGACGAAATATTCGGTCCCGTCTCCATTTCAAAATTGAAGGATGAAGATACGTACGAACGCATTACAAAAGGATACCTGCCGACAGCATCAATCGTCTTTCTGGATGAAATATGGAAAGCCGGCCCTGCTATCCAAAATTCCCTTTTGACGGTAATCAATGAAAAGATATACCGCAACGGACAATTTACGGTGCGTGTACCCCTGAAATCATTAATTGCCGCTTCCAACGAACTGCCGGCAAAAGGTGAAGGACTGGAAGCCTTATACGACCGTTTCCTGATCCGTCAGTTTGTCGGATGTATCGAACAGGAATATGCGTTCGATCAGATGATTTCTTCTACGCGGGAGATAGAACCTGAAATCCCTGAAAAGCTCCAGGTGAACGATGAATTATACAATCAGATACAAGTTGAAAGCGAAAAAGTAGGCATTCACTATACCATCTTCGAGCTGATTCACAATATCAAACGAGAAATTGAACAATATAATACAGGACGGGATGAAAACACCCCTCCCATCTATGTATCCGACCGCCGCTGGAAGAAAATAGTAGGTCTGCTCCGCACATCGGCCTATCTGAATGAATCTCCGGGAATTCATTTCTCCGACTGCCTGTTGATGAGCGCCTGCCTATGGGATGAAATTTCGCAGCTCCCCATTATCGAAGAGATTGTAGAACAGTCGATAGCACGAGGCATCAACACCTATCTGTTAGGAGAAAAACGGTTGGAACAAAAATTGGACACACTGAAAGAAAACATGAAGTCCGAACACAGCCTGCGTGAACTTAGCGATCCGGGAATCCAGGTCGTAGACACCTTCTATCATCGCATAGAAGGTTATCACATTGCCGGAAACCTACTCATATTTGCTTCCGATTACCAGTCTTTGAAGAAAGACAGCAACCGGCTGTTTTATATCCAACAGGATAAATTCCGTCCGGTCAACAAAATCCTGAAAGCCTACGATTTTGTAAAGAACAGAAATATCGCGCAAAAGAATATCTATTCCCTCCGAAAAGGAAGACGGTCTGTTTTCGTCAACAATCAGGAATATCCGTTACTATGTTATGACAATTGCGACCCTTTGCCTGCACAACAGGATGGCAACACTCCGTTCGAATTTACATTGCAGGAAGTGATCGACTTGCTGCATCAAATGGAAGTGGAATATAAAACAATCTCCGAGCGGGAAACAGCATATACAAAGGAGCATCTCTTCTTAAGCTCATCGCAAAAAAGCAAGATCAAACGAATTTTAGGAGAGACTGCACATATCATAGAGAATTACCGGAACGAACTCCGCATCATCGCTCATGCCCATGAACAAGAGAACAGAGAGTATTAGGCTCAAACACCTGCAAGACATTTATTATGAAAAATTGCAGGGAATAGCCTACGATGTGTACGACGAACAACTGCACAACCTGATTATCCGTCCCGAAGAACTGGATGCGGACATTCACCGGTATTTTCGTCACACGCAACCCTCCCTGCAAGATTTCTACTCCCACTACGCGTCGCAATGGGAATACTTTCATGAAATGGATGAAGCATCCGACGCCAAGTTTCTCCAATTCCTGAAAAACAGCGCCTACCCGTTCTCGATGAAATATCACCTGGTAGACCTCAACGTAAAATACTACCTCCAACGTTTTGACGCAATCAGCCCGCGCTCTAAAGAATGGAAAGCGTTGCGGACTCTCTTCTTCGACAAATGGCACACACTGCTCTCGAACAACGAGTTCAACTATCAGATGGAACATATCGAGCGGCTTTGTGATGATTTTTACCGTCTTCAGCTATCACTTGCCAAAAATCTTCCGGTACGTGGCGGCTCACGCCTCGTCTGGTTACTCCGCAACCATAAACAGATAGCAGAACAAATTTTAGAATACGAAGAAACGATCAAACGAAATCCCGTTATCCGTGAACTGGTAGAAATCTTGGGCAAGAAACACCAAAGCAGCCAGAAACGTTTCAAAATGACTGCCGGTATTCATCGGGAACAAATTATATCTCATGCCACCCGAAGTGATATTGCAGGTATTTGCGAAGGAAACGACTTAAACAGCCTTCTTCCCTTGGAATATTGTTATCTGGCCGAAAAAAGTCTGCAACCCATTTTCTTTGAGCGTTTCATTGAGAAGAGATTGCAAGTCATCGACTATCAATCACACGAAAAGCAAACCATCAACGACAAGAAAACAATAGGGAACGAAGTTTCCGAAGAAGCCGAAGGCCCTTTCATTGTTTGCCTGGACACTTCCGGTTCCATGGCAGGCGAACGGGAAAGAATCGCGAAATCCACCCTACTTGCCATTGCCGAACTGACGGAAGTGCAACATCGAAAATGTTACGTCATCCTGTTTTCCGATGATATCGAGTGCATTGAAATCACAGACTTAGGCAGCAGTTTCGACCGCCTGGTCGATTTCTTATGCCAATCCTTTCATGGCGGAACTGATATGGAACCTGTCATCACGCATGCTTTGCGAAAGATCAGCGAAGAAGGATATATGGAAGCGGACATTATCACCGTATCGGACTTTGAGATGCGTCCTGTCGATCAACTACTATCCCGAACCATCGAACACGCAAAAGCGAAACAGACAAAGATGTACGCTATTTCTTTAGGTGGCAAGAGTGCCGAGACCAGCTATCTGAAATTATGTGATAAATATTGGGAATATAGCATTCAAAACGCCGAAAGTCTTAATAAAAATAGAATCGAGGAATCAAATATTTAATCAATGTTATAAAACATCTCTTTTTTCTTGTTTTATTTGCAAAGTTGACAGAAGTCCGTATATTTGTACTGTGTTTTTCATAGTATTAGATTTAAGGTTAACAAAAAGATTGGCTGTCTGGGATAGATAGCCTTTTTTTATGTCCTTTTCTTACGTCAAATATACCGTCACTATCCCATCCGGATGTTTACCCTATCCCATGAAGATACCGTCACTATAATAAGCGGATAGCGTCAATATGTTTCAAGTTCCCATTCCATCGATAAAAATTAAAAGCTTTCGAAAAAAAATTCTTCCGTTTAACATTTGAAACATAGCAGGTTATCTCATTTTACAAAAAACAGGTAAAAAAAATCTTGCTAAAAGATTTGCGTAGTCCAAAAGTTCCCCCTATATTTGCACCGCATTTGAGAGAGAATGCGGGTTCAAGGAAGTTTGGGTGAGTGGCTGAAACCACCAGTTTGCTAAACTGACGTACTCGCAAGGGTACCGGGGGTTCGAATCCCCCAGCTTCCGCAAACAAATCTCAAGAGAAAAAGAGCTAAGTTTATAAGACTTGGCTCTTTTTAAATCCATAAAATGCCG